>Ga0325404_1008389_pt1 | contig 10632 bp, 8 predicted proteins | sample PopdelMetagenome_18_FD_205664 | JGI IMG/M metagenome (GOLD analysis project Ga0325404, IMG submission 205664) | Populus deltoides microbial communities from Bellville, Georgia, United States - Xylem-Control-R1 | ecosystem: Host-associated > Plants > Phyllosphere > Stem > Wood/Secondary xylem...
AACACTCAAAAGTCATTGGGATGAGCTAGCCATGCTCACTCCCACACCACAATGCACTTGTGGCATCTTAACAGAATTGAATCACATGCAAGATACTGAACGTGTTTTTCAGTTTTTAATGGGGTTGTATGACTCATATGCTTCGATTCGTAGCCAAGTTTAGGCTATGGATCCATTACCTCCTGTTAACAAGGTATATTCAACCTTGCATCAAGAAGAGAAACAACGCCTTCTTCATATTCCCAATTTTCCAACTGAGTCTGCTGCTATGATGGCTCCTCGTCATCTTTCTCATCGTTTTGACAGTAAAGGGCGAGGGCGTGGTCGTCCAAAATGTGACTATTGTGACCGTGATGGTCACTGGAGAACACACTGTTATAAGCTCAATGGATATCCCAACAACAGACCTCAACCTCGTGGAACATTTGATAGAACGTCTGGTTCGTCAAAGGCAGCAAATAATGTCATTGGTTCTTCCACTCCAGCTGGTTACTCAAAAACTGAAAATGTTGTTACTGGTTCTTCAACTTCTACTGAGATAGCTATCCCTGGTCTCACAAGTGATCAATACAATCGGCTCTTGGAATTTTTATCACCCGTGAACACCAACTCTGCCAATTTTGCTGGTAACTCTGTCTCTTGTAACTCTGTTTCTTTTTTTAACCGAGAATGGATTATTGATTCAGGATCCTCAGATCATATGACTTCCAGTTTTTCATCCCTTGATAACACTCAACTTCTTAATCAACCATGTCCTATTTCACTTCCAAATGATGACATCGTCTCTATCACTCATACTGGCACATTGCGTATTTCTCCAGAAATTTCTCTTCCTAATGTTTTATACGTACTGTCGCACGTCCCCCACGCGGCGATTCGGCGATTTTTCATTCATTTGCTTGATTTGGGGTCTTTGGGAGTCGCCACCTAGTATTTCTTTGAGGGTTACTAGGAAACCTAGATATACTGGTCTTTGTCAGATATTCGAGGGTAAGGGACTGATTGTGGCTAGAGAAGGTATTAGCACCCCTAACGCACCCTACCTGAGGTAAGCTACTTTGCGGTTTGAAGTGATTTAAAAATTTAAAATATTAATTAAATTCTAAGATTTTAATAAATCAGTTATTAAATCCCCGAATATGTATAGAAACATGTTCTTACACTTTCATGAAAAATATAACATGAATTTATTTGTCCTTAAGATATTTAACCATATTCAAATTAAACACTTAATTTTTTGTCTTTTTGATTTTTTACAATTCAATAACATAAAAAACAAACAAACAACACACATCTCCTTTACTATTTTCTCACCCGTGCTTACATGTTTACAATGTGTGCTTACATGTTTACAATGTGAACAGAAATTAAAATTAACCAAACAAAACCTTAACAATTCCAAAATTACAGAACCCACCCCCAAAAATACAGAACTGCAGGGAAGCTTTCTGGAACCACAGAGACTGTGGCGGCGCGTGGGTTCACGAGCCGCCGTAAGAAGACCAGCGGCCGGGGAGGTCTGTAATGGCTTCATCCCCCCTTCTTTTCCCTCGCCGGCGGTGACAAACACCATTACCTGCAAGAAGGAAACACCATTTCCTTTTGGCAGAGGGGAAGTGAGCTTTTGCTGGTGGGAGGGGAGGTCTCTGGTTTGTCTTTTGGGTCAAAAGGAAAAGGAAATCAGGGGCTCCCCGGCTGAAGGTTGTAGATGAGGATAAAATGGGGTAACGGTCATGGCTGAGAGGGGCTCTCGTTTTCTCAAAATGGAGGGGCGGCCGAGAGGCTGCAAAGGCCAGGAGAGGGAAATGCTGGGTCCGGGGTTTGTGGTGGTAAGCTGGGGAAGAAACGGTTGTGGGAGCAATAATCCCCAAAGCTCTCGTTCGGGTCAGGGAGCTCTGGTTCTCTCTTTTTCGAAAGAGACCCTGCAGCGGCGGCTCAACAGGGAAAGAGAGGCTTGTGTGTAGGAAATGGGGAGAAGACTGCAATGGCAGTAAGGGGCTCCGGTTTCTCAATGGGAGGGGCGGCCCCCTTGGTTTCAAAGGGTGGCGGCTGCAGGAGAAAGGGTTTTTTTTTTTTAGGTTGAGGGTTCTCTTTTTTTTTTTTTTTTCTCCGCCTCCAATTTTTCTCTCCTCGTGAGTAAATTTTTTCTCCCCTTTTCTGCTGCACTATATCATGGTATTTATAGGAAAAGTTTTGCTAGGTTTTCAAACTAGTCCCTCAACTTTTCCTTTCCTTTTCTTTTACTTTTTTTTTTTGTAAATTTTGATTTTTCTTATTTTTTTGTATTTTTGAAAGCGAGCAATATCAACGTCAACTCAACAAGGAAAATCAGTGATCATAAAATTTACGCGTTAAAAGTTGAACGCGTTCTAAATACCTTTGAAAATTTTAATTCTTTTGAGATGACGTTGAAAATGCTAAAACGATGCAAATATATCAACAATGCATTTTTTGGGGTTTTCATTGTTTTTTTGCCTTTTTTTGATTTTTTCTGAAAATTTATCAAAATATGGGTCAAAAATTGGGTAGCAACAGGTACCATCATTTAAATTCAATCTATTGTCCATTAGCAAACTCACCAGTACTCTTAACTGTGTTGCTATTTTTTTTTTCTGACTTTTGTGTTTTTCAGGACCTATCAACGAGGAAGTTGATTGGAACGGGTGAAGTACTGGATGGACTTTACCATTACAAACCTTTATCTGCCTCTGTTTTTCATTCTCAACGCATTCCTGACTCTACTCTTTGGCATCAACGACTCGGTCACCCTTCTACTTCAAGTATTCCAACAACTTTAAATTTTTCAAAATCACATTTGCCTTGTGATGTTTGTGCTAGAGCAAAACACACTCGTTTACCTTTCTTTTTGAATACAAATAAGAGCACCTTTTGTTTTAATCGGATTTATTGTGATATATGGGGTGGTTATCCTGCAGCTTCATATTCAGGTGCCCACTATTTTTTAACCATTGTGGATGATTACTCACGTACTACATGGGTTTATCTCATGCGTATGAAATCAGAAACTTTTACCTGTCTTACCAATTTTTGTGCAATGGTTAAAAATCAATTTAATCGCACCATTAAGCATGTGCACACCGATAATGGACAAGAGTTTTTATCTAATAACATCCAAAAAAAATTTCACGACCATGGCATTCTTCACGAGCACACATGTGTGGATACACCTCAACAAAATGGTGTTGCTGAACGTAAACATCGCCACCTTCTTAATGTGGCCCGGTGTTTATGTTTTCAAGCCCATCTTCCAATTTCTTTTTTGGGTGAATGCATTCTCACAGCCACTTATTTAATTAACTGCACTCCGTCACCCCGCCTTAATCATAAGTCACCCTATGAGCTCCTTTTTCAAAAACAACCATCATATTCACATTTACGAGTGTTTGGGTGTTTATGCTATGCTCAAACCACTCGCAAAAATCATGATAAATTTTCTCCTCGTGCTCTACGATGTGTTTTCTTAGGTTATCCTCTCCATTATAAGGCTTATCGTGTCTACGATCTTGAACATAAATTTTTTTTCATTTCTCGTGATGTTACATTTGAAGAAAATATTTTCCCGTATCATCTCCTGACCCCAGATCCCACATCTTTCCTGGTTCTTCCCCTCCCTATCCCTGAAATTCCTTCTAACACTGTTTCTGCACAACCTACTATCTCCCCTCCGCTTCCCCGTGTTAGCTCTGTTCTCTTTTTTCTGTTAGCGGCCCAAACTCCATTAAAACTTACCTCCACCAACTATCTAGCCTGGAAACTTCAATTCCAGACTCTATTCATAGGATATGATCTCCTTCGATTCATTGATGGATCACTTTCCTGTCCAGCATCAAATCTTCAAGGAACCACTACACACTATGGATGAGACAGGATGAACTACTTCTCAATGTCATTCTTGGTTCTCTTTCACCCACAATAATGTCGTTCTTTGCTCAAGCACAAACATCAAAGGAAGCCTGGACAATATTGGCTGATACATATGCCAAACCATCTTGTGGCAGAATCAAGCAAGTGAAAAACCAATTAAAACAAATCACAAAGGGATCGATGGGTGTCTCTGAGTTCCTTCAGACCATGAAAGCCCGAGATGATGAGCTTGCCATTCTTGGAGCACTAGTTGATATTGAAGATCTCTTAGAAAGAATTCTTGAGGGACTTGGTGTTGAATACAAATAGTTGGCTAGAGCAGTACAAGCTCGAGATACTCCAATCTCTTTTGATGAGCTGCATGAAAAACTTCTGAACTTTGAAGCATCTCTGCAAAATACCAATAACACTGCCCAAGCCTATTTTCTTGCCTTTGCTCATATAGCTAAAAGTGCCTATACTGGCTCACGTCACTTGCCACACTCAACCTCTTCCTCTGGAAAAAACACAGGCTGGCGTTCATCATCCAATACAAACAACAGCAATATAGGTTGGCACTCGTCTAACAGATATAATAATTGGCTTTCTACCTCTCCACAACCTGGATCTCACAATTCTCACAACTCTCAAAAGCCATACCTTGGTTTTTACTAAATCTGCAGAATGCAAGGACGTACAACTAAGTACTGTCACTCTTTCAAATTCATACCTATTGCAGCACCCAACAACATCACTTCAGCAATGCCAAACTCACACTTGCAACCAAAAGCACACTTTGCTACCAGCTCTAGCCACAATCCAGCTTGGCCGTGAGATAGTGGTGCTTCTCATCATGTCACCTCCGATCTAAACAACCTCTCAATTCATGCTCCATGTAATGGATCTGATGACATTATGATTGGAGATGGCACAAGACTTCCAATAACACACACTGGTTCTACCTCTCTTCACAACTCCAATACTCAGTTTTCTTTGACTAATGTTCTGTGTACCCAACGTTGCAAGAAATTTAATTTCCATTTCTAAATTCTGCATTTCAAACAATTCTTCCATTGAATTCTTACAATTTATTTTTCTTGTCAAGGATCTTCACACAGGAGCAACGCTTTTGATGGGTAAAGCTAAGGATGGTGTTTATGAGTGGCCAACTTCCACACCTCTATTTGCCTTTTCCACCATCTAAACCACCTCATTCAACTGACATCACCCATTTGGACATCCTACTCTTCCTATTCTAAAGCATGTCATCTCTAAAAACAAACTTGGTTTATCTTCTTCCAATGTTTAAAATTTATCTTGTATTGCATGTCATTGCAATAAAAGTTACAAACTTTCGTTTTCCAAATCAACAATTACTTCCACCCACCCCCTTCAAATCATCTTTTCAGATGTATGGACTTCACCAATTATGTCTTCTGCTGGTTTTAAGTATTGTGTCTTTTTTGTTGATTATTTCATAAGTATATCTGGCTTTATCCTTTAAAATAAAAATCACAAGTAAAAAACATATTTCTTAGATTCAAAGCCATCACAAAAAAACACTTCAATCAAAACATTCATACATTGTACTCTAATAATGACGGTGAGTATATTACGCTTGCTAACCTTCTTACGTTTCATGATAACTCTCACCTCACAACTCCACCTCACACACCTAAACAAAATGGTTTTTCTAAACGGAGACACCTCCACATTGTTAAAACAGGTCTTACTCTCCTCTCTCATGCTTCCATTCCTTTAAGTTATTGGTCATATGCATTTGCTACAGCAGTCTACTTAATTAATAGGATGCCAACACAAACATTAAATATGTTTTCTCCTTATAAAAAAATCTTTGATTCACCTCCTAATTACTCCAAACTCAAGGTTTTTCCGTTGTCTCTACTACTCTTGGCTTCGTCCTTATACCTCTTGTTGCTACCCAATTTTTGACTCGTGTTTTGATAAATTTTCAAAAAAATTCAAAAATAGCAAAAAACATCAAAACTCCAAAAAATATATTTTTTAATATATTTGCATCGTTTTTAGCATTTTCAGCGTTGTCTAAAAAGAATTTAAATTTTCAAAGGTCTTTCGAACGCGTTCGACTTTACACGCGTTATTTTTAAAATCATTGATTTTCCTCATTGAGTCGGCGTTATTGCTCATTTAAAAAAATAAAAAAATTAAGAAAAATCAAATTTACAAAAAAAAGAAGTTGAGGGATCAAATTTGGAAACCTAGCAATACTTTTTGCTATAAATAAGAGTTTCCAACTCATTCACAAGGAGAGGGCAATTTTGAAACATTAAAAAAATTAAAAAAAAAAAGAAAACCTAACCCTAAACCCATCTCTTTCCAAGGAGCAGCGCCCCCCTCCCTTTCCTCTCATCTTCTCCAAAACAGTCGCCTCCTCCTCGGCTTGGATTTTTCTGACCCAAACCAGCCGGACTCAAGCCTCCTCTTCCCCGGCCATCTTCGCCCCTTCTGGCCATTTTTTCCTGCTCATCTTCCCTTCCCCAGCCGCTGACCAACACCCATAATTCCTTCCCTCTCAAAAGCCATTCCTCCATTTTTGCCCACCAAAAATCAGCGGCGTCTTCAGCTCCTTCTCCCTTGCACCCGAAGCAGCCCCATACACTGTCCCCTCTCCCTCTCATCAACACAAAGCCAACGCCAACCTCCCTCGGCCACTCCATTCTTCCCCAGCTTCAAAACCAGCCAAAAGAGACCAGCCCCCCAGCCAGTCGATCTCCCCCATTTCATTGCTACAGACCTGCAACCCTAGAACAGATTTGCCTCTCTTTCCCCCTGACCTTTTCCTTCATTTCCTCCTCCCATTAGCGCTGCCCACACCGTCAGCCACCGCAGCCAACACATGGCAACCCACAGATCCACGCCATTTCCTTCAGCCACCAATTGCAGCGGCCAAAGCAACAACCTGAATCTAGCGCCGTCACCGCCCAACTGCCGGCCACCTGAAGCGAAGGAGAAGAAGATGTAAACCAAAGAAAGATCTACGGTGAAGCAGATCTGAAAAGGAGAAGACCGAAACAGATCCGAAAAAGAAAAAAAAATTAAAATCAATGGGCTTGGGTGTTTTATTCTTTTGCAGGTGATGAAGACCCTAACCGCTGACAGGGAAGTGAAGAGGGGAGGAAGCCGCAGCAGCCCCCCTACTGCCTGGAATTTCTCACGGCTGCACGTGAGCCCACGCGCCGCCAGTGGCGGTGGCACGTGGGAAAGACGCGCCGCCACGGCATGCAGTTCCAGAAAGCTTCCCAACACTGTTATGGATTTGTTTTGGGGCTATTTTTGTAATTTCAAATTATTTAATGTAATTTTTGTAATGTAGATGTGAAAAAGAAAAAAAGAAAAAGAAAAGAAAAAATATAGTGAAAGTGAATGTGTTTGTTTGTATTTTTTTTATTTTTATGAATGTTTTTTTTATGATAAAATTGCAAAGAATAAAGAAGAATTTAATATTTTGATTTGATCACGGTCAAGAATTATGAACTTACACGTAAGTTGTATTTCTAATATCCGATGAAAAGATAAAATTTTTAAAACTTCTTTAACACTTCAAAGCCACGAAGCAGCTTACCTCAGGTAGGGTGCGTTAGGAGTGCTCATACTTTCCCTAACCACAACCAGTCCCTTACCCATGAATCTTTGACAAGACTAGTATACCTGGGTTTTCTAGTAGCCCTCAATGAAATATTAGGTGGTGACTCCCAACGAGCCAATCAAGCAAACGAACGAAAAATCGTCAGCCGATGTTACACGGGTGACGTGTGACACCTCTCATAAATTGAAACCTCGTTCTAAACCATGTATCTTTTTTGAGTATTCTCTAACTCAAAGCGCCTATCTCTCTATGATCCATCAATGTTAAAAAATTTTGTTTCAAGGCATGTCAAGTTTATTGAATCAATTTTCCCTTTTAAATAAACTCTTACACAAACTCAACCACCCGAATCATCCACAGTCTCTACATGTCCACCACCAATTATCAAACTCAGCACTGTCACTCCAACACTCATACCACCATATGTAGGTGGCCCTCACCAGCAACTCCGCAATGAAGCTCCGACAGTCACACACGTTACAACCCCTGACTCTGAAACTTCTCCACTCAACACAACCATTACCCAAAACCAGACACCTCAAATAAGTACCACAAATAACCTACCAACAGCTACCCAATCGAACCATCCCATGCAAACAAGGGCCAAGAATAACATTCACGAACCTCTTCAAAAACTGAATATTCACACTTCGTTATCCAAGAATTCTGATCTTGAACCCATGACATGAGCACAGGCACTCAAAGATCCAAAATGGCATCAAGCCATGTCAGAAGAATATAATGCTCTTATTCGAAATGGAACCTGGCAACTCCTACCTCCTAACTCTAGTCAAAGGATTTCATCAACGCCCAGTCATTGACTATTATGACACCTTCTGTCCAGTCATCCCAGGGGGGTAGGTGTAAAGAGTGTACTGAATTAAGCAAAAACTTGTTGCATCCATAGTCTTACAGCTATTATTTGTGCTTAAGGTAACAATATTTTTTTTTATAAATTAAATATCAATAATTTTTGTATGAATTGTAAATCCAGGGACAGTTTTGGGTTTTCTAATCAAAACTTTGGACTAAAATTAATAATAAAATAAGGACCAAAGATAACAGTATGTAAATCTAGGGATCAAAGATAATACAACTGCATTGACCAGAGATTTCACTCAAATTTTGAGTAGAAATTAAAATTCTATCAAATTCTCTACTTTATTAGTGTTCATTTTCTTCTTATTTTTTTTTCATATATTTTCCAACTATTTAGAGAACTTTTATGTCACTTAATGATGCTCCTGGTTTCAACGTTTTACACTGCTTGAGTCCTCAAGAACACTATTAGATGCTATAAAACAAGAGATATATGAATATTTGGGAGTGTGGTAGATTTAGTGTTTTAAAATAACAAAATAAGGTTTGTTGAGGTTTATCTTGGAACCTCGCTTTGGGATTAATTGACGAGAATGAGAGAATCCTATGCAAATTATACAAAATTTATTATTAATCATCAATATTGAATAATGACTTATTTTCGAATATAAATTATGTTTGAAATAAAATTGATAAAATTAAAGACATGAAACATAATTAATGATGACATAGTATATTTTGAGACTAAATTGAGGTTTTTCAATTTAAACACAATCAAGTAGGCTCAGGCCACGTTGATTCAGTTAAAAATAAATCTGATTTAGTTTAGGTATCAACAACATGTTGTATCCACAGTCTTACCACTACATTATAATTACTTCTAAAAAATTTTAATTTTAATTTTTATAATTACACTCCATCAGCAACTACCTCTCGAAATTAAGTAATGGCGGCAGAACTATTGTGAGATCGGAGAGAATGGAGGCTAAACTGGTGCAATTGAATAACCAGAGGTGACTTCCATTCTACTGACATAGCCATTTTGTTTTTTTGATAGATCAGCCTAGTTTATTTTAATTTAGTTTTTTTCCCTTTCCTAAAGGGAAAACATCGCCACTCCATATCAGCATGATCACTTCATATTTATAAGGATTTTCCAATCTAATAAAGTGGCCAAAATTTGTTTAGATTTCTAGCTAAATACAATATAATAATTGATGCTCTTTTTTTTTTATGCTGCAGGCGTTCAGTTACTATAGAGGGTTTACTATAGAGGGTATTGTTTCTGAGTTTCAAAGAGGGATGAAAAGTTCTAACTGATAGTGAAGAAGGAGCAAAAATATTTAAAATTCTTGAGACATCAGCTGAACCAGAAGTCCTAATGGCAGAGATGAGTCCACAGCAACTAGCATCATTTGCCTCTTATCAATCAGAACTAGAGGTAGGTTCAGCTGATGCACTAGAAACATTGGTCTGTATGTAGAAAGAGATATTAATCAAAGTGTTTATAATATTGTCTTAGGTTTATTTGTTTATATATATAAGCTTGTTGAATTCTAGGCCTTATATGATATTAGTTGATGTGATTTGGATTTATTTGAGTTAATTTGTGTGTGGGTAGTAATAAGTGTATATGAATATGAATTGAAGTAAGGTCATGGATGGGTTGGTGTGAAGCTTTGATTAATTGATATAAATACCTTAACAAATTTGAATATTTTAAACATAATAGGTAAATATTGAAGAATTGTATAGAAAGAATCATATTGAAATTATGGAAAATATGTTTTGGGTTGATGATGGAAGAATTACAATTTGGTCCTTGCTTTTGAGAAATTAAGATTTTTTCCCTAAATTCTAAAACAATTATAGTTTAGTCACTGGTTGTAAATAACAATTTTTAAGATATTTTTCTGATAAATATTTGAGAAATATTGATCATCTATTATCAATTTTTATTGTTATCATTTAAATTTAGAATTAATTCTATTATGTATTTAAATGTGTTTAGTTTCTTTTTAAGAAACTGTATGTTAGAGTCCCTCAAATATGCTGGCCAAAGCTAGGGCATACATGGCTTGAAATAAAGAGCAATTTTAGTTAGCTCCTGCAGGACTTTGCATTCTATTTAAGGTGGATTGTATGGGGCTTGCAACAACTATATTTTATACTATGCAATATTGTGGCCCTCTAAATTACCTGAAAAGGACAATAATTGAGCTAGGTGATCTACGAGCACAGGTGGTACTGGTCAGGGTTAAACTCAGCTTGCTAGAGCCAACTCAATTTTAGGCACCAGTTCTCAATCGAATTTTAGCAAC
>Ga0325404_1008396_pt1 | contig 10626 bp, 3 predicted proteins | sample PopdelMetagenome_18_FD_205664 | JGI IMG/M metagenome (GOLD analysis project Ga0325404, IMG submission 205664) | Populus deltoides microbial communities from Bellville, Georgia, United States - Xylem-Control-R1 | ecosystem: Host-associated > Plants > Phyllosphere > Stem > Wood/Secondary xylem...
ACAAAACAAAGGCCAACGAACAGAAAGAAAACCAAGACTAAGAATCAAGCAAACAAACAACAACACGACAAAATTAAGCAAAAAAGGCTCACCCAAGAGGGGGGATGAATCGAGCAGTGAAGGATCCAAAGGTAACATCAATTAGGAAACATTTGGTAAAAAGACCAACCAACCGAAGAAGTAACGTATGGGATAAAACTACAACAAAATGCTGCAAAATAAAGATAAGATTCAGCCTAAGAGCAGAGAGAAACAAAAGAATAAAGATGAAAATGCAAGAAGATAATCACATATGGGATGGTGATCATTTTTTGTTCGGTTCGGTTTTTATCCAAAAAGAGTAACTAAACAAAAAAAAATTTTAAAAAAACCGAAACCGGTTCAAACCGACCGGTTTCGGTTAGGTTTAGTTCGGTTTTTTCAGGACAAAAACCGGTTTTTTTCCAGTTTAGCTCGGTTTTTTTCCGGTTTTTTTAGTTTGGGTTAGGTTTGGTTTTTTCGGTTTTAAGCTTATAAAACCGAAACCGAACCAAACCGGTTGATCTTTTCAAAATTTTAATCGATTTAATTGGTTTTTTTCACGGTTCAGTTTTTTCAGTTATCTTTTTCTGGTTTTCTCGATTTTTTTAGTTTTTTGATTTTTTTTAACCCCTACTGAACCTAAAGAAGATTAAAAACCACGAATCTATAGTTACAATACTCAAATGTTAATAAGAGTAGAAATGACCGATTAAAGGCATGCAATGCAACTAACGATAAGTAGGAAACAACATTCAAGATGCAAATGGTGGGAAAAAGAGAGCCACAAGTCACTCTAGACACAGCATGTCACACTCACATCAAACCAAAGGCTAACGAACATAAAGAAAACCAAGGCTGATATCATTATCTATTTAGTTGCAATGAGTAAGAGAAACCAGCAACCATAAATACTTATATTTGGAAAAAACTGTTGAATCCCACAATCCTAACCACAACTCGCCCAACGCAAAGGAGAGAAAAACCATTTCAGCAAGGGTTGGTGCATGTAAAGCACCATTATTACCCTTACCAAATTACTGACAAAAAAATTCTGAAGAGTATAACTTAACTGGTCAACGTAAACCAACCATTATGCATTGAATTTCCAAATATTAATGTAGCCTTTAAGTTAAAATCTGGTTTGATTCATTTACTACCTACTTTTTAAGGCTTTGCAGGTGAAGACCCCTACAAGCACTTAAAGGAATTCCATGTGGTTTGTTCAACTATGAAGCCACAAGGAGTGACAGGGGAACAAATTAAATTGAGGGCTTTCGCATTCTTTTTGAAAGACAAGGTAAAGGACTGGCTTCATTACCTTCCTTCAAGATCAATACTAACATGGAATGATTTGAGGAAAAAAATTCCTGGAAAAATTATTTCCAGCCTCACGGGCTAGAATAATTTGTAAAAAAATTAGTGGAATTCGCCAAAATAATGGGGAAACATTATATGAGTACTGGGAACGTTTTGATAAGTTGTACGTAAGTTGCCCACATCACCAAATTTCTAACCAATTATTATTGCAATATTTTCATGAAAGATTATTGTCCATAAACTGAAGCATGATAAATGCTACAAGTGGTGATGCATTTGTAAAAAAGACTCATATGGAAGAAAGAGATTTGATCTTTAAAATGACAGCAAACTCACAACAGTTTGGAATCACAACAAACCACACTTTTAGAAAGGTAAATGAGGTGATACATTCTAATATTGAGACATAACTTTTAGAACTAACTTTTTTTGTGAGACAAGTAGCGTTGGGACAAGTTAGGCAATCCAGAATGTGTGGCATTTATGAAATTCCAGAACATTCTACTGATATGTGCCTACAACTTCAAGATGTAACCCCTCATGTGAATGCGATAGGAGGGTTTAATGAATGTTTTATAAAGGTGGTGTCATGACATTGGTCGAGAACATGCTACCAGCAAACCCCTTTTGAAAACAATTTTTGAGGTACTCTAACCATTTGCCTTCGAGCTAGCCCTGTTATAATAGAATTCAAATGATCAATGATATCCCAGTCACTATCGTTTTACATGCAGGCCATGACGTATTTATTTTTCACATGTAAAATAACCCTGTTGTTTGGTCTATATGACCAAACATAAATAGTTTTTTTTTATTCCATTTTATTAAAAACATGGCTAATTAGACAGTATCCATAAAAAAAAGACAAGAAAACTTACATTGAGATATGAAAAAGACCAAACACAAGTAGTATGTTTATATCATTTACATAAACTTTTGATAATTTATCAGTTTCTTGTATTATAATTATGAATGTATGTGATTGTGTTAAGCTAATTCTATATGAATTGATTATTTATGCATTTATACATACGGTGAAATACTATGAAATGTGATGAATAAGATATTAGGAAAAAATTGAAATGAAATGTACTCTAATTCTATGATATGATGACTCTAGGATAATTGGACACTGGTTTAGATATGAAATTGTTTGAGTATTGAAGTGAAACAGGTTTTAGTCGATAATTTAGGGCCTCCTGATATAAGAAAGATTTTGTTGAAATTTCAGTAGATTTCCCAATTAAAGAATTCTTAATAGAATGTGTGTGTATGTATAAAATAAAAAACTTTCACCCTAAAAAATTGCAATAATTATAAGAAATCATGTATTGATTGCATGTAAATATTGAGGATGTTACACAATCTAACTTCCAACAACTCATCAACCAAGTGCAACTCCTCACCCAGGTTGTGTTGGCAATTTAGAGACAAAATCAAACTTTGCCACCTCAGCAAGTATTGACACCCTCCTTTATAGCTCCATGGTCGTAGGCGGCAACCAACACCCATAGATAATTGCACTATCTAGAGGAGCTTAGGCAGAATGACATGTTGGAGGGCTTTCAACCTTAATAGTAACCAATCCCTTCTAAAAGAAGTTCATGTCATCACGATGCTCATAAATATAGTGAGTATTCATGTTGCTCATCTGGCCACCATGGGATAAAGGCTAGCCATCGATCTTGTTATTCCATGCTAGAAACCATAAGCTCCCCAGAACTCTATACACAAAGGGTAGGAAGCAGCCTATAAAGGAGCATACACATGAAGATGTCCACACCCCTCATCAGATATGAGATTATCCCTTGTTAACACGAGTATTGTGTACCTGTATTCCCAAGGACAATATTTCCACCAATATAACTTTGGACAACTATGACGGTCTTGCTGACCTAAGAAAACACACGTATAAAATATATAAAACAACCTAGAATTAGTCATCTAGAATAGTGATGCCAAGTACAAGACCCTCCCCGCAACCTTCAAGGGATCAGTATGTGTATGGTATAATAATTTGTAGTTAAACTCCATTATAAGCTTTCAAGACCTTTGCACCAAGCTAGTGGAGCGGTTTAGCACAAGAATCCTAACTAACAGAAGCTTCATAGAATCATTTGGTATATTGATAGGTCTTCAAGTCAGGAATCCAATAAAATTAAGTTCGCATCAAATGAACTTTGGTAGCTCAAGATATTCAAGTCGGAATGGTTGAGGGTCAACATTGGCTGAATGCAAGATTTGTCTTTGAAGGCTGCGATTTCCATGCTCTTTCTTTTTTTTTTCTTTCCATATATGTATAGAAAAGTATGGATGTTAGCTTTCTAATTTCACTAGAATCACTTCATTTTGACCTCTAGAGCTCAAGCTCTGCACAAAACATCAATTGGAGGACAAATTTATCAATTATTTCCAATTTACTTCTTTTTTAATCTTACATCCAAAAGTGCTTTCAAAGCATAAAATAAAGAATATCAAGGCATTATATATATATAACATAGGCAAAATACTAGGTAAATATGGGTAAAACTATCGAATAATATAGTTGCATCATCTAGATAAAACTTGCTAAGTATAGGCATTAGACCCATCTAGACTACATAAGTCTACATTGTAAGCTGCTTATAGGCATTGGACCCAGTATGGAAATTTTACTAAGTATAGGTGTTGAGACCATCCAGGCTAAACAAGTCTAACAGAAAATATATATTCCTTAAAGAAAACATTAATGAGAAATGCATAAAATATTAAATTCAACAAAATATAAATATTCATTACATAATAAAAAAAACCCACTTGATCGGGGCTGTGTACAAAGCCAAAAGGGGTTGGGGGCTAAAGACTAAACATTGAGGCCAGGTTCCTTTATGAGATAAACTCCGCGCTGGGCAACTATAGCTAGCTCTGACAGGGAAGACATCAGCAAAGCTAGGCATGGGGATCAAATAGAACGCAGCACTGAAGTCCACCTAAATTGCCCTAAGGAAATATAGATTGGATATGGTGAGGAAAATCTTGTCTCCAAGCATCTCAGTCAGCATCACAAACCCTCCAAACATCTCTTGGAACACTTTATGAAAGTTCCTCATATTCTTTATCTTCATATACGAGCTCTAAACTTCTTTTCTACCTATAAGGAGCTCAGCCCTTAGAGCCTCTTAGGATGCCCTCATATCAGTAATTTCCTGTTTCAGGAAGGCTATTTTAGTATGAATTATACAAAGCTCCTTTTAGTGGATTTTAACTAAAGGACCTGACCTCTCATGTTTTCCTTCAATGCCACATAGGCTATCTTAAACTCCTTTAACTCAGCTTTCACTGCAGCCTTCTTATATCTTAGCCTTTGAAGAGCATTCTAGTTTGCTCTATGTTTGGCGATAACCTTTTTTATTTGGCTCCTCTCAGCCATTCAACGTCTCTTATAGTGGGCGCACATTATAAAAGTCTAACAAAGACAAGTGATAATTATTAAAAAAATAAAATAAAATAAAATAAAATAATAAGATTAAATAAAAGTTAAGGTTTTTTTATGTGGAGGGCTATTTGCCTAGCAAGGGCTACGTAGCAATTATAGCTCTCATCATACATTGTTTGGATGTCTGAATGAATAGTCAAAAGCCTCTTTAGGCTCCTTACCACCTCTAGGCCATTGACCTTAAGGTTAGACCTCCCACCAAAGATAACCTTTATAACTTGTTTTTCCTCCTCACTTGAAGTGGGGAAAATATAGGGGGCTCGATCAAGGATGAGGTTAGCAAAAACATCCTTGAGCCTAGGCTATCCAACTCCTAACAGAGCATCCTAGGTAGAAGGTCTAGTAGTCAAATAGGTCTCTACGGTTGAAGATAGGGGTAAGGGCATTGGTAACAAAAGAATATGAGAGGTTAAGGTAACAACATCAGACTCTATAAGGAGGAGACCTTTCATCTCTTGAAGCGAGCATCTCAGTGGTGACAAGAAGCTCGTCTATATTGATAGGGTCATATTTCATATCCACTTCAATCCTAGCTCCACTCAAGTTAAAGGATGAAGATGCACTTTCAGAAACAGACGAGCTTTCCTCTCTAGAACCTACTAAAGACTTTTATTTCCTTTTAGTTGTTAACCCTACACAAAAACAAAGTCAAAATGAATATTTAGATGCATAAAAACAAAGATAAGAAGCTTTATATTTTGCAATAGGGTCTAATATTGCCCTTTAGCCATCTCATTGATTTTATACTCGGTTGAGGCCTAGGACAATATAACACATGTTCTTTCCTCATCCAAGCTCAAATGGGGTTTGTTGTTCATGTTAGTATAGGTAATTTCCAGTAATGGGCACAACCTCAAACCTCTATCAACCCATCTTTTAGGTTGATTGTCTCGGTGTACTTAATTATCAAACACATCCCCTCCACTTCTTGACTTGGGAAAACTTGCCTTGCAAAGTCCCTTTAGGTCTATTGGGTCTATTAAAAAAGGTGAAGAACCAGCATGCATCATTGTCATTGTTAACGCCACCAATCAAACTGTAGCAACTCTTGAAGATATTCATAGTAGGCTCTAGGCCAACAAGCTTAAGAAATTTTTCAAAGATAGGTAAGCTATATTAGTGGAAAGCTTCCCTCACAAACATTTAAAGAAAGGATGACTACCCTTGCTCGTACATACATATGGGGACAATGATTTCAAAGCGCCCCTGGGAGGTAGCTAAGGACACTTGATTAATCCTCTCAGCTCAAGCAGGCAATTTAGTCATGTATTCTCCTAGCTGCCAACTATTAATATAAGCCAACCATTTTATAGTTAAGGTGTTAAGCTTAGTGTCCTCGGTGGCTCGAGGCAACCTGTCTCTCCCTTAGGTTTCCCTAAAGTCAGGGGGGACTTCTTCAGGGTTGGGAACTATTTTCCATTATTCTAGAAGTGGATGCTCTTCCATGTCCTCTACTATTTCCCCTAGTTTTTAGTTGGAAATTAAATTCACCATTAAAAAAAAGTAGCATCTTTACTCCTAGGGTCAGACCTAACCTTTTTAGTGTCCATGTTTTCTGACCAAAAGGAAGAAGAACGTAGTTTAATGGTAGGGATTACCTAAAATCGAGTAGTAGAGTTTCTTCTTGTAACTGAGAACAAGTCTCGCTCAAGGCTTTTTCAAAAATTCATTGTTAGCAAAGAATTTTTCAAAGTGAAAGAAAAGAATGGAGGTGAGTGACTATGTTTAATAAAAGAAGTAATTTTTCATCATTACTATTGGATGAACAACCCTTAATTTCACCACAAATCTAAAAAAAAACTAATCAATTACTGTATTGAATGCACGCAACCATTTTTCTTTTCCTAAGAGAATCTCTTTTAATTAGGATGAGCCACTTAGCTATAAGAATCCTAATAATTATGTTTGGGATAAGCTATCTCATGGGGAAGGTAAATAGTCTCTCATTAAAAACTAACAACCCTTTAAATTTTTATGTATTAAATACATAAAGACTTAGAGGGCTACTGATGGATCAATATTTTTAGCACCTTACAAAAAATAAATTTTGAACTTAACTCTTTATTTAGAAGGTCTAAAGGCATGGTGTTAACCCATTGATAAGTGGGCGAGGCTTGCTTCTAAGCCAACATCACTAGGATTAGCACCATACCGAGCCTAAGTAGGTATGAGTTTGGTAAGTTGCGAGACCTATCATCCTTGGGCCTGATTGCATGTCGAGCCCAATAGAGCACAGGTCTAGCAAGCTATCAGACCCTATACCCTTGGGCTCGGTTGTGTGCTGAGCCCAAGGGGACAAGGGTATGGCAAGCTGCCAAACTTACAGCTCATGGGCATGGCACCATACCGAGTACAAATGAGTTTGGGTTTAGTGAGTTGTTGGACTCAATACTCTTGGGTATGGATACATGCCGAGCTCAATGGGGAATGGGTCTCGCAAGTTGCCAAATCTACCGCTCTTGGGTGTGGCACTGTACCGAGTTTAAGTGGGTATGAGTATAGCAAGCTGTCAAACCCAGCGTCTTTGGGCCTAGCTATATGTCGAACCCAATGGGGCACGAGTCTAGCGAGCTACTAGATCCAACGCCCTTAGGCTAGGCACCACAACCGTGCCCAATTGGTTAAGGGTCTGGCAAGCTGCCAAACCTAACACCCTTGAGCGTGATTACATGTTAAGTCCAATTAGGTGCAAGTCTGACAAGTTGCCAGACCTAACATCCTTGGGCTTGCCTACGTACTATGCCCAATAGGATTTAGGTCTGGCAAGCTGCTAGACCCACTGCTCTTGGGTTTGACACCGTAGTTTATCCCAAGTAGGGATGGGTCTAGCAAACTATCAGGACTAGTGCCTTTGGGCCTGGTTATGCGCCAAGCCTAATTGGACATAGGTCTAATAAACTACCACACCTATCGCCCTTAGGCTTGGCTATACGCCAAACCTAATTTGGCATGGCTCTGGCAGCCTTCCTGATCCATCGACCTTGGGCTTTGTTGCATGCAAGTTTAATTAGGCATTGGTCTAACAGATTGTCTGACCCTACACCCTTGGACTTGGGTACGTGTTAAACCCAAGTAGATATAGGTCTTACTCGTTATCATACCCATTGATAGTGGGTTTGGAAATGTGCCAAGCACAAAGTGTTAAAGGCCTTGAGATCATTATAGGCCTTATATTGGGCCACAAAGCTCCATTTACTTATTTTTATGACTTTTAAACATCAAATGTTAATGTTATGGATACTCATCTCCTATCCACCATTAATATTAATGTCAGAGATATTTATCTCTCATCCCTAATTAATATTAATATTAAATATATTTATCCCTAATGAGTGTTATAAGGATAAAAAGACATCCTAAACCCTTAAGAGATCTCTTTTATAGGGTTTTAGGAGTATAAATACCTTAGAATCACATAGATAAAAGGATCACAATCTCTATTCTCAACACATATACCTTCTCAATTTCAGAGCATTTATCATATTAAAACTAAGAACAAATACTTTTGTTTTTAAGAATAAATATTCATTCTCTTATTTATTGTAACCCTTTACTTAAAGATCATTGATTTTGGCATCTCATGGTCCTCAAATTGCATCAAAGAGAATTGTTTTTGCAGGTTACAAGCTTTTTACAACAAGCCACAAGTTTCATAAACAATAAGGAATAAACTATCTGTTATAACATGTAATTAACCTATAATCCAATCGCTAAAACATATATTCTTAAACACTTTGGATTTTGAAATATCATCATAATTCATGTTTGGAATAACTTTCTTAGTGAATATTATATGGCGTTGGGATGAGGTTAGAAGGAGGATAGACAATTGCATCAAGCTTAGAAGGTAGTCGAATTAGCATGTGTTGTATACAGATCGATGCCACGGTACTTAGAAGACAATTAGATGGCATGCTCGCGCGCTACGGCGGGCTTATGGAGCAAATGTGCTTGATGATGTTAAAATTATGAATCACCGCTAGATAAGTAATAGAAATTGAAGGTGTGATGGAGCTAATAATCCACAAGGGAAAAAAAATTTGTGTTGGTGATCAAAAACTTAAAGATTGAATAGAATGAGTTGTGGCAATCCATAGTGCTTTCCCCACATGATTTAGCCTTTTGCTACATGATTTAATTTTTTTGTTAATAAAAAAAAATTATCAAAATAAATTCTCAACTAGCTCAATATTAAAAAAAATCGACAAAAATAATTTTGAAAAAAATAATAACAAAAGAAAACAAAAGAAAAAAATCATGTAGGGAAACACTATAACAATCCATAGTGTTTTATGAGGAAAGCCACAATTGTAATTCTCAACCAGCTCAATATCAAAAAAATAAAATCGACAAAGATAATTTTGAAAAAAAATCATAAAAAAACCATGTGAGGAAACACTGTAGCAATCCACAGTGTTTTACAGAAAAATGTTAAATTCTCAACCAGCTCAATATTAAAAAAAAAATCAACAAAGACAATTGTGGAAAAAATCATTAAAAAAACAAAAATAATCATAAAAAATAAAAATAAAAACAAAAAAATAAACCATGTAGGGAAACACTGTAGCAATCCACAATGTTTTGTAAGGAAAGCTATAGTTGTATTTATCAATCAGCTCAATATTAAAAAAAATCGACAAAGATAATTTTTGGAAAAAATCATAAAATAATAATAATAAAAAAAAAAAAATTATGTAAGGAAACACTATAGCAATCCACAGTGTTTTGTGAAGAAAGCTACAGTTGTAATTTTCAACTAGCTAAATATCAAAAAAAATAAAATCAACAAAGAAAATTTTAGAAAAAATCATAACAAAAAAAATTAAAAAAAACATGTGGGGAAACACTGTTGTAATCCACAGTGTTTTAAAGAAAAAAGTTAAATTCTCAACCAGTTCAATATTAAAAAAATAAAATTAACAAAGACAATTGTGGAAAAATTAAAGAAAAAAACCATGTAGGGAAACACTGTAGCAATCTATAGTGTTTTGTGAGGAAAGCTACAATTGTAATTCTCAACCAACTTAATATAAAAAAAAATCGACAAAGATAATTTAAAAAAAAATCAATAAAAAAAATCATGTGGGGAAACACTGTAACAATCCACAGTGTTTTAAAAAAAACTACAAAATTAAATTCTCAACAAGCTCAATATTAAAAAAATAAAATCGACAAAAATAATTTTAAAAAAATTATTAAAAAGACAAAAACAAATCATAAAAAAATAAAAAAATCATAAAAGAAAAAGGAAAGAAAAAAAAGAAGATAATTTTGGAAAAAAAATCATTAAAAAAAACTATGTGGAGAAACACTATAGCAATCCATAGTGTTTTAAAAAAACTACAAAGTTAAATTCTCAACCAGTTCATTATTAAGAAAATAAAATCGATAAGACAATTTAAAAAAAATCATAAAAAAAACAAAAAAATATATCATAAAACAAAAAAAAGAGACAATTGTAGAAAATAAATCATTAAAAAAACCATGTGGAGAAACACTGTAGCAATCCACGATATTTTTAAAAAAAAAACTACAAGATTAAATTTTCAACCGGCTCAATATTACAAAAAGTAAAATCAACAAAGATAATTTAAAAAAATCATTAAAAAAACAAAATAACAAAAAAATCATAAAATTAAAAATTTAAATTAAAAAAACAAAAAACTATCATTAAAAAAAATATAATAAAAAAACACGTGTAAAAAACACACGTGGAAAATATTATAACAATATACGGTGGTGTTTTGTGAGGTGCTTTCCCACATGTTTTAAGACGCGTATTCTTAAACACTTCAGATTTTGAAATATTATCA
>Ga0325404_1008397_pt1 | contig 10626 bp, 6 predicted proteins | sample PopdelMetagenome_18_FD_205664 | JGI IMG/M metagenome (GOLD analysis project Ga0325404, IMG submission 205664) | Populus deltoides microbial communities from Bellville, Georgia, United States - Xylem-Control-R1 | ecosystem: Host-associated > Plants > Phyllosphere > Stem > Wood/Secondary xylem...
GTGGGCACATTACAGGAGGAGCTTATGGTTATCTGATGAGGAAATATGGCCTAGCAGCAGACAATGTGATCGACGCTCGCATAGTTGATGTTCATGGAAGAGTTCTTGACAGGAAAGCCATGGGGAAAGATCTTTTCTGGGCAATCAGAGGAGGTGGAGGAGGCAGCTTTGGAATCATTACCGCCTGGAAAGTAAAATTGGTTCCAGTTCCATCAACTGTGACAGTTTTTCAGATTACTAAGACCCTGGAACAAGGTGCTATCAAAATCCTTAATAGATGGCAACAAGTTGCTGATAAACTTAATGAGGATCTCTTCATCAGAGTCACCCTACAATTGGCTGGTGCTGGTAACGGAGGAAAAAAAACAGTATCAACCACTTACAGTTCCTTGTTTCTTGGTGATGCCAAAAGACTCCTCCGAGTAATGCAAGACAGCTTCCCTGAATTGGGTTTGACAAGACAGGATTGTATTGAAACAAGCTGGATCAATTCTGTGCTCTTTGTAGCTGGATACTCCAATGATACAACACCTGAATTTCTACTTGAAAGGAAGAATATATACAAGGGTTACTTCAAAGCCAAGTCAGACTATGCAAAAGAACCCATACCTGAAACCATACTTGAAGGTTTATGGGAAAGGTTATTAGAAGAAGAGAGACCTAATATAGCATTGACTCCTTATGGTGGAATGATGAGCAAAATTTCAGAAAATCAGACTCCTTTCCCTCATAGAAAGGGTACCCTGTTCATGATCCGCTACATGACCAGCTGGGATCATCCTTCAAAGAATGATGCAAAGCATCTAGATTGGATTAGGAACGTTTATGAGTACATGAAACCTTATGTTCAACCAAGGACTGCATATGTCAATTATAGGGACCTTGATTTGGGCATGAACAAGAAGACTAACACAAGCTTTAAGGAAGCAAGTGTTTGGGGCACCAAATACTTCAAGGATAACTTCAGGAGATTGGGACTGGTGAAGACCAAAGTTGATCCTGACAACTTCTTCAGGCATGAACAAAGCATCCCCCCTCTCCCATTTTCCATGAGAAACTGAAGAAGAATTCATGGCTACAGATATGTTTGGTAGGTGCACCATACTCGTCTCCATCAGATCACAGCCAGTAATTTTTTTTAATATAAATATAGTTTAAAGTTTGGTATAAACAGGAATAAGAAATTTTAAAGAAATGCACCAATATGTCTCAGGTGTGGTATTAAAGAAACAATGTTTCCTTACCAAATTTTACTTTCCATTGTAAGACGTAATCCTGAACAGCATCACAGGATTCGGTGCCGAAATAATTGACCAGTTAGCAAATTATTTCCTTGGCAAGATGTTAGAAATCTTGATGTCTTATGTCTATTGTTTTCTGGAATTCTTGACTTTGACACGGGTAATAAAAAGATTGCCCGGCAAATATTTTAACTGTCATGTTTTTCAAAGATAAATCCAACTCATTGATGCAAGTGAAGATGAAGTTCAACTGATATATATATATATATATTACAAATGAAAAATTTACTACGTGGTTATGGATAGGGATGTGTCATTTAATTCTAGCTATAAAATCTATACCGTTAGTTAACTCGGGATCTAATTGATCTAAGGGATATATCAGTTTGAGTTTAAAAAAAAAAAAAATAGAAGAAGAATGGACTTTGTTTAACTTATTTAAAATCCTGGGTTGACCTGCAATGAATAAACTGGGTTAAACCTAGTAAAAAAAACTGATTTTTTTTTTAAAATAAATTATTTTGATTAAAACGATATTATTTTTACCTTTTAATTTTTTTTAGACCAACCTCTCTACTTGTGAGCTACACTTTGCTCTCGACTCATCTAGTTTTAAAACTATAATTTCAATTAGAAAAGTGGAAAAAAAAAATCAGAAATTAAACATAAGCGTAGCATCACTTTTCAAAGCAATGAGGATCTTTAGTGTGCAAATCAATCAACTTTTTTTTTTTTTTGAAACGCAGAGAATGTCTTACAGAAGAACACAGACATCAGATAGACAATTCTGAGATTAGCAATCCACTTGTTAGGTTTTTTGAAACGCACCTGAATTACTTATAAAATCTGCAAACCAATCCACTTGTTAGGTTTTGCATCGCACACGCATATATCGATTTCATGCCTAATAAACTCGACATTTAGAGTATTTCCGGACCAATTTTCATACATCAAAACTAAGCATATCTGGACTAAACTTAGCTAGATACATACCTTAGGCCAAGCTAAAGCTGCAACAGTCAGAATTCCATCTTTCATTCTCAAAAGAAGAAATTCCGATTTTGCTAGTTCAAATCAATCAGAACCTATTCTTAGAACCTTTCTAGTTGATGAATCCAATGGGTTTATGCTCCTTTTCAGCCTTCTCAAAGAAAAACAAGCCAACAAAAAGTTAAAAGAGACTCCTGACTAAATGATACTGGCTGAGCTAAAGTGATGTTTGGATTCGTAGAAGTAGAGGAATGCTCAGACCAATTGTAAAATGCAAAGCAGAGAAGCAAGAAAGGCAACAATATGGTTCCTTCTCTCTCTTTCGTTACTCAATACTTCTGGTTCTTCTGTTATCACCATCGATAGTTTCATTGCTTTCAATCCAAAATAGTTTTCTACAATGTCTCTCAAGAAACTCTTAACAATTCCATCTCATTTTCCACTACTTCTTACACCCTAAACAACCCTTCATTCACCACTATTTTGCACTCTACTTCTCAAAACTTGAGGTTCACCTTGCCAAAAGTAATTTGTTGGAAAGTGATACATATGATGCAATAGTTATGCTCTCCTGTGAGCTAAAATCTACGTAGAAAGTTGATATTGTGGTCATATGCTGCAAATGTCAGCTGTTTTGCTATTAGTTAATTAAGGCATGCTTGCTTCTGCAATATTGCATACACAATAACAAACCACATCACAATGTCAGTAATAATATTAAAAATTAACTGAAAATAGGACAAATAAGGTGAAGGCCAGAACCTCGAAGAACAAAAGATCAGGTCAATAGTTGATGTCCTTTCGCAAGATGTTAGAAATGTATAGCTAATTATGTCTTCATCATAAGTCCATTTAAAGCACTAAGCATTTGGCTAGTACAGAGATAAACGCAATGGAGACAAAGGGTACATGCCCCTATATTATTTTCAAATGACAGAAATTCACTACAAAACTGTCTTAAAAACAGATTTATTTTATATTTTATATTTTTATTTTTGCAACCAAACTTGTTTTTGTCTTTTCTACAACTCTTCTTGGGCACTAACAAAAAAATAAAATAAAATAATATAATGCTGTTGAGTTAGAATTAGTCAGAAAGAAATAAAAAATCTGCCTTCAAAGCCACGTTTTCGTGAGCAATATTTAATTTTGCCACTGTTAGGCCCCGAATATAGATTTTTTAGAGGCAAATTATATTGAAACCACTAAAACAAGAAATCGTCTTGAATTTTGGAAGGAAAGACTAAGTGTATTAGGCGTTTAAGGAATGGATCCAGTTGGTTGATATAAGTGAAGATCAAAGTTAAATTCATAACCCTCTTAATTATGAATGCAGATTGTAAAAACAAAGATAAATCCAAGGCACTTGATATAAATGTGATAAATACTATAAATAAAATATTTAAATATAAATATATATATTAGATATAAAATTAATTAAATATCTTTTTTGGTTTCTAATTAAATAATTTAAAATATAAATTTCTATGTTTTTCAGATTTTTATTAAACTAAGCATCATTTTTTCACTAACTTTCCTTATTAAATAATTTTAGTAAAATAGATAAAAAAAAATAATGATATATAATTTTGGTCCCATTAAATTTTGATATTAATTCCTGGAAACGGAGTGTTAAACAGGTCATTCTTCTCCGCCAAGGGATCCAAGCTGCACTATTGACTGTAAGATTATATCACTCGCATCCTTACAGCTACAGGGTCAACAGCAGAACCTAACAGTCATACATGGGGGCTCGGGCAGGGGCCGTAATCAGTGAACTTTACAATATACAAAACTGGAAGTGCATACAGCTCCATGTTGAGAAAAAAAATGCCTTGCTGCACACAATGTCCTCGATGCTCGTAGAAGTGAAGTTCATGGAAGAGCTGATCATGGCAGACAGTTCTTTTTGGACCATTAGAGGAGGTGAGGAGCAAGCTTTGGAGGCATTAGTCATTACTGCTTGGAAACTAAGACAGGGCAAAGGCAGAAAGTGAGCTTGTGTTTATTGGTTGAAGAGTAAAGCAAAGAACTCTTATTTCCCTTGTACTTTAAGTCCGAGGCTTGTAAAAAAGGTTGCTCCTTCATGAACTTTTAAGCCAAGACATAAGCCCACAAAACCCTTCATTTCCAAATCTAATATGCACATATAAATTAAAATCCAATGTTTGGAACAATTTATATGAACCAATCATTCAAGTACAACATCCACATTACACAATCATGGATAAATTATTCATCATTACCTTGCTTGGTTTGCTGATATTGGTTAATGGAGTTGCTGAAAACTTGGTGTATAACAACTTTGCCATGCTTGAGGAGCTTGAAAGCTTTGAGATAGACGATGAAGATGATGTGGAACTTTTCGATATCCCGTCATGGACTAGTGAACGAGGTGGCAAGGTTCTTGTGAATGTTGATAGCTTTGGTGCTGTTGGAGATGGAATTTCTGATGACACCCAGGTGCATATTAGAAATCTTGAAATTATTTTAAAGGTTTTCAGTACCGTGTCACTTACTTTAATGATTGATCTTTCTAGGTTAAAGTCCACTTTTTGAATCTCACATATTCCCCAAATTATATATCTGCTAGCCTAAAGCTAAATAAACAACATTGACTATAGTCCTAATCAGGTTACATGTTCTGTTCTGATATTACCAGGCATTTGTAAAAGCTTGGGGCACCGCCTGTGCTATCCCAAAATCAGTATTCTTGGTTCCCTCCGGGCGCCGTTATTTAGTTAATGCAACAAGATTTAAGGGCCCTTGTGAAGATAAGTTGATCATCCAGGTAATTTTCTACGTTGCTTCAAGTGAAATCTATCCAAATTTATATTTCAGAAATTGTTGTCACTTTCTTGGCGGATGTTGTCGAACAGTTGCATTATAATCTCACCTTTTACAATTTGTTGTCATCACGACTTTGCAGATAGATGGAACAATTGTAGCACCTGATGAGCCTAAGAACTGGGACCCCGTTCTCGCTCGACTATGGCTTGATTTCTCTAAGCTGAACGGAGTCATCTTCCAAGGGAATGGAGTTATTGATGGATCAGGCAGCAAATGGTGGGCGTCATCTTGCAAAAAGAACAAGTCCAATGTGATTATTCAAAAATTCTAGTCTATAGTTTAATCCATGCTTCGCTACTATAGGTCAGAATTTAACACTCTTTTTTCTTTCTTTACAGCCTTGCAGAGGTGCACCAACAGTAAGGATCTTTTTCCCTTCATTATATAATTCATCCTTCCGGGGAGAAAAAAGAAACTATGCAGATTGTCAGGGATTTAACCAATGAGGCCTTTGCAGGCATTGACCATTGATTCAAGCTCAGCAGTGAAAGTAAAAGGTCTTACTATAAAGAACAGCCAGCAGATGAATTTTGTGATTTCCAAGTCAGCATCCGTGAGAATATCTAAAGTTACTGTCTCATCACCTGGAGACAGTCCTAACACTGATGGAATCCATATTACTCAATCAACTAACGTGGTTCTCCAGGATTGCAAAATCGGAACAGGTTTCCAGACCTTAACCCCATTATTTTCCTCATCTATTCTCCAAGTAAAGAATATCATAATTAAAGGAGATCTTGGGGATATTATTGGCAAACTTTCTGACAGGTTGCATATTTTGTTGATTCTATGGTATATTCAGGTGACGATTGCATCTCGATTGTCAACGGTAGCTCTGCGATTAAGATGAAGGGAATATATTGTGGACCGGGACATGGAGTCAGGTTGAGTTAAATATGAGATTCTCATGTCATATCCCATAAAGGAAGATGTTACAGGCCAAGTTTTACCATTATCTATACAGAAGAGCTGGGACTGAAATTCTAAGTTTTCATTATTAACCCTTTTCTTTTAAATTCTGTCACTCAGCATTGGAAGTCTAGGGAAGGACAACTCAACAGGCATAGTCACAAAGGTGGTCCTGGATACTGCACTTATCAGGGAGACAACGAATGGCGTCAGGATTAAGACTTGGCAGGTAATACTCTAGGACATAGTTAAAACTGTTCGGATTCTGGAAGTGCTTAAATTATATTCTCACACAAGACTTGAGGATGTTCGATGGAGTATGCATCTAAAATCCCCTGCTAATATCCTCTCTGGATCTCTATATGCTGCAGGGAGGTAATGGTTATGTTCGCGGGGTACGTTTTGAAAATGTCAGGATGGACAATGTTGATAACCCCATCATCATTGACCAATTCTACTGTGATTCCCCGAAATCGTGCCAAAACCAGGTACGTATTCCATTTTTTGTGCTAGATTCATTCTTGACAACCTACTCTTTAATAACTATCCTAGTCATCTGATCAGAATTTTGCTCCTTTTTTTAGACATCAGCAGTAAGAATTAGCGAGATCATGTACCGCAATATTAGTGGGACTACAAAGAATGCAAAAGCGATGAAGTTTTCCTGCAGTGACACAGCTCCTTGCAGCACCATAGTCCTGAGCAACGTAAACTTGGAGAAGGAGGATGGCACAGTAGAGACCTACTGCAATTCGGCCGAAGGCTTTGGATATGGCATTGTTCACCCATCAGCTGATTGCTTAACTTCCCATGACAAAGACTATAGTTTCTTCGAGCAGACAGAAGTTTCCCAAGACTACATTCTCAACGACGTGACGGAAGAAAAGGTTGAGCTTGCAGATTCCAACAACGACCGCATTGTTCATACTGAACTTTGACATGGCCTCTTATTGTAATAAAACTATCCTTATTAACTATAGTAATATACTAAATTGGGTAAATGGAATGTATAGAATACAAATAGATATTTCTTGGAGGAGGATTGAGGTGCCCATGTTCGATTTTTTGGGAAGCTACAGGTATTCATATATAGTTACAGACCAACTACAGTAGAAAGCAATTATGCAACTGGGATTTTAAATATTGTTTATATTTTGATTACTATGTACCTGCATTATTTGAAGGTTTGTCATAATTGCAAGTTGGAACTTTTGTAATGATTTTTTGTTGTTTCAGGTTTCAAATTCTATAATTTAAGTCTTTTTTTTTTCTTCTAGATTTGTTATATGAGCAGTGAGCTTGCCTAAAGCTACAATGATGCAGGTAAAAGCTACAATTTAAGTCCCAAGGCTATATCATGCAGGTAAAAGATGTTACAACAACAACAACAACAACACATACATTTAACCATTTAGTAGGTGACCTAGTAGTAAGAGCTTGGGACAAGGGGTTTGCTCTCCCTGTGGTCTCAGGTGAGCCTTGTGGTTACTAATATGATTGCCACTGGAGGCTTACATGGTTGTTAACTTCAGGGCCTGTGGAATTAGTTGAGGTGTGCGCAAGTTGATCCGAACACCCATGTTAATAATAATAATAAAAAAAGTTGCGAATAAACTCTAAATTCACAAAGAAAATAATTACATGATGGCTATATCTTCAAGAGGTTTACAAGATCTTTAAATAAACTAAAAAAACCTCCCTTTACTAAGAAATAATCTAAAGTTTAAAGGTATTTAGGAAATTAAAACAAAATCTGAAATAAAATAATAAATTCAAAAACTCCTAGAAAAAAATAACAAAATTCTAACTATTGAGATACAACTATTCAATAAACAATGGAGTGACTTTCCATGTGAGAACTGCATCTAGAATCACACGGAAAAATTTGAGCCCGAGCTAACAGTTAGATTTCATGTTATGTCCGTTTTAAGGTACTAATATAGTCTGATACGACCAATTTTTTCTTGGATTTAAACCTGTTCCACCATTACATAAAAGTATCTACTAGAACATCCATATAGTGTATCTAAACAAGGTACTATAAATTAAGAATTTTACTTTCTAACCTTAGCAATGCAGCCCTTTTACAATCTGCAATCTTTCAAATTCACCAACCTTGATATGTTTGAAGTATGTCCATCAGAAAAACACAGACTCTTAAGTCATTGATAGACAAGTAACTATGCATTATTTTCTAAGGCGAAGTTGGCTTTGGACTTTGCAACAGGTGACCTATCATAAACCAACTCTATATTTTTATGGTGACAAAACAAAAATATATTCATTATAGCCTTGATGTTGTCCTTTGTCTTTCCTTTCACGTCCATAACCATGTTGAAATATTTCCTAACATATTATTTTTAATGTGCATGACATCAAGGTTATGGCATAGAAGATTCGTCTTCCAATAAGAAAACTCCTAAAAAATACTTCGCTTTACCCAATTATAGGTCAAATCAAAACCAGAAAATTTCTGCTTATTGGATTGAAAACCATGCACACACAATGTCATCGTACTCCAATACCTTCTCATACAATTCTTCACCTTACAGTAGCGAAGGTGTAATATCTTTTTCAACTCTGCCAACAAAAAAGCCTTTTCTATACTTGTGACCCGTTAGCAAAAATCATTGGTGGAAATTAAAAAAAGGCATGTTACCATCATTTGTTAACATAAATGCCTTGTTATTTTTCATATAATATGGACATGTTAGTTTTACATGTGTGCTCCAACTAGAAATCATTCCATACACAGGAAAATCATTAATAGTTCACATCAAAGTTGTCTTCATCTAAAACTTTTGTGTCCTCGATACATCATATGTCAAAGCCCCGGATGACCACAACTATTTCAACTCATCAATCAATAGACGAAGACAAATATCTATATTCTGACCCAGACTATTAAGGCTGAGTATGATTGTAGATAAAAATATGAACTCTAATATCAAACACATCTATAGTGGCAAGTTATAAATTGTTAGTATCACCGACCAATAAGGATAAGAAGCAACAGTGAACCGAATAGGTTGAATTCGTATGTACATGATCAAGATGCACGTACCTTAATTCCATTGAAAACTAAAGATGCACCTGTTAAAATATTTACAGGCTTCACCATCAGAAAAGTGCAGCATCACTCCATCCACCACATCATGTAAATGATGCCATGTCATGTGCTTAGTAGTGTTTGGTGACATCAATAACATTTGCAGTCTAGGTGTGATTAAAAAGCATATATGTTTTCTATATGCGATAAAAGCTGTAAGTTTTGGGTTTATAACGAGCATGCTCACATGTTTTACACTCGTTCAACTCTATATTTTTAAGGTAGTACAACATATAGAAGTTTGGACATATGTCAATTTTATGTTATCTTAGGCCGAGAGGTTTCATCATGGATTTGACAGCATAAAAGTTCTCTATCAGCCTATTCCCTTCAGGTAAAATGCTTTTGCCCATTCAAGAATTCTATTATAACCGACTTCACTCAACTCATGATCTGACTTGATGGTGAACACATGTGCAATGATCGATAATTTACTGTGATTTGTGCACCTATCCCATAATATTTCGTCAGAGTCTTTCAAAAGATCAAAAATCTTGGCCGCGTCTGCATTGGGTTCTTTATCTACTATTGGACATTGATCGACATAACCCTAATTCATTCTCATCATATCCATAACCATATTCTGACGACTATTACTATTGTCATCTATAACTTCATGCATGTTACTAAAACTAGAAGTTAACACAACCATCTTTTCTACCATGGTCTCATGAGGAACATATGGTTCTCCATGTGCAAACTAACACAAGTATCTCTCCATGAACCTTTTTTTTGTAGAAGATTCGTAGTTACAACATTTGGATCAATAAACTTTTTATTTTTACATCTTTTATATGAACATCTAATATCGCATCCACTAATATTTCTTGGATTAGATATTATATAATTAATAAAACCCTAAATCTCATTACAATAATTCATCCTACACAACTATTCTAGTGAATCTCGATACATCCATGAACGATCATCCATTACTTATGTCAAACCTATATAGAATATTGATGACAACATGTATTAATTAATTACGTAAACTAAAATAAATTAAAGAACATTGGTTTAACTTAAATTTGTTCAAACTATTTTAATAGTTCAACTAATTCATTATCAATTATCTACATAAATTTAAATTTCTATACATTTACTGAAAATTTGAACTTAACAATAAAACTGATAAAACATAAAACGAACCCGTTAAATAAACCATTATTTATTTCATCACAAAACACCTAAGTCACAAATTTAAAATAAATTTCATCAATTTATAAACAAATATAATTTTAAAAAATCTCAAACAAACCCTACCATGTACAAATCATACATTCATACACTGGATTTCTATGAGAAAAAGCTATAAAACAAGAAAACACCCAAATAACACACACACATACACTACAAAAATAAGTTGTTGCACCTCAGTAAACATTGCAGGCAGAGGGCAAAATAGAAAATTGGAGTTGCCACTTAGTTATACCCAAGGAAGAAGAACATCACCCTTACAACATTCTTTCTTACGAAAGATTACTTTTATTATGTGTTTTTTCTTAAATTTATCTTTTTGATTGCCAC
>Ga0325404_1008399_pt1 | contig 10625 bp, 7 predicted proteins | sample PopdelMetagenome_18_FD_205664 | JGI IMG/M metagenome (GOLD analysis project Ga0325404, IMG submission 205664) | Populus deltoides microbial communities from Bellville, Georgia, United States - Xylem-Control-R1 | ecosystem: Host-associated > Plants > Phyllosphere > Stem > Wood/Secondary xylem...
AAAATATAATAAATGGGAAAGGGACCAAAAGTGAAAAGGAAGAAAATGAGGGATCAAAAAATTTAGGTCGGAGGAAAAAGACAAATGATTTTGCTTTTAAATAGGTGGTTATCTCACACTAAAAGAAGGGAGGGGAGACAAAAACAAAATCAAAAAACTATTTTTCATAATTTTCTCTGCAACTCACATACTCATACAAACACAAAAAAACCCTAACCATATCTTGACAAAAGGAGTTGCCAGCCATACAAAGAAAAAAAGCTATCATTTTCAACCCTACATCTTCAACAACAAAACCACCAGTAATAGCCTCTTCACCACGGCTCACAACCACCCTAAGTAACCCCCCATATTATGCAAAAACTACCCACATTGGTTAAAAAACACAGCTTCAATAGCCTTCTCCAGACCAAACCTAGAAATAACCACAAACCTTCCCCATCAATGCTAGCATCAATCCCTCATAATTTTCACATCAGCCTTTCCCTTCCTGATTGACAGCCCTCACATCAACACTTGAAAGACAACCATCACGAAAGTCAAGCCCACCCATCAGCACACCGACAATAGCTTTAACGTTTTCCTTGAACTATTTGTCAGTCTACATATACAAACGCATCTTCATCTCCCATTTGTGAATCGAAACTAACACAAAGAATAAACAAAGCTCTTCGATCTTCTTCCTTGTGACAAGTTCCTTGCTCTCTACCCATGGATGTCAACCTCTCATAACAATTAATTTGTTTAATTAGTATTCGTGGTGTTAGGATTTATATGTAGACTTTAATATTTGAGGGTATAAAATTACCTTGTAAAGTTTACCCTCAGGTATTACAGATACAAAGTAGCAAATAAATGCAATGCTAAAATTTAGATCTTAGAACGATTAGGATTTAACATGATAAGGTATAAATTTCCTCACGAAGGGGGATCTACCTTGAACCTTAGATAAGACCAACATATAGAAACATGACTTACAATAACAATCAATCAACAATGCAACTTACCTTAGGTAGGGCGCATTAGGGGTGATGTATCTTCTCTATGCACAACTAGTCTTTTTACCCATATTCTCATAGACCATAGGTTTCTTAGTGACAATGATACTAAATGATGACTTTCTCAAATCATAACCTTATGATTAAACCCAAAACCCCTTTCAATTCTAGGAGATAGCCCTACCATTCGACGCCATGCACGTCACGACAGGATAACGACTCCACTAAAGACTTGTCTGGTTGGACTAAGCTTTGTTTGTTTGATTGTTTGCTTATTTATTTTTGTTGGTCCTTGAAATTTAATTTTAGAATGTAGTTTTACATGTTCCTCATGCATTTGTTTTACATTGGGTATGGATTAATTTCTTCATGCATTTTAATTTTTGAATAAACTCAATTCTAAGTTAAGTGGGGAGCAGCGATCTGCCTCTTGACTTTCATTCGAGGTTCAGATTCATGAAATATGCAACTATGAGCCGAGCATTTACTTGGTAATGATGATCATATTATGCCTCAATCATTCCTTATAAAACTCTACATTGCCTTTATGAAAGGTGTTCACTGGGCAGATTATAGACCCTTTTTAGACTAGATAGTAAGCTTACCCTTCATGTAGTGGCTTAGAACATGCCCTTAGGATCTTAACTCCCTAATAATTAATATTGTATCAAGGCAGACCTGATCAATAATCCTAAAATTCATAGAATTTTCTAAGCTAAGACCATAAATTTTTCTAAATATAGGAAATAATCTGAGATGATGTAACTTGTTGGGGGGAATTCTCCAAGGACCAAGGCTAGGAAATTACTGCACATAAAAACAATTTTTGTCTTTTTTTTTATGAAAGAGGCTCAAACCCATCTTTTTGTTTTGTATTCTCCAATGTGTATAAGATTTAACCGAGATGAAGACTTGAAAAAGATCTTTTAAGATTAATCATAATAAGAATTTTTTGCTCATATTCAACAAAGAAGTCATAGATTATGCCTTTGAATAGCTTAATCCATATTTGATGTATGTGTTATTACCTATTTTTTGGGCCCTACATAAACAAAAAAAAAAAGAAAAAATACAAAATACAAAAAAAATTCAAAGAAATGTTGGAAGAAAATCAAAAAAAATATATCAGTGAGAAGAACATACTAGAACACCCAAGAAATGGTCAAAGACTATTTGAGGAGGATCAAAATTGGATTTGATAATATATCTTTTACTAATGAATACCTTATTGACAAAGAAAATTTAATTTGAGGAGGAAAATTCAAGTTTGGATGTTTAAAGACTCAATTGAAATTTTTTCAAGGCTTAATCGAATTTAATGGTTTCCCTTAGCCACAACACGAGCCTTAAGGTGATCGAGAGACCCGTTAGGTTTGAGCTTTGATTTAAAGACTCATTTAGAGGAGTCGCCACCTAGTATTATGGTCACTAGGAACCCTGACTAGTCTTTCAGAGATTCTAAGGTAAGGGACTGGTTGCGTAAAGGGAAGGTATTAGCATCCCTAGTACGCCCTAGCTGCTTGGCGTTTGATTTGCTTTATAATAACATGCATATCAAGTGTGTGAGGTAGAAGGTCTCAGGTTTGATTCTTGTGGAGTGCCTCAAGCTCTTCTTCCATTGCAAATTTCCATCCTTGATAGGTCAATACAAATCTGATATTGGTTGTAGTTTGTGGAATATCATAGGAGAAGGCAATGGAAGTTAAGGCATATTTAGGATTGGGTCTAACAATGCCTCCTTGGGAGCGAGTAACCTTAAGGGGGAAGGGGGTGCTAGAGGATGCTTAAGTGGTGGGCTATGAACTTGTGGGACAATTAAATTTTTGTCATGTGTAGATGAAAGATACTATATGAGAGGCTCATGTATGTTAGAGTTATTCTTAATACATGGTAGTTCCTGTCAGGATTCCTAGTTAGAACTGATGCCATCAGATTTATGAGGATTTTCATCTCCTGGGTGTTGAAGAGCATCAAATATGGACTTTGAGTTTGGAGTATAAAGTGGCATTGGTGGAAAAAGGATTGTGCATAACATGGACAGTACTGGAGGCTGAATTTTTATAGAGTATTGTCAATATGAGATAACCATGAATTAAAAATGTTGTTGATATAAGAGATGGGAGGTGTAGTGTTTGAGTTCAAAGTATCTTTATAGGAAAAAAAAATGATTCATCAAACATCACATGTCTGAATATGAATGTTTTTTTTTTTTTTTACTAAAGGGATGAAAGCACTTATAACCTTTATGTGTGTCACTATAGTCTGCAAAGATGTAAATAATAGTTTTCGGATCAAATTTGTGTTTTCGTGTGTCCCATGTGTAAGGGAAGTATTTAGAACCAAACACACACAACACAGAGTAATTAGGATGATGACCAAGAAGTATAAAGTATGGAGTTTCAAATGCAAGAGCAAACGATGACAATCAGTTAATAAGGTATACTGCGGTAGTAAAATCTTATACCCATAAAAAGAGAGGTGTACCACTATGGAATAAATTTATCATACCGAGTTCACGTATTAACCAATGACGTCTTTCAATTATACTTGTTTGTTCTTGAGTGTAAGGACACGATGCCTAATGATAGATAATAATTGAAATGAAGTGAGAGGATAGTTTGGAATTTATGAATTGTCCTCCACCATCAAAATGGAAAACCTTGATGTGTTTCTTGAATTGTCATTTGACATGTTGTTCAAAAGCTAAACAAGTGTTAACAAAGTTGGATTTTTCTTACAAAGGTATAATCCAAGTGTATTTAGAAAAATCATCCATAAAACAGGCATAATATCTTAACTTTCCAATGAATAGGACCGGTCCAGGTCCCTATAGGTCACAATGAATGTTTTCATAGATAAAGGAACATGAATGTTCAGAACATAAAAAGGGCAATTTACTAAGTTTTTCAAATTGAACGTGTGATAATTTTCATTTTCCACTCCAAATAATTGCATTTGTATCAAGATTACATTGACACTTCCCCATTGTCGATCATGTTTACATGCGTAAGATGTACTTGTTGTGGAAGGAGATGGTACTTAATGCCAAGGTTGTCAAAAATCTTCTTTAGTTCAAAAACAAGCTCTGATCTTCGAGCGCTCTTTTCCCCATAGTTTTGATGGTTCATGGTGTGTTGAACACATAAAGCTAGCTTCATCTTGTTTACATTTTCTATCTCCTTCACCAGCAATGTGTGCTTTGGGTTCCAGTGCTTTGGTTTGCTCTCAATGTATCTGCAGTATTTCATAATGGTATTTTCTTGAAAACTAATACAAATGCTAATTATCAATTGACCAATCTCTAAAGCTTTTGCATTTTATTTGCATATTACCAATATATGTGTTACATAATATGCTAGATATATAGAGAAAATTATGTAATAATTAACTAACATCTAGAAAATATCAATTTTTATTAGCAAAACAAGTGTGGTTTAGGCAAGCTACTTAATTACTTTAAGAATTAATTTTGTCTAACACCAGAAATATTTTGAATGCAAATGAGTTAATAACTTACAGTTGTATAGCTTTCTTGAGAGCATTGAAGTCATCAACAGAAGTGGAGACATCAATGGTGATGTCAATAACATCCCCCATGTCTGGACTTCTTCTGAAATTACTAATAGGCTTTGTAAGAAGAACAGAATTAGGATAATATATCTTCTCCGCATCATACCGTAAGAACACAGTTGTCAAAATGTTCATCTCTTCCACAATCATCTGCAATATATATATATTCACTCAATTAGGTTCAATTATGTTATGACTAGCTAGCTAGCTAGGGCTTAATAAAAAAAAATTACCTGTACGCCATCAATAACACAACGATCGCCAACATCAAAAGGATGCATAACAAAGACGAAAATGATGGACTCAAATATAGTTTTGCAAGTGTTTTGGAACATGAACCCCACGAGTAGCAGTTGAGATGTGAAAACAACTAAAACCTTGGTCGTCGCCAATCCCGTTACCAACAGGGAGATCACAATTATAATTACAGTCACTATTGCACTTGCTAACTTGTGAAGTTGCTGGACAGCAGTCTTTGTATCATTCAAGGAATGTGCCAAAGCTTTTCTCTCAACATAGGCATGCACCTAGCAATTGAAAACATAAATATAGCAAAGAAGAAAATTAATTGTCTTTGAAAAAATTGTTGATGTTCTTTCCCATAATAAATACAGGAAAAAGTAAATCCTATTTTAGTCCTTGATTAGAGGGGTTAAAGGAGAGAAAATGGTACTATGTATGGAATCCTGGAATCGAATCCACACCATATAGGCTTGATCAGTTGGTGATGATGTGATAATTAATTAAGCATTAAATCTCCTTTTCAACTACACAACAAATTATTAATCCTAATTTGAAAGCAAGTGTCTTTTAACTCAGGAGGACTTTTCTTGTTTACTGCATATAAACAAAGTAAGGAGAGCCTTTAAAACAAAAAATAAAGCAAATGGGTTTTGGGTTTTTTACCACCCAATTTCTAAAAGAAGATTTTGTGATTTTTCCAGTCTCAACAGCTCCTTCAAAGAGAGGAAATATGGTATGAATCTCCACAGTCTTTAAGAAACTCAATAGATCTTCCTCGTCTATATACCTTGAAACATTCAAAAATGGGAAAAATATGTCAAACAAATAGGCATATATAGTAATTATAAAATGATCATTGTACAAAACTTCTTCAACATACTCTTTGTATCACTTACATTTGAACTTATGTTAGGGTATTAGAAGGATCCTAACACTTGCATTTGAACTTATGTTGGGGTATTACAAGGATCCCAAAGCCACTTTAGATGTTTTGTTAAGAACTGAAGCTAGTGAATTCATGCTCGACAACATAAATTCATGGTCACAAAAATTAAAGAGAGCTCGTTGTCAATGTTATGCATACATACCCCAACATGTTTCCTATATTAGTCTCATTATTGGATTTATGACACATACCACCCAATCACACCATTTTAGTCCAGTTATATGCAAATTATTCACATTAAAACTTGAAATATTTTAAAGATTTTATTTAACCTCACTAATCAAATAAGTAGCATTATTGAAAAAAATATTTTTTTAAAATAAAACCTTTATCTGTCTTACAAATCACTATGGATGACCACAAAAGATTTTTTACAAGTAAAAAGGATGTCAAAACTTCGTCTTTTTTTCATCAACGACATGCACCTTCGTGGGATAGAGGAGATGAAAAAACAATTCTGACGACATAAAAAAAAGTTGTATCGGGCCCCAAAGGAAAACGCGTGCATCGTCCAAACATGACAGATTCTGTCATTTTTTTCTTAATTTGGTCCCTTATTGTTTATTTTATTTAGTCTCTAGTTCTTTGATAACTATTATATTTTTTTTATTTGGTTCCTGATTATTTGATAGCTCTTTAATTTGATCCCAAACTCTATCGCACCTAAGCTTAATGAAGTCTCAACTAGGAAGAAAGAAAGGGAAAGGAAATGATAGAGATTTTTTTTTTTCATTTGGTCTTTGGATCTCTAAAAACTATTGGTTTTTTTTTTTTTATTTTGCTCCCTTATTCTTTTGTGGCTCTATAATTTACCCCTAAACTTCATCTCACACAAGCCCAATGAAGGCCTAACCAAGGAGAAAAGAAGTGAAAAAGAGGTGGAAGAAACAACTAGCTAAATTGGGTTAGCTCATTATGATCATGTCAAGACCATGACCGCACATTTAGTCGATTAGACTATGTTGACAAAGGTCGATCTAATATGGCATTGTCTTTTCATTTTGCTCCCTAAACTCTTCTTTTTTTATGATTTTTTCCTTTGATATTTTGTTGTTTCGTCCTTGAGCTTGATCAAGTTAGACAAAGGTTTGAAATGGAAGCTTCATGAAATTATTTTGGATCTATATCGAATTTTAAATAGGGCAACCGAGTCATGATTGGGCCCTTAGATCAAATGACACTTGCCAAATCAACTCCAACACGATTTGATTTGGAACCCAGGCCATCAAATGGCCTACAACATGGGGCAATGCTCAACAAATAAAAAACAAAGAAACCATGCTAGCAAGGTGTTTTGTTTCTTATTCAAAGTTTATTTTTCGCTCACAAAACAAAATGACAGATAATTAAATAAATATTATGAATATATAGAATGTCATGTCGCATCCATCGATTGACGTTTCAGTCTAGTTTTTAATTGTCATTAACAACTCTTTTTAGCATTTTTTTACGTAAATAATTTTTTTTATTAATTTTATTCAACATATTGACCAAGGTTTCAATGCATATTTTAGATTTTTTATTATCAACTCAAAATTTAACATCATCCATGTATTTTCTTTATTTTTATGATTAAATCAACTTTTAATCTAGCTAGCAGCGTGACGTGGGCACCCTGATTAGCATCCTCTAATTAACCATAAATTTTACATGGCTCATGTTTTTCTTTACTTATTATTTTTATTATTTTTAATTTTTTTTTCTTTTCTGATTAAGTGAAACTCAAAAGTTAGAGAATAAATTAATTTGAGATGATGACAACCAAAATATCTAATTAACCAAAATGGAAACAAGTGTACTTTTTTTTTTGTTTTTAGCATAGTAAAGAAAATAATAAAATAACTCAGTGCAAAAGGTATTTATAAAAATAACACTATTTAGAGAGTTGCATATGACATATGCAATTTGCGAGTCGCAAGGGTCATATGCGACTCTCTCAAATTGCAAAGTTGTTAGACATAAGATTCAATAAAAATAGAGGAGAGAGAGAAAAAATGAAAGAAAAAAAGAAAAAAAAAACCCTAGAGGCACAACAAAACTCCGATGATAACACCACTAACACCGTTGGAAAGATTGTGATAAGAAAAATTCAATGACACCAAGAAAGGCTACCAACGATGATCGGAGTGGGTCACCCAAACAACTTAAAGGAAAGTGAGAACCGTTGGATCGCTTGTGTGGCCCATTCCGTTCATTGTTTGTGAAGTTCTTTGGTATTGTTAGATTCATCTTGTTGAGATTTTTTATGATATTAGTGGTGCCATCATCGGAGCATCGGTGTGCCTTCGAGGTTATTTTTTTATTCTTTATTTCTCCTCTCTTCTCCTTCTAATTTGTAAAGACAGAAGAGAGAGAAAAAAGTAAAAAAAAAAAGATCTTGGGAGTACATCGAAGCTTCGATGATGATAACATTGATACCATAAATAAGATCTCGACAAGATAAGTCCAACGACACTAAAGAAGGTCACAAATGGTAAACGGAGTAGGCCACATGAGTTGTCCTAAGGTATCGAGGCTCACTTGTCTTTAGGCCTTTCTTGTGGCCCACTCAAGTCGTTATTGGTGACCTTTATTGGTGTCATTGAACCCATCTCATAAAGATTTTTTCAACGGTCTTAGTGGTGTCGCAGATGTCACATGCGACTTGTATTTTTTGGATGGCATTTGCAACTCATTTTGAATTAGAGATAAAGATATACTTTTCTTCCCCTCTCTCTTCTCCCCCCCTCTCTCTCTCAGACACGCACACACACACACTCCCTCGCTCGCTCGCTCCTCCCCTCTCACCACTGCCAAAAACACCTCCATTAGTCCTTAAACAATCATTTCTCTCTACATCACCCATATCTCTCTCTTGCTCTACACACGAAAGCCTCTCGTTTTCTCACTACCAACTGTTGGTCTGAAATTTTTCAGCCAAAACAGCAACCACCGGTCACCATCACCATCCATATTTTATTTTTAGAGGTATATTGAACACTTCCCCTCAATTAATTTGATTTAATTTATGTTTAATTAGTGTTATTTTGATTTTATTGAATGTTATGGTTTTGAATTAGAAATTAGGTTAATTAGAAGTAATTTAAGTTTTTAATTAGTAATTTTAGGTTGTTAATTGTGAATTAACAAATCATGTGTTTGAAATGCTAATGTTGATTTAGGTTGAATTGTGGATTAGGTTAATTAGATATATAAAATACTAATAAAATTAATTGATGTTTAAAATCTAATAAATGTATTTTAAAAATAAAAATAAAAGTATTTCAATAGCTTAAAAAAAGAAAAGAAAAATTAACTTTAAAGAATATTTACTATTACATGTTAAGAAATTGATGTTCCTGGGATAATTCTATTTTGCATAATATTTTTTTTATATAATATGCCATAAGGGCACACGTTATGAAGGCATTTTTTTTAATCAATGCGTAATGGGAAGATTAACTTCAAATGTAGTATTAAATTTAATGAGCAATGGGTCTTACGTCCATTTCCTTTTCTATGCGAACCAAATTAATGGTATTTATGAATATAATAGTGATTGCAATTCAAATTATTTTTTATATTAATATATTAAATTAAACAATTTAAAAACATAAAAATAAAATAATTTTAAATAAAAAAAATTAAATTTTAAAAAAAAAAACCATGATTAAAACAACGTTTCCAAACACCCTAAATCTCTCAGCCTTACCTCGTTTGATTACCAGCTGGGATTAAATTGTGCCCACGAAATGATTACAAATAGAAAATACGAGCATGCATGTTCTTGGCAGCCAGCTAGTTGTCCCCACCAAATGACCGTGTTCGTTTTTAGGGCTTATTTGGCAATGAAGTTGAACCATCATTTTGAATAATTTTTTAAGCAAAAGTAGTCTAGGGGTTTTCCAGGCGTGATGAACGTGCCTAGCCCCACAAAACCACCGATGAATGCCACTGTCAAGAAATCGACTAGGACGTAAATAATTTATGAGAAAAGTAGAAAGTCTTTAAAAATAAACAAAGAATAATTTATGAGAAAAATAAGTCATTAGACTTTGATTCATTTCAGTTTATGATATATATAATTTGATACTAAATTTTGCTTATATTTTTAATTTCATCTCTCAGAATTTGATTTAATTTGATTTTTATATCAATTTTAGTTTTTATTTTTTTGATTATTATTTGCTTTTCTCTTATCATTTTCTTAATTGAAATTTTTTTATCTATCAGATTTTATCTTCATTCTTTTAATTTTTATTTATTTTATTTGAAATAATTTATGAAATTGTAATTTTTTTTTAATTTTATCATTTCAACCTTTTTATCTGTTAGATTTGATCTCTATTATTTTGATTGTTATTTATTTTATTTGAGATAATTATGAAATTATATTTTTTTTCAATTTTTTTCTCATTTAACTTTTTTATTTGTAAGATTTATTCTTTATTATTTTAATAAATTTGAAAAAAATATTAACAATTATTTTCTAACTCATTTTCTATGACATAACTAAACACTGAAAAATACTTTTCAATTTATTTTTCATAATACTACCAAACATCGAAAAATAATTCACTTTTCATGAATTTATTTTTTAAAAAAACCATTTTCCAATAAACAAACAAGGCTAAGTAAAAAATATTTTAAATTTGTAAGAAAACATGATTAAAACCACGTTTCCAAACACTTTAAGGGTATGTTTAGGAGTATGGTTGCGGTTGCTTTTTAAAATTTTTTTCACTCATAAATGCATTAAAACAATATTTTTTTTATTTTTAAAAAAATTATTTTTGATATCGCATCAAAATGATTCAAAAATACTATAAAAATATTAATTTTAAATAAAAATTAAAATTTTTGGTACTGAATCTTGCTCACATTTTATT
>Ga0325404_1008400_pt1 | contig 10625 bp, 2 predicted proteins | sample PopdelMetagenome_18_FD_205664 | JGI IMG/M metagenome (GOLD analysis project Ga0325404, IMG submission 205664) | Populus deltoides microbial communities from Bellville, Georgia, United States - Xylem-Control-R1 | ecosystem: Host-associated > Plants > Phyllosphere > Stem > Wood/Secondary xylem...
AAGCTTCCTTTGTGCTTCTCCCTGATCTTGATTACTCCTTACCCAGCCTCTTTTACAACATTCCCCGCATCACACTTGATGGAGTCAATTATATTGTTGTTCTCTAAGTCAAGCTTGATGGTGTCTTCGGCCTTGATAATGCGGGCCTGGATATCATAGGAGTTCAAGTAAGGGATGCCTTTCTGCCCAAACTGAACCGATTGGCCTTTGCAAAGCTTGAACTGTGCATTAAACAAGGGAAACCAACAAGAAACACAATATCTCACTCAAACACATGGAAACACAAGTCCTTTTTTTCCAGTAGACCTATAGGAGTGAAGACATAAGTGTACTTCCCCCACAAAACCCAGAAGGATATGTTTTATCTGTCCTGACCTTCCCATGAAGGACACGTCTCTGCATCAAAATAGCAATGCCTTCACTTTTGCCTTACTCCTTTGTAAGCGCATTAAAATGCACATCGGAACCGTAACAGATCATTTATCATGAAACTAATGTTACACACTTCGGTAGTTACACGTAGATCTGTGGCCTAACAAATATATTTATAGAATAGTGAGATAAGTTTAGGCTCAAAGGGGAGTTTGATTGCACTAGTTTAGAATAACGGTTCAAAATAATCATAACTTTTGATCTAATTGTTAGATTGCGTTAAAAATTTTTAATTTTTTTTGAAGACCATTTCCTTTGGAGTAGATACTTTGACCGTTAGATCTTTAGATTTTTAAAATCTCGTCTTGGGGCTTGGTTTTGACAGTTTTGTGATTTTTCTTATTATTTTTGGATTTTATACTTCTTTCCTTTGTAATTTCAGATTTTTATTTTGTTTTCTAGTTGAGATATGGTTTCTGGCCTATTTAAGACTTTGTAAATCTCCTGAAAGATGATTATTCAAGAGAAAATAAAACCTGCGAACTTGGAGTTCATATCTGCAGCCCTTTATGCTCATTAAAATTCTCATGTTCTTTCTTTATTTGTTAATATCTTTAGCTTCCACTTGCATCGTAATATTTATTCGCAAAACTTCTTTAATGCAAAACAAAATTAAAAAAACAAAAGCTCAATTCGTTTGGGATAGCTAAAATGGACTATCCTTGTTCCGAGTGGATCATAAAAGAATATTTGGGCCTCAATCCCGTACCATGCAAAATCTTAGCTACAAGCACGCACCATAATGTAAAATGACAAGTTTTAAGAAAGTTAATAGAACATCACACTCTCTTCGACTTATAACACCTACCTCTCTCACCAATCAATCGCAAGTGTTTACCTTTTCACTAATGGCAAAACGAGATGCAATAATAATTAACTTGTTTTTCTTCATTCTCATGAGATACGTGTGAGGAAAGTAATTATTATCCTTTATTACATTATTCTTCACGAGGTAAGTTGACATGATTAAAGTCTATAAATACCTCAGGTCACCAGATAAACAAAGAATAACTACACAAGACAGAACGTCATACATAACACAGGTTCATATAACAACAAAAATACACTCTTCGTTCTTCACTCTCCTTCACTTTCCTGTACATTATTTCTTCTCCCATGGTTACTAACTTAATCATTAAAGAGTCTCATATTTTAATAAAGAACTTGTTTTTGTAGAAGAGCGTGGAAGTAACCCCGTCACATCACCAATTAGTGGTCAATCCCAACCACTATATCAGTCCAAGATGCAACATTGAAAAGCCCAATTTAGTATAAAATTTTCACAACTTCATCAACTTCCAAAGTAAAGTTCAAAGAAAAAACAAGTTTTTTTAAAAATATATTTCTTTAAAACAATATCTACCTCCATCAAAGCCAACAACTAATTAAGAGCAAGGGAATTTAACAAAAAAAAACATCACAAAGAATTTTAATGAAGTTGAGAAAAAACTTCATATATAAAATAGGCTTTTCATGGCCCACGATCCTAGGACAAGGCGTGTAGGTTTAATATAGACTTGCTAGTTATTGGGCTTGACTTGTGATTAAAAGTCTTCCTTAAAAATCAAGTTCCTCATAGAATGAAAGACTCTTCAATGCTTAAGTCAATAAAAGTGTTGAGTTTGAGAAAATTATGACTTCATTCTATTTACCTAGTGACCCAATGTATTTATAAAGTTTGGTCATATCAGTTCATATCAGGAATTGCATGAAAATTGATTGGTGGAAATATTGGTGCCCACAATTGGATGTAATTTATGGCATGTTATTGGTAAAATGGTTGGTGAATATCAATGACATGTTGGATAAAAATAACCATTGGTAGAGAAAAAATGGTGTTTGATTTGCATAGAAAATGGTTCGTATTTGCATTGTCGACCATTGGCTAGAAAAAGTGGTGTTGACCCTACATAAAAAAACATATTTATAGAGAATATGTCAAAGAATATGCCAGTTAATCATAAAAATATTTTGTGGTTAAATGATACCTAACAATGATTTATTGTAACTAAAAAAAGTTTAGTGTGTGTTTGTATTGTGCAATATGTGTGGTGAAAATAAGAGAGAAAGGCAGAAGATATATGAGAGAAAGGAGGAGAGAGAACATGCAAGAGAAAAAACATGAGAGCGAGGAGGATAAAATATAGTTTTTTGGTGGCCCAAACAATATGGCATAAGTGATGGCCACACTTGTGGGGGGTGTGTAGTCTTTTGGGATACTTCCCAAATTAATTGCTCTATCTCTTTGTTTTTTTTACACCATCATTTACCACCCAAGTCTTTTAAACATACGTGTTTGAAAGACTTAACTAGTAGAGGTGGAGGAAGAAAACTTACTTATTTTATACAAGTGATGTTATCGTTTTGTTTTGTATCAAAGACTTCATATAATTTTTTGTCAAAAGAAAATAATTAATTGTGTTGCTTTGTTAAAAAAGCAATACAATAATAAGAAGTAAGTGTAAATATAAGTAATATGATTTGTGTATGTGTTTAAGACTTAAAAAAGTGTTCAGTGAGTAATCATAAAGAAGGACCCTTGATTTTTTTGGAAACCAGTGTTCACGAATACTTAAAGAAGGGGCCTCGATTTTTTTAAAGATAAATGGTTGTGGAGACCAAGAGAAGTATCTGTGATCCTTTTAGAGACATTAAAGACATGTTTGAGGATTTAAATGAGACATGTTTGAGGACATGAAGATCTCACCTTGGAGATTTTCATGGAGAAACATGTGGAGATTCAATGGTGACATGAAGATCTCATCATGATGATTTTCATGGAGACATGTTTGAAGACATTAAGATCTCACTGTGGAGATTTTCATGGAGACATATTTAGAGATTTTAATAAAGATTGTTGTTGAAGACATCAGAGATATGGAAAAAAAAAGTACTACTTTTATTGAAAAGCTTTAAAAATAGAGATATCATTTCTATAACTAATTTAAAGATTATCTGATCTTAGTGAGATCATCAAATGTGTAGACTTTCTTCATTCCATACTCAAGTTTTTTTTTTCACGAATTGATGAAGGCAACCTCTAATGATAAATCTTTTTATCTTTTTTTTTTAAAAGCATGACATTCTTTAGTATCATATCCGTGATCAAAGTGAAAAGGCAGAATTTATTAGGGTTTTTTCAGTGCCACTTTTCATAAGAGGAGGTTATTGTATAAATTTTTTCTCTTTGATAGTAGCTAGAAACTTAGTTAATGTAGCGGTTAGAGAAGTAGTCAAGAGTTTAGAAAATGTCATGCGATCACGAATGTATCAATTGATATTATTTTTAGAACCCGTTTGGTTACGTGGTAGCGTCCACGTTTCCTGCGGTTTCATTTTGCAAGCTATTTGGTTAATTAACAAACGCTTGTTATTGTTCATGGATCCCATGGCCTGCTGCGTTTGAAACGCAAGAAAAAGGAAAGTAGCTAGGAGCTGCTTCCTACGCGTTAAAATGTTGAACCGTGCTCTACTGTTCAGTGAACAGTGGATGTATGACTCCACTGTTCACGTGAACAGTTGTTTTTCTTTAAAAAATCAGTGCAGTTAATCGATTTCACTCGCACTGTTCACGTGAACTTAAACAATAATTTTTTTTTTTCAAAAATTAGTTTAAGGTGAATTAAATTTACTCGTACTGTAATCTCAATTTTATTCTTGATAATATTTTACCTAATTTTATAGTTCTTGTCGAATGAATTTTGTACGTAATGGAATTGTAGATAGTTTAATGGAACAATAAAAAAAATTTATATAAAGTATGATTTATTTCATGGTGTAATAGCAATAGTTAAATCCACAATATTTAAATTAAAAACCATCAATTTTAATATATATATTTTTAAATTATTTTATAACCTCAATTTCAAAAGCATTCTTAACCAAACACATTAAACTATTTTTTTTTCAACCTCAATTTCAACCACAGTTTTAACTAAACACCCATTTTTTCAAACCAACCTCAACTAAAAGACTTTTTATAAAACAACTTTTTTCAAACCACAACCACAACAGCTATCGCAATACCAAACACACTTAGATGTTATGGTTAGAGACCGGTGATATTAAAGAAATTCTACTCTATATGAATGGAAACAAGAGTGTTATTGTCTCATCATGCTAGCTTTTTCCACCCTAATATTATTTTGAATTGCCTGTTTGATGTTGAGAAGATTTTTGTTTGGGAGAATGTATAACCTTTCTTATAATTAATAATTATATACTCCACTAATCAAAGTTTTTGTAGCAATAAGTTTAAAAAGTCTTTTTCATGTTGGGCGTTGCTTTGTTGAACCTTCATAGATAAGCTCTAATGCTCTCATCTTCTCGCTGTGTGATGATGATGAGCTTAAAGATGATTTTTTTTTTGTTTTAGTTAGAATGTTTGTGTTAAAGTAAGAGATGAGTTTGGAGTTGAGATTATGAAAATGAAGGATAGTTTTAGACATTGACTTGTGTAAAAAGCTCTATGATGCTTATCATATTTTATATGTGCACTCGAGGGTTTCTAAGCCCCTTATAGTTGTCTAAACTTATTTTCGTGGAGACATTATTATTTAAAAGTTAAGTGTGTAGTATTTTCATGACCAAGTGAAGAATCTCCCACTTGATAGGGGCAGTGTTTAAATGCTTGTAGAGGATCTTGTCTAATGCCTAGGTATTTTTGGGTATATATGTGAGAATGAAGGGTTTAGCTCATTCTAAGCATAAAAGTGCTAGTGTTACTCGCTTGCATGTCATTCTACCATGTCTTTTCATGGAACTAGAGTTGTTGTTGCACATTTAACGGTGCATGCATGGGATCTTATTGTTATGTTGGAGAGAAATAGTGAGAAAATATAGTTACATTGTTGCAACATCATAGTTGAACACCTACACGTGATGAAAGAATTGTTGGAGACCTATGGGAGCGGGAATCCCTATAATAGGGAGATCATTTACTTTTCATTGTCCTAGAGTTTTGTCAGTAATGAAAAGTGTTTTGGTGAATAATGAAACGGAATTAATTAGTTTTTTGTTCAATTTCCCACAAATGATGTCATTGATGAAGTCATGAAAAAACTTCACACAAAAAATAGGCTTTCCATAGGTTGTGATCCTTGGCCAAGACGTGTAAGTTTAATATGGGCTTTGTTTCTAAGCTTACTAGTTGTTGGGCTTGACTGGAAGCTAAAAGTTTGTCTCAAAAAACAAGTCCTTTGTGGAATGAAGGGACTATTCGATACTTAAGTCAATAGGTGTATGAAATAAATAAGAGAAAATACAAGGGTAAATAAGTGTTTAGTTTGTGAAAATTACAACTTTGTCCTGTTTGCCTGGTGACCCAAAGTATTTATAGGCCTTAGTCACTTCAGCTCACCTCAAGATTGCATGAGAATTGATTGGTGGAGACGTTAGCGTCCACTATTGGATTTAGTGTCTGACATATTATTGGTGAAGTGGTTAGTGAATGTCAGTGACGTGGTAACTAGAAATAAACATTGAAGAAAAGAGGCAACTGATTTGCATAGGAAATGGTTTGTGTTTGCACTGTTGACTAATGGCTAAAAAAGATGGTGTCAAACCTACATAAAAGTATGTACTTGCAGAGAGTGTGTTACTTATTCTTAAAAATAATATATGCAAGGGCAGTGCGCAACACTGACTCCTCGTAACTCGAAAAGCTCGGTGTATATGTATTGTATAGTATATGTAGTGAAAAAAAGAAGAGGCAAAGGCAGGAGATGTATGAGTAGAGAGAGAGAGAGAGAGAGAGAGAGAGGCATGTTTGAAAGTGTGGTTGCGGTTGCTTTTCAAAGTGCTTTTCATGTCGAACTGCATCAAAATAATGTTTTTTTATTTTTTAAAAATTATTTTTGAGATCAGCGCATAAAAATGAACCAAAACATGGCAACAAAAAATTTATTTTTAGCAAAAAAAATGAATTTTTTGAAAACACAGGTTGGCTCGCGTTTCCAAATGCTCTCAAACAAGAAGGAGGAGGAGAAGAGTGTGTGAGAAAAAAAAATAGATTGTCACCATGCATGACATGAGGTGGTGGTCATGAATGATTAAATGAGACCAGTCAAAACTATAAATCTGAATTAATAAATTATTAATAAAATAAAAAGATTAATTACTTTAATCAAATTAACATAATCATATCATGAAAAATTAAATATTAATTATAAGCTACATAATTGTTATTTTTCTTTGTCAAATGAGTACATTTATTTTAATTGCAAGATAAATTTTTTCTCATTAAATACAATATCATTTGAAAGGAAACAACATAAACCCTAAATTTGAAGTTGATTATTCAAAGTTGACTTTTATATCATTTAAATTTGATTATACAAAATTGATTTTTATATCATTTGAATATGAAGGAAAAAGGATTTTTTTTAAATGAAAGTATTTGATTGATACAGTAAAAAAATCATTATTATATAAAAAAACAAATAAAATATAGCTTATATACTGAATTGAAAAAAGAGTATTAATAATACAAATAATAATACAAATATCCCGAATAAATAAGAAAAATAAGGGGCCGAAACAAAATTAAACTAGGTTAGACTAGTCAATCATGGAACGTATTGAATAAAGTGGATTTTTTTTTATAAACTTTATGTATATACATGTTGACTTTTTGAAATTGATGGCTTTGTCTACAGTAAGGCTTAAAATCATTGTTTAGTGAGTAAGTAGAATCTCATACTCAATCTTATTATAAATATAATATATAGAAATATAAAAGTCATATATATGTGCAGGTTGCAAGGGGGGATCGAAATGTTTCCAGTCCGGTGGAGCTATTTCTTTATGCACTGCCTAAGGACTGTGTCTGCCTTTGAATATTCCGGTGGAGCTATTTCTTTATGCACTGCCTAAGGACTGCGTCTGCCTTTGAATATTCCGGTGGAGCTATTTCTTTATGCACTGCCCAAGGACTGCACTGCCCAAGGACTGTGTCTGCCTTTGAATATTCCACGTTTCCAATCCGGTGGAACTATTTTTTGAAGTAAATCATATAAAAAATTAAAAAAAAAAATTCAACTGGGTAAAAATGTTAGCTTCATTTTCATTTATATTGTTCACTGTATCAATATAATAACGATTTTACTTCTCAACCGAAAAAACCTAACATTAGCAATCAAGGACATTACAATATTTTCATAGGGCTCATCAATTATTACCAATTAACCGGGAAAAAATAAATTTTTTTTAATTTTAAATACAAAGTGAAATAATAAAAATACTATTAAAAACAAATAATTTAAAATTGGTGTCAATAGATATTTTTGTATTTTTCACAATGATTTTTTTTTATTATTATAATGTTAGGTCAGGGGTGATTTAGTATTTGACTAAATATAAAAAATATTAAACAATTAAAAAGCATAGTGAAACGATCAAAATACCATTAAAAATAAAAATTTTAAAACTAGAGTTAATGTGCTTTTTTTTAATGCCTTTCAGTCGCTTTGTTGAAAACTTTGTCATGTTCTCTTATTTATGGAGCAACACATGTCGATGTTGGTGGTTTGATTTACCATTGATGGATCTTTTTTTTTTTAACTTTTTCTCTCTCTCATCTCTCTAAAACCACTAGAGCTTGATCCTTTATATTATTAGTATTTCAACTTTAGTCCTTATTTTTTTTATTTTTAATTTTTTGTTCATGGTCCTTTTGTAGAAGTTTTATTTGTTTTCAATTTCTTCTTTCAATCCTAACTTACCAAAAATTATATTTTTCAATTTGATTCTTATTCTTTTAATTTTTAATTTTTTTCTTTGACCCTTTTATAAAAGTTCTATTGGTTTTAATTTCGTCATTCAATCCAAATTGATGGTTTATATTTTTTAACTTAGTCCTTATTGTTTTGATTTTTAATTTCTTTCTTGGCCCTTTTGTAAAAGTTATTATTATTTTCAATTTCATCATTCATCAAAAAATTATTTTTTGATTTTTTGCTAAATTGATTTTTCTTTTCAATTTCACCATTCAATAAAAAATAAATTTTATTTTGTATTTTAATCTTGATCTTCATTCTTTTTATTGCTATTTTTTAATTCTTTTTGTATAATTAAAATTTATTTTTATCAATTTCATCATTCGATATTTAATTGATTGAGAATTAGATTTCATGATTTTTCTAAATAGGATGCCTTGGATTTAATGACCTGAGTTATGAGTTTGAAAAAATAACATGTTTTTTTAAATAGAGTTTTATAAATTTTTTATTTTTTTATCAGTTTATTCATATCTTATAATCTAAGCTGCAGGTTTGAAGGAATATCTCAATTTGGCTTGGTCTTGATTATTGGGGTTACAAGCATATCATGCTAACTCTGGTTAATCAAGATAAAAAAATTTATGTCTATTTTTTACTTCATTTTGTTATTCTGTATTTAATGAAATGTGAATTGAGATACTCGTTTATCCCATTTTGAAAAACTATTTCTTTTCCATGTTATTCTAATCACTTTTCTTTTTAAATATAATTTATTTATTATCGTTTGAAATGAATCCAGCTTATTCAACATTGTCTAGTATATAACTCAAGTCACATTTTTCTTCTTTGTTTAAAACATGTTTATGGCAACCTAACTTTATTTTTTATGTAGAAAAAATAGTTTAACCCATTACAAAACTCTAGCACCAAGGCTAGTCTATTTTAACAATATAAAATTTCAAATTTTATTTATCATGTATTGCTTGATTTGAAATATTTTAATCCTTATAGTTAAAAAAGTAAAGATTTGTGATTTTTACTTAAAAATTTCAAGTTAAAAAAAAGTGAGATGATATTTGAAAATGGATAAGAGTCATTAATTCAAATGGATAAGAGCTTATTTTGGGTCCAAAGCCAATTACTACATATCACACTATCTTGTTGGATTTCTGGTTTCTTTTTTAAAACATCATTAATTCAAATTCAAGAGTTTAAATATTTACGTAAATACAAATCAAAATTTTAATATTACTCCTAACACATTATTTTAAATAAGATTTTTTATTTATAAATTTTTTATTCTTTTTTTATGCTTATTTTTTTCTTTAAAGTAAAGCCCATGAAGTAACTAATATGATATTGTTATAAATTTTTCGTTTTAACTTGTGATCTTTGATCATTAGAGTTGTAATATTATATTAAATAATTATTTTAATTCATAATTTTAAACTATATATTAAGTAAAGTCTAATGAATAAATAATTTTATATTATTTTAGTTTTAATTTTAATTTTTTTCTTCATACATCAATTAAAAGATCCTAGTTTTTCTTGTAAGATTATTGAGTGCATCCAATTCACCCCTCAAAGAAAACATTTAATAAGAAGGACATTTCAACCAATGTATAAAATTAGAAAACAAAGTCAAATATCTCGCTCTATTATATCCAAAAAAAAAGAAAAAGGTTCTTCCTTTTGTATTATAATGATAAGTCATATATATTTCTCAAATTTTCATATTAAAAAAAGCTCGCTCTTCCTTTTCTACTATCATGATAATTGTTTTGGTCTATATATACACGCGCGCGCGCGCGACTTGGCCAAATCCCTCACTTAATAAAAAAATTCTAAAAATAAATAAGATATGTTTGTTAATTATGCTTTATGAAATGAGGATTACACTTGCTTTAAAAAAAATTCCAAATACAAAATAAAAATTATTTAAAGCTTTACTTGTCAAATATACATAAAAATATATTTTAAAAGTCTTCATTTAATTATAAATTAATTTGCTCAAGTCCTCAAATAAGCCGGCTCCGTGTATATTCTATAAAATTACAAATTAGATTCACTGAATGATTTTAAACAAAGGTTGGTAATTATAAAGTAAACCAACTCTTTTCATTTTTATGGATAAAATGAAAATAATCCCCACGTAGAGTTGAGAGTTGAATAGTTGACTTTAACAAACAAAATAAAGGAGGGTTGACTAAGTCTTCTCTCCACCGCGTGAGACCTCCTGGCATGCAAAACCTTCGGCGTAACACGACAAAGATGAACATTGCAACCTTATCATTGCCCACTCACCTCTCGTCTGTATCTTCCACTCAACTTTGAATCCTTCCAATTTTAATCAGCCTTATTTTGCCTATTATTTAGCCGACTTTGTTTACTTCCTGCCTCAGCTTAGCTGACTAAAAATGCCTATATATGTTACCAAAAACAATGGCAATATGCACTGCTCTAGTACTCTTAG
>Ga0325404_1008402_pt1 | contig 10621 bp, 12 predicted proteins | sample PopdelMetagenome_18_FD_205664 | JGI IMG/M metagenome (GOLD analysis project Ga0325404, IMG submission 205664) | Populus deltoides microbial communities from Bellville, Georgia, United States - Xylem-Control-R1 | ecosystem: Host-associated > Plants > Phyllosphere > Stem > Wood/Secondary xylem...
GTGCAAAATAAGCTTGGATGCACTGCCTATTTATAGGCAAGCATCCAAGCAAAGGACAAAGGGGCAAGGCAAGTGGCCAAGTGGCCAAGTGGCAAGGGGCAAGTGGTGCCAGCCAGCTAGCTTCACAAGAAAACCTTCACATATGCTGCATTTGCCACGTTAATCTTTTTTTTTCTCTCTCTTAACAATTATGCAGAAAACAGTGCTAAAAGTCAATATCAATTGCATGAAATGCCAGACGGAGGTGCTGAAAACCGTTGCCAAGCTTGAAGGTATTCATATATAATAATTTTTTATCTAAATTAGACCTTCTCCCTTCACCTTGCAATTAAATTTTTTTTAAATCTAGATTTATTTTGTATATTTTTTGTATGCATTACCGTTATTGTATCGATTTTGGCTCAACTATTTGTCTAGTATCAATTTGACTCGCAAACAATTTTCTGTATCAATTTTATCTATAAACAATTTCGATTTCTCAATTAGAGCTTTCTCTTGGGATTCATGACAGAATATATATTTAAGTTCTCTAAAATTGCAAGATGTAGAAATATTGTAACTGTAGTTATGTCTATAAGTTGTTTTTGAGCTTGTAACAGGCATTGATGAGATGGCAGTTGATATTGCGAAGGGAACACTAACAGTAATTGGAGTTGTAGACCCAGTGCTGGTGGCTAAAAAACTCAGAAAATCTGGGAAAATGGCAGAAGTCGTTACTGTTGGGCCGCCTAAGAAAGAGCCAGTCGAAGAAAAAGTAGATAAGATAACAGGTGGCTTCCCTAGTTGTTGCAAGGAATGTGAGCTTGTTGCCATTGGCTTTCTCCCCCATTATCAGGCTCAGATTTGCTCCATTCTTTGAAGAAACGCAGCCCTTCAGCTGATATATATTATGCGATATTCTAATAAACTCTGCATCTTATATTTTCAAGATCATATTGACTTGTATTTGCTAATGTCAAAACAATGATCTAGTTGTCTGACTTCCTCGTTTTGTAACAAGCATGTTGCTTGATGAGAAGGGACTAAGAAACATATTCACTGCGCCCCTTGCACCATCAATGCATGGCAGGTTCATTTTTTTTCCTTTTCTTCTCAGGTCTTGAAGGTAAGGGTTTTTTCGGTGTTGTATTCTCATATCAAAACCAAGTGTGTTTGTTCATGTTCAAACTCGGTTGACCGCAAAAATCATCATTTTTTTTATGTATTTTGCGAGGCTAGCTAACCGTAATTTGAAATGCGATTGACCCGTAGACAGACTAATCCTAAATCTCGAGTATAATTAAGATAAGGATTGATGTATTCGCAATAAAACATCTTTCTTCCCGTCTCTTCCAACATTCCAATCTCAATCGGGATCACAATGTGAAAAGCAAACCTATTTATCAATGAATCAGGCATCTAAAACTTGACGAATCTAATTATTTTATATAAAGCATCATCATATGGAAAGAAGGCAACTACCCCTTGATTTTCCTATTATTCTTGATCTTGTTAATTCACTTCCTTCACCACCCTGTGGGGTAATCAAATAAGATTGTGTGTGGTTAAATTTATGATCATGCTGGGTGTGTTTTGCAATGTAATTAAATAAGCATAATGATTTTCTCGTTGGACTTCCTTTACTTTCTTTAATGTAAAGACGTGTATATATACAGAGAGAGATAATCAGAGCCTCCTCCTCCTCCTCTAGGAGGACTAATGATAATAATACTCATGAACAGATGGTGGTTTTGAGCTTAAGCAAAAGGTGGATCTTGCTTTGAACAAGCTTGCTGATGGAGATACTTGTCACATTGATGTTGATGAGCTTCAAAAACTGGCTCAATGTTTAACCCCAGAAGGGTTTGCCCCGTTCCTTTCTTGTATTTTGGATACGGACAAGGAGGAGGAGCAGAAGAAGAGCGCGGGGGGTGTTAGTTTGATAGTGTTAACTAATGATAATTCAATGTATAGCTGTAACAGTTTGTAATCTTAAAGAATTGGTCTTCCTGCAAAGTAGAGAAATCGGTTAGGATTTGTATTTATATATACGTCTTCTATTAATAATATCTGTAAGCAATTCTCTTCCCAAGCTTCAGTTCTATCATGGTATCAGAGCGTATCTGATCCTTTATTCAAATTTTTTTTCCCCTTCTTCTTCGGTTCTGTTCCTCCCTCTTCTCCATAACCATGCCAACATCAATTCCATCAAACACAGAAAACCACCTTATCATCATAAACACAGCTGCCCAAGCTCCTCTAAAACTCACCTCTTCCAACTATGCTTCCTGGAAAATTCAGTTTGAAACACTTCTCATTGGCTACGATCTTCTTGGTTACATTGATGGCTCAAAACCGTGTCCTTCACCAACTATCATAACAGATGATATCACTGTTCCTAATCCTGCATACAGTCTCTGGGTGAGGCAAGATCAACTTCTTTTGAATGCCATCGTTGGCAGTCTTTCTCCTCCACTCATCTTCTTTGTAGCACGCACCACTTCTTCTCATGATGCATGGCATGTTCTTGCCACAACATATGCCAAACCATCCCGTGGACGTATCCGCCAAGTGAAAAGCCAGTTAAAAAATCTTACAAAAGGTTCTCTGAGTATCACAGATTTTGTCTACTTCATCAAAGCACCAGTGTTTTAAAACCCGGCCCGGCCCGGCGGGTTGACCCGGAACCCGGGGCTGGAACTGGGCCGGGTTGATGAAAAGACCCGTTAGGAAATTGGCCCGGCAAAACCCCGTCGACCCGGTGGGTTGACCCGGGACTCGGCTAACCCGGGTAAACCCAACTGAGACCCGGCTGCAGTTTTATATATATATAACGACGTCGTTTTTAGCTTGAACTTTTTAGTAAGCCTTATTAATTTTTGGCAAGCCTTCTGCCTCTCTCCCTCGCTCTCTCGCACTCTCTCACAGTCTCACTTAGGCAGCCAAGATTGCAAAAATAGGAAGAAACAGTTTCTCAATCTTAACAATTCTATCTGTCACACTCCTTCCCATTCTCTCCCTCTCTTTCTCCACATATTCCCCAACAGATTGTCGCCTGTTAGTCCTCCTCAACGACTTGTCACTCAAATCTTCCCACCCAATCTTCTTCAATTCTCTCAAATCTCGTGGTTTCAATCTTGATTTCAAGCTTGCTGGTGATCCAAAACTCGCCATTCAACATTATGGCCAGTACTTATATGATGACTTAATTCTCTTCTTTCCTTCAATCGAAAGTAAGTTGTTGAATCCAAACAAATTGTTGTTTGTTGTTATCAAGTTGTGATTTTTATGATTCAGTTTTTGTTTTGAGAAAATGGGTTTTGTTACGATTTTGTTTTTTTGGTTTTCTTGGAATAATTTGTAATTTGGGATTTTTTTTAGGATTTGGTGGTGCATTAGATTTAGCTCTAGCTACTGAATGTGGGGTTGATTTCGATGAGGTTGGTGTATAATTTATGATGCATTGAATGTTTTTGTCATTTTATTTTATAAGAGTCTGCCATTGCCCATTGACGATTTGGCTTGAAAAAATAAAAAGAGCAGATCCAGGCTTGAAAGCTCGCTGGAATGAGTTTATATAAAGCAGAGAATATAATTATTTTGTTTATCGAGTTTACATTGTATTGCTGGATCCATTACCTATTTGCCTTGGTTATTGATCAATGATCATAAAAAAAAAATAATAATTTGGTTGACCCGGGTTGGCCTGGGTCAACCCATCTGACCCGTGACCCGGTCATTATACCGGGTCAACCACCGGGTCGGGTTTTAAAACTATGCAAAGCACGATCTGATGAACTTGGTGTTCTTGGTGCTCCTATGGACACTGATGATCTTGCAGAACAAATTCTAGATGGTTTAGGTGAAGATTACACGGAACTTGTTCGGGCTATCCAAGCTCGCGAGGCTGCTATCTCCTTTGATGAACTACATGAAAAACTTTTCTTGTTTGAAGCATCACTTCAAACACAGTCCCACTCCTCCCGTCTTGGTCTGGTTACTGCCAACTCCTTCACTAAGAACTCAAGCGACAATAATTGGCGACCCTCAAGAACCAACTGGCGCCCATCCTATTCTCCTATTAGGAACAATTTTCGTTCTCCATCCATCACTAACTTTCGACCTGCCACGACTCCCAATCAGGTCAGAAATAGTTGTATGCATGCACGTCCTTATTTGGGTCATTGCTAGATATATGGCACTCAAGGGCACACTGTTAAACGTTGTCCCTCCTTTTTTTTAGTTTCTGTTCATGGTTCTACCAGTGCCAACTCCTGCAATGGCATGCCTTCCTTCTGGAATCCCCAGGCAAATTTTTCTTCTCTATCTCCATCCACCACTGCGTCATGGTTACTGGATAGTGGCGCTTCCCATCACGTAACTACAGACCTCAACAATCTCTCTCCGTATACCATATAATGGACAAGATGATGTTATGCTCGGCGATGGTTCCAACTTTCCCATAAGTCACACTGGTTCAGTATCTCTTCCTACATCTACCTCTTCCTTCCACTTACAAGATGTTCTGTGTGTGCCCAAAATGCAAAAAAAATTAATATCTATTGCATTATTCTGTATCACCAATAATGTGTCGATTGAACTTTTTCCTCATTGTTTTCATGTGAAGGACCTACAAACATGGGACATTCTTCTGCAGGGCGGCACTAAGGATGGTGTTTATGAATGGCCAGTTGCCAACTCTTCCACTTCTCCCATTCTAGCTTTCTTTGCTGTCAAAACAACAATGTCCATCTGACACCAGCGTCTTGGTCATCCAGCCTCTACCATTCTTAAACATATTATGTCCGTCAATCATTTAAATTTTTCTTCTCAAAAGAATTTCTGCTGCAATGCTTGCTTAAGCAATAAAAGTCATAAACTACCATTTTTTGTTTCTACCTTGCTCACCACTCATCCTTTTCAAGTTGTATCTTTTGATGTTTGGACTTCTCCTATTATTTCACATGATGGTTATAAATACTATGTTATTTTTTTTATCATTTTAAAAAATACATATGGTTTTATCCTTTAAAAAGAAAGTCTGATGTCCAAATAGTGTTTCGACGCTACAAAGCAATTGTTGAAAAATATTTTCAACAATCCATTGTCTCTCTTTATTCTGATAATGGTGGTGAATACATTGCTTTCAAATCATTTCTTTCAGAACATGGAATTAGTCATCTCATGTCTCCACCACATACGCCTGAACACAATGGTTATTCTGAACGGCAACATCTTCACATTGTCGAAACAGGTCTTGCCCTTCTTTCTCATGCCTCCATTCCAATTACCTTTTGGACTTATGCCTTCACCACTGCTGTTTACCTAATTAACAGGATGCCTACTCCCACATCAAACATGTCTTCTCCATATGAGTCAATATTTCGCAAGGGTCCTGATTTTTCTAAACTTAAAGTGTTTGGATGTTTATGTTATTCTTGGTTAGGTCCATACGCATCTCATAAACTTGAATCAAAATCTCAACCTTGTGTTTTTCTTGGATACACCCTTTCTCAGAGTGCATATCTATGCTTTGACAAATCCACCAACAAACTACATGTTTCACGGCATGTACAATTTGTGGAGTCGGTTTTTTCCTATAACTCTTATCCTACTTGTTGCTACCCAATTTTTGACCCATATTTTGATAAATTTTCAAATAAAAAATAAATAAAATAAAAAATAAAAAATAATAATAATAAAATAATAATAAGGGTTTACATGTGGCGATAACATAAAGCATCAAGGCTAATATCAAGGAAGCAATATGTCAAGGAGATAATTACTGAATCATATATAATTACTGCAATATAAAATACCATATATATATATATATGATTTGATTCGTGCTGGTTATGGAAAATAATCATACCATAGATATATGATTTGATTCGTGCTGGTTATGGAAAATAATCATTGCAATATAAAATACCATATATATAGGATTTGTTGGTGCTGGTTATAGAAGACAATCTCTGCAATAATTATTGCAATATTTCCTTGAATAGCACGTGTAGAGATTTTCTATATAAATGAACCTCCAGCCATAATAATGGGTGGAGAAAAAATATTTACAAGAGAATAATTTTTCAGAAAGAGAGAACATAAAGAAAAACCTAAACCTATCCTCTCTAGCAAAGAAGCCATAGCCTCCCCCCTCTCATCTTTTTAAAAATGAAGCAGCCACCCCCCTGATTTTTAAAAAGAAAACAGAGATCTCTCTTTGGCCACACACTGGTCCCCTTCAGCTCTCATCAACACAAACCTTTTTCCCTCACTGGAATCAGCTCCCTCTTTGATTTACCCGTTGCTCTCCCTCTCAGCCACAAGACAGCCACCACATACTCCTCTTCTCCATCCAACAGCCCCGCTCACTGCCCCTACACTCTCCTTTCTCTGCTGCCAGCCAAACAAACCATTCCCCCATCTTCTTCTCCCAAGTCAGCCACCAGCGAGCCCCTCCATTTCTCCATCTCAGCCACTTACCCCACAGACACCCGACCACAGCACCAACACTACTCCCTTCTCCCCGATTCCAGCCTTTTCCCTTCGTTTTCTTCTTCCCCTCAGCCGACCAAAGAACACACCAGCCCCTCTGCCTTTCCATCTCTTTTTCATCCCTTCATCTTCAAGTCTAAGCCAGCCACCAGCGGCTTCCCTGGTTTTGGAGATTTCGGTCACAGAACCCCCAAGCCTCCAACAGCCTCTCCCTCTCATCAACAGCCCACCATTTTCCCCTTCAGCCAACCGACCTTCCCTCTCTGTCAACACAGCCCCCAGAAACGGCTCTCCCGCCATCTTCCTCCTCACTGGCTATTTCCTCTGCAACAGCGCTGCAACAGCAACACCAAAAATTAACATGACAGCACTGCAAGCTTTAACAGCTTCAGCCTCTGCACTGTAACCTTCAGCAACAGCGCTGTGACCAGTCTCGCCTCTGCACCAGCAGCTGGTCCTAGTCGCCTGCTTTGCCATATCTCTTCCCCATCGCCCCAGCAGTAGCCGTGTTTTCTTCTCTGCACCGGGAGCAAGAAGCAGCAGGGCCATAGGTTACTCCTCCAGCAGCATTCTTCTTTTCCCTGCAGAAATTGCACTGTTCGTAGCAACACCGAAGGGCCACCATTGAGACAATCATCTTTCAGCCAGCAGCACCACCTTCAGAGCCACCACAGGTCAGCCCTCTGCCCCTTATCTCGTTTTACTGTTCATCTTCTTGCATGCAGAACGTGCACTGTGCACGTTCTGCAAGCAAGAAAATAATTACCCGGTTATTGTGCATGTGTACAGTAACCGGCTAATTAATTAACTGGTTACTGTGCAAGTGCACAGTACCCGGGTACTGTGCAGGTACCAGTCCATGCTTGTTTCGGGCTGGAACCCCAGCCCAGCCCATGCTGCTGGGCTGAGTCCAGCCCTGTAGAAACCAGGCCCCAATTTATTTTGGGCTGATCTCGGCCCAGTTTTCTTTTGGGCCGGGTATGGCCCATTCAAAAGTTTTCTTCAAATATGTATTTAAAAAATCTGTAATTTTCTGCAAGTTTGTATTTTTGTACTATAAAGATACAAATCCGGTATGAAAATACCTGGTTTTCGTCAAGACATCAGAAAAAATATAAAAATGAAAAAAATGTTTTGTTTTCATGCATACGGCCAATACCCTAACATATTTTAAACGTTTTTTTTTATATATAAAAAAATATTGGAAGTTTTGAAAATGTGTTTTCGCATGGATTTCTTAAACACAACAAAAATTATTTTCTTGCATTTCTGGATTTTACAACATGTTTGTAAAACTCCAAAGGGTATTGGCCAATATTCCAAAAAATATAAAACTCTTATTTTGGGGGGAATTCATCTATTATTCACCGCTAATGTTTGGATAAAGAAATCCTTAAAGGAAGAATATCCAAAATATTATTGGGAATAATTTGTTATTATTCACTGTTAATATTTGGATAAAGAAACCCGGAGTGGTAAATATCCAAAATAATTTTCTAGGAATAATAAATCCGCACCCATCCTCGAAAGAAGCCTTGATTATAATCGAGGACATTTCAATTTTTTTACTCCACGGTTTACGAGTCGTGAGAGTATAAAACACTAAGACAAAAAAATAGGTTTTTTTAAAGCACCCTAGATTTCTAAATTTTTATCCCTCCTTGCGATTTACGAGTCGCAAACTCTTGAAAAGCTAAGGGGAAAATGAGCTTTTAAAGCACATGGAACTTCCTTGGATTTCTATCTTAATAAATTTAGTTTGAATCAAACCTAGAAAAACTGATGGGATTAGAAAACACCAACACTATAACAATTATAAAGCAAACCAAACACCAAGCAGCTTACCTTAGGTAGGGCGTACTAGGGGTGCTAATACCTTTCCTTTACGCAACCAGTCCCTTACCTTAGAATCTCTGAAAAACCAGTTAGGGTTCCTAGTGACCAAATACTAGGTGGCGACTCCATTTTACACAATAAAAGAAAAGACCCCGAAACCAATCGAGGGATCACCGCGACGCCGCGCTCCGCCGCGAGGGTGCGACACTACTGCACCTTCAAATCTTCCTTCCCTTGTGTCCGACTGGGTGCCTTCACTCATCTCTGTCTCATCTCAACCTCCACAGCAACTGGCTCTTTCTGCTCCTTCCTCACAACGCCATGCAGATGTTTCTCCAACTATGCTTCCTGGAAAATTCAGTTTGAAACACTCCTCATTGGCTACGATCTCCTTGGTTACATCGATAGCTCAAAACCATGTCCTTCACCAATTCTCATAACAGATGATACCACCCCATTTGAGTAAGATGGTCTGATACCCCTGAACCTTCAGAAACCGGATCTTTTATAAAGGTTTCGTGTCCATGCTAATTCACTTGAAGTGTTAAAATGGATGTTATGAAATTATGAACTGTTTGACTTCGCCTTTGCAAATCTAAATGCTTCTTAATTCGAATGATTAATGAATGTTTGATTATTCAAAGCAATGTAATAATTCTGAGCATTCGAGTGATGATCGTGTCTGGTTTAGAACATGACAAAGATAGAAAAGCTCAGGTTCTATGCTAGAGGGGAGACGTTCTGATTCAGCTATATCTAGACTTAAGAAGCAGAATCAAAGTGTTTCTTCTCCCAGAGTTTCAACATACCCTCCTAGGCCATCTGCAGATATTCGCAATAGAAAACCTTTACTGCTTTCTACAAAGAATTCTGATCTATGGGAGGAAAAACATTCAGCAGGAGCAGATGAATCAACCAATCCCACTGTAAAGATTAGTAGGAATGCTATAGGAAAGGACATGCAGAAATGCTCTGAGCAGGGGGCACGTCAGAGCATGATGGGTCAGACAAGAAAAGTTGATTCTGCCTTTGCTTCCCTATCAAGTGCCAATGCTAGACAAAGCGGTTCGGAGAGTAAAAATTGCACGTGGCAGTGTGAAAGGTTTTCTATGTGAAGGGGACATGGAATCCGCTTATGAGGAAGCTATCTTTTCTGGTGATGAACTTGTTCTGATTGAGCTTATTGATAGAACTGGTCATGTACTGGAAAGCTTGCCCCCATTGCCGGTGATGTTCTTAGCACTTTGGCTTCGTTGTACTTCTTGGAGCACAGGTTTACAAAATCTATAACCCCTTGGTTTCAGTAGGCAAGTAGTTTACTTTCTCATATTTTATCTTTCATTTCTGCGCTTCAATTACTTTCAGTGGTTTGAAGTTTATACTAAAAACCCTCTGAAATTCTCACCTTCTAGGTGTACTTGAGCACAATCAACGGGCCTGATTATCTTGTTCTCTACGCAAAAACAAGAAGGGAATTATTTTCTGCGATTCAGGACTTAAATGTCACCATTTTATTGATGATAAGCTTGGATGTCGCTTCTTTTTTTTTTTTTTTTTTTGCTGCAGGGAAGACTTCCTGGTAATTTTAGTCCCATCTGAAGCATGGTTTCCAATCCATCTGTTGCTTCCACATAGGGATTCACACGAGCAATGTTGAACCTTCCACTTCGAAACCTTAGTTTTCCACAATGAGTTTAGTTGCTCAAGAAGCCCAGGTGTTCGTTATGGAGTCAGATGGATGTTGGTAGTTGCTCTGGGATGTTTTTCTTATGAGTCGTTTGCTTCATATCGTGACTGCTGTTCTTAACGCAGAAAGAAGCACGATTGTAGGATAACTGAATGAATTAATGGTACTTGGTCGATTTTGCGAGAAAGAGGCCAATATGGAAAAATACTGGAGTGTACGTGAAAATTTAAGTTTATTTGAGCTGACGGCTTCCATCTCATTTTCCAAATCCCATTAAACAATCCTGATTCCTGCCTTTAGTAATCTGAGATCTGGATGTTGTTGTTGCCTTACCTTCTTTTTAATGGAAAAATTATAATGATCATTCAAGTCTGAAAGTAAAAATTGTTATTAGCAGTTACATCTGCGATGCTTAAATTAAGCCACAAAAATAAATGTGAACCTCACGTAAGTTAAAAGCAACTGCCATATGATTGTAAGTTATGAAATAAGAGGAGAAGGTGATGCTTCAGCAGCATATTTGTTATGAGAATCTGGAATTTCAAGAAATGGAGAATAACTACTATTCCAAAACAACAAAATGGATAGACATTTCTTACAATTTCAACTTCCATCCATATT
>Ga0325404_1008405_pt1 | contig 10618 bp, 12 predicted proteins | sample PopdelMetagenome_18_FD_205664 | JGI IMG/M metagenome (GOLD analysis project Ga0325404, IMG submission 205664) | Populus deltoides microbial communities from Bellville, Georgia, United States - Xylem-Control-R1 | ecosystem: Host-associated > Plants > Phyllosphere > Stem > Wood/Secondary xylem...
CCAAAATTCAGAACTATTGATTTGCTGACTAATTGTTGAGTGGGTGGCCACATCTTGACTTGGTGACAATCCTTATCTTCTTGTCTGCCAAAAACATCATTGATAACTTCATAATTTGAATAGACTTCAATCATGAAAGTTCTAGGAAATTGTCTCAGTTTTCCAAGAAAAAAAAGTTGAGATCATTTGGACTTCTAGAACTCGAGATATGGGCTGAACACTGAACAGTGTCTGGGCTGCAAAACAGATTCGGAATTCTCTGTTGTTGCTACAATTTGGACTTGAAAACAGCCTTTTTAAATCTTGAACTCCACATGAAAGTTTTAGGCCTATGTCTTAGCTTTCCATCCATATAAGGCAGACCTAAATCCAAGATCTACAGCTCCAGATATGACCCAATTACCAAATAGTGTTCTAGTTTGGACTGAACCAGCATCTCTTTTCTAAGTTTGGCCCTCTCTTTGTCCTTTCAATTTTCGTAGTACTTAAACTCATCAATCAATCCTTTCATTTATATGATAGGCTTGCATTTAAGATGAACATTTACCATAAATTAAAGGTATCTTATGGTATTAGACTTGTTATTATAAAACATGCTCTAGTTAAGGAGTTATTGATACTTGAAGTGCGAAATGATGATATAAAACCTTGATAAAAATGCACTTTTAAGTACTAATCACCCCCCAACTATCTTATTACTAGTCCCTAGTAATTAAAGCGTTATAATAGAAAAACAATTTGCAAATTCCACAAAGTAAGGCATTCATCATTCAACTTCCATTAATCTATCCAGATAAACAAACTCTCATTAAATTTATATATCTGCTCAATACCTCTTAAACAAAATATTAATAAACCTTCCTTTTTATGTGCTCAATGTATGAAAACATAGATGATGGGGCTTTTATTGGAAGAAAACAATATTATGTTCTAATGTTTAAGGTTAACTTTATTGGGTTGGGATTATTATCTTCTTCTTTTTTTTTCCTTTTCTCTTTTTTTTTCAATATATATACATATAACCTAAAACACAATGTATCTTTAACCCATGTAACGAGCTTTCAGCTAATGACTCCCAGACCAGTTGGTCTTAGGGCATTAGGTGTTGAGACACCCCTACGAGCTTAGTAACTCGGGTTACAGATACTGATACGTAGATAGTGCAATGTTTGATTCCCTTAAGCTTTTCTCCTTAACCCATGTAACAAGCTTTGAGCCAAAAGCTCCCAAGTCAGTTGACTTTAGGGTATTAGGTGTTAAAACACCCTTTCGGGCTTAATTGCTTAAGTTAGGGAGGCTACAAAACCAAACTTATCTATGTTTTTATTATCATCAATATTATCAATTTGTTTTTTTTTTTTTGAAAATTATATACTATCCCTTTCCCTTAGTTATTACCTTTAACAAAAGAACATAAATAATGTAATAATCCAATGTGCAACCCATAATCATATGTTAAAGTGTGTGTGTGAAAATGAAGGTTTAAGAATACTTGTTAAATGAGTATATGAGCAGAATCAAGTGATAACAATGCGAGAGTTTGTAAACCTAAATATTTCAAGAAGTATTCTTTTTTTTTTTATTGAATGTAAGAATTATATAAATCAAAAAAGCGCAAGACAAGCTTGCAGTACAAGCTGGAAACCATCAGAACATTACATGCACCAGCAAAGGGAACAGACTCCCTTAAACAACCCATAGCAAACACAAAAGACGAGTGCAGGGGAACATTCTCCCCAACACTAGCCAGCACGAGAAAGGGGATAGGATCCCATATACAGTAGCATGGACAACACCCATACAGGGCAAAAATAGAAAGCAAAACAACCTCAAGATAGCCTGGACCACTATTTGCAAACCAACAGCATTGAGCAACCGAAGCCCCACAACAGGGCACACCAGGAAAGCAAAACATAATCTGCGCCTTCATGCAAATAGAACACAAAGCTATCACAACAACAGACCCAAGAAGGGCTCCTAGGAGTGAACAAGCTTCCCAAAACACATCAGGGTAACAAGCCTAACAACAGGCCCCGACCATCATAGCAGCAGGCAAGAAACATCCAACAGAATGAGCAGCAACAGCCTGCAGCCCAAACCAGCAAGACGAAACATCACAGCAACAGGCAGAACTATGACTGCACCAACAGGAAACCAGGCCTACAAAGGCAACACCAGAACAACATCCAAGCTACCACACAAGCAGCCCGAAACCAAAACAGGCTTCCCAGAAGGGAAACTCCCACAAAACCTATAGAAGAGGGGTCAGCAGCCAGAAACTAGAGGCAACAAGCCAGCAATAAATGTAAAGCCAGCTAACAGAACCAACAGAGGAAGCAATATAACACAGCATAAACTATAACATATAGGACAAGCTTATAAAGGCAACAACAGAATACCATACAAGCAAAACCTAAAATAGACACAAGGATATATTCCTTGGCCGATATTCCATAAAAGCATTCAAAGGGAAGAGGAGGGAGTAGAAGTTGTGCTGCCCTGAATCCTGGAGTCAGCCGAGGAGTGTTTGGAACGCATTCCTAACGGCTTCCCTGGTCGACCAAAGGTAGAGGTGGCAGCAACCTTGCTTCTTGTCAAATATTGCCTCCTTGGAGGCGATGTTGCGGCAGTTGCAATGCAATCTTCAGATACCTAGACCACTTGAGGAGAGCCAGAAGGAGCATCAGGGGATCCTGGTTGTGAATCCAACTTTGCACGTTTGCATGCAGAACGGCATGTACTCTTGTCAACGGCCACAGCTGCCTCAACAGCCATTGGATCAATTGCTGGTTCACCTTGAGCTTCCTTTCTGGTTGGCTGTTTTTCAACTGCTTCAGTGTCAGCTGAGGTATTAGAGCATCTAGAGGCAGCAGGTGGTGGTGAAGGACTCTTTTTGCGCTTGTGACTAAAAGCTTTGTTGCATGCAAAAGTGGAGTGACCCAATGTTTTGCACTGCTTGTAGAACCTGGGCAGTGATTCATATATCACTGCCTGTGATTTGGTAACACCATTGGGGAGGGTGATATCAATCGATGATAGTAACTCAGCCAGCAAATCAATATCAATCAACACATGGGCATACGAAAGCCCAGTCATGGAGGTTATTGGAGAATCTGAATGCACTGGTTTCCCAATCACGCTGGCCAGTTTAGAAAGACATAATGGTGACCAGCACTGAAGGGGAAGGTTAGGAAAGCGAACCCAACCATGCATCCGGATCATATCAGAAGTATCAAAATCAAAATAGTCAGGCATAGTTTTCAATATCAATAGCCGGCCATATACATAGTAAGGCCCTCTATTAAGCACTTCAATCATGTCCGATGTAGACTCAAACTTGAAAATGAGCCAACCAAAGTCATGCATGGAGAAATTTACATTACAGTTCCATGCAAAATTAATATACTAAGAGAGGGACGTATATCTAGGAAATTTCCCAGTTATAAACCCAATTAAACTAGACCTCCATAATTCTTTGTGTACTCCCAATTCAGTTTCAAGGAATTGACAAGATGATGTAGCAGTGAAATTAGGGAAATGCACTAAGGGAGGGGATGGTGGAATGGTGGTACCTGTATGATGTTGGGAAGGAGAAGGAGCAAGGTTCCCTGAAGAGGCTTGACCTTGTGTTGTGGGAGACGGCGAAGAAGTAGTTCCAACCATCGGGTTCCCAGTGCCAAACCATGAGCTCAGAGAATCAGTCTCAACAGAGGGGCCACAATGTGGTCTAATAGAGACAGGGGAGGTTGAAAGATGCTCACAGGGCTTAGAGGAAGATGGTGGAGGAGCAGCTAGGGGTGGGCGCTGGATAGCCCTCTTTCGATGCTTAGTGCAAACCCTAGCTTCGCAATTGGAATTAACAACATCTGCAAGAGTAAATGTTGTTCGTGGAGGGGCAGAGGCAATTGGAATTAACAACATCTGCAAGAGTAAATGTTGTTCGTGGAGGGGGTGAGGCAAACCTAGAAGGACCAGAGAAGTGCTGGCCACGAGGGGAAACACTTCGTCTCAGGGTCCGTTGGGCATTTGACGAAGAAGGGTGTGATGAGCAGAAATCATAATCTCGTTGGGCGAACCGCAGCGTTGATGTTTTTTTCTTTGACTTGGCCATGAAAAAATGAAACCAAGGGACCAGAAGAAGAGCCTATGAGAGTGTAGAAAGCAAGAGAAGAAAATGTTGCACAAGAAAATGGAGGACGTGAACAGTAGCGGGTTTTCCACTTCCAGCAACTTAGAGCTTCTCTTTCTTACTTCTCACTGACTACTTTCTTCTTTTTCAAGAAGTATTCTAATAGGCCTTGTTATGAATATTGCAAATAACCATTAGAAAATGTTTACTAAGATGCGTCTCAAGAGTCAATAAAATTCCCCCTTACTCTGCCATCCTAGTAATAACAGTTTTGCAAAATAGTTTTTAAAAACAAAAACAGTTAGTTGGTTAGTTTTTTTATGTCAACTACTACCCTCTCCCCCCAACCAAAATGAGACATTGTCCTCAATGTCCTAAAGTAGAAAGATAGAGTATAGAAGACATCACTTGAAGTAGCGAACATTGATAAACCTGAAACACACTTGAACAAATATAAGAGATAACAAAACAGAAAAATATTATGCTATTAATAAAACCAAAAGACACAAATTTTGCAAACTAAGACTCAAATCGTAGTTATGATTGTGGCTCACATCTTCCCTTGGTTTTATGTCCAAGAACGGCTTAAACACCCTCTATGGGTCGGAGATAGGCTTCCCATCCAGTTTTCTTAAAAACTGGCAAACAGGGTCTTTTTTAGTCAGATTCCTAAGACTAAGTCAATCATGTTCTTTATGAAAATGGGGTCATAAATCATGAATTGCACAATGCACATCTCCACTAGGATGCGTCTCAAGAGTCAATAGAAGATTATCTAAAGACCCTTTACTCAGGCCATCCTTAATGAATTGTATTTTATCTTCACAGTTTATAGATACCATTCCTAAAGAACGACATTGTGCATTACAAGTCCATCTGGCACATCAATGGCAGACTTTTAGTCATTTTGCACGATGTTTCTTTGCAAAGGTGCTTTTACTTATTCCAAGCATGTATGAAATGAAAGAATTGAAAGACTCACCTGATAATCAGACCTTTGCTTCAATCAGCCAGCGAATATCTTCAGGAATTCCATGATTCATTAACAACATCAATCTTGCACACTTAGTACGGAAAATTTTTGTAATTGCATTTTGAGGCAGAGCGGGAAAGTACTTTTTCAATTTTTCAAGAGTGGTGTCCATTTTCAAATGAGACTTAGAGAAAGGATTCAAAGAAGGGAGAAAGAGCAAAGAATTGCACAAATATATACAGATATCAGTTATTATGGGAAACTGAAAGAACTGACTTAAGAGTCACAGAGTACTGTTATCCACCATTTGACCGGGATGAGAGAGGCTAGCAAAACAAGAGTCACACTAAAAAGAAACACAAAAACAATGTCAGAAAAACAAAATAATCAACCTTTATCTACAGGATCATTCAAACTAATGGATTCATTTTCACTAGGAAAATTATCAAAGTAAGCTTTCAAACGATTTTCATTTACCCTAAAAACATTGTCATTCTTTGGATTCTCAATATCAAAGGCCCCATAAGGATACACATGTTTCACAATAAATAGACCGCTCCATCTTGATCTTAGCTTTCCAGGAAATAAATGGAGTCGAGAATCATAAAGCAAAACTTTTTGACCAGTATCAACTTTTTGATAATTTCCACAAGTTTTGCAGAATGCATGTCTGTCCTTGAACATAGTGGGCCAATAAAATCCATTTTGTAAGATTTTTGCAACTGTCTTTTTTAACGAGAAATGACTCTCACATGCCTCAGAATGACAAAGTTTAATGACACTACTTACCTCATTGTTAGGAATGCATCTTTGAAATATTTGATCAGGATAATATTTGAATAAGTAAGCGTCATCCCAATAAAATTTTTGCACGTCGCTCAAAAACTTTCTTTTGTCTTTGGTACTCCATTGAGCTGGCAAAAATCCTGAAGCAAGAAAATTGATATTTTTAGCAAACCAAGGAATTGAACTAAGAGAAAGTAAGGATTTGTTAGGAAAGTAATCATCGATTGATGGGATGTCGGATGTCGAATATGTTGTCACTCTTGACAAAAGATCTGCATCAACATTTTTTGTGCCTTTTTCATCCGTGATTTCTTCCTGGGAATCAATCATTTGCAAATCTTCAGATTCATCCAACTCAATTTTACTCAAAGTTGATCATAAACTAATTCTTCAATAAATTCTACTTCTTATAAATCATTATCATCTCTAGGTTGCTTGCAAATGTTGAAAATATTCATCTCCAATGTCATGTTTCCAAATGATAGCTTCATCAGTCCATTCCTACAATTAATCAATGCATTAGAAGTTGCAAGAAACTGACGTCCTAAAATAACAGGAAATGAATTACATGCTTCAACAGGTTGTGTATCCAAGACAATAAAATCCATAGGGTAAATGAATTTATCGACTTGTCCTAACACATCTTCAACTATTCCTCTAGGCACTTTTACAAATCTATCGGCAAGTAAAAGAGTTACAGAAGTTGATTTTAACTCACCTAGATTGAGACTCTGAAAAACTGAATATGGAAGTAAATTCACACTAGCCCCAAGATCAAGTAAAGCTCTTTTAATTTTATGTTCTCCAATAAAGCATGAAATTGTAGGATAACCAGGGTCTTTATATTTCAAAGCATTATTATTCTGAAGAATAGCACTTACTTGTTCGGCTAAAAAGGCTTTCTTTTTCACATTCAGTTTTCTCTTCACAGTGCACAGATCTTTAAAAAATTTAGCATAAGAAGGAACCTGTTTAATAGCATCCAACAAAGGTATATTGATCCTTACCTGTTTGAAAGTTTTAAGGATTTTAGAGTTGTGATTGACTTTCCTTTGTTTCATCATGGCATGAGGAAATGGAAGTGCTAGCGAAGAATTAGTCTTTTCTTTACAATGTTCAGATTCAACCCCTTCCTTACCCTCAGAGATTGATTCATCATCTTTCTTATAAGGTTCAAGAATGGGTTTTTCAATAACCTTACCATTGCGAAGAGTGATGACTGATTTGGCTTGATCTATATGTTGGCTTCCAGGACTACTTGCATTTGCATTGTATTGCCCCTTTGGATTTTGTTGTGGTTGAGATGGAAACTTACCTTTCTCTTGAAAACTGAGAGTAGATGTCAATTTTGCAAGAGTATCTTTAAAATCTATCATGCTTTAAGCAAGTTGAGTGTTGATTGTCTCTTGTTTTTCAATGAATGTATGCAATGTTTCCTCAAGATTTCTTCTAGGAGGTGGAGCATAAGGAGGTGCATATCCATGAGAATTTTGGAAATTATGTTGTGCTTGAAATGATGGCTGTGAAGTTTGTGCATTATTGTTATCACTCCCAATTCAAATTTGGGTGATTTCTCCAACCAAGGTTGCATGTTTGCGAGTATGGGTTATGATTGGGCCTTTAGAAACTGTTTAAAGCATGGGCTTGTTCATAGAGACTGATGCGATCCAACCATCAAAGGATCCATTGGAGGTTCCAATTGGTCCAGTTACTTGGCTTAGGGCTAAGAAGTTCAAAGAAGCTTTCAATGGACTTCTTAAAGATACATGGGCTAAGGTGGACTTCAAGAGGATTTGTAATAATAAAGAGCAAACCTTGATTAATCTGAGTCATATTCAAGAGGGGCTTGTTGGTGGAACCAAGACCATTACACAAGGATTGGGAGAAGAAGACTAGATTCGGATAGTTTGACCTTTTGTTACTCTTTTGGTCATAACTAGAGCTACAGATCGAATTTTGATTTGATTCTAGTTGTGCTGGAAACTAGACTTCCATACCTTTACAACGGTATATGGCACGCCTTCTAATTCATTAAGAAGAGAGAGAACCATCCATTTTAAGTTGGGCCTTACTGTTGCCAAATAGAATACGGAAACAACGAACTTGTCTTATTTAATTAGTTGGGCTATCAAACTTTATTTATTTTGAGAGGAGACAACTTGTTTGGGTTTTAGACTTGTTTATTTTGTTTATTTTAATTAGTTTGGGCTAGTTTTAGCTTGGGTTGATTATTATTTAAATTGGGTTTATGTGAGATCCATTAGGAAAACTAGGGTTTTGGCTTAGAGTTTAAATACTCTTTAGGAATATTTTTAGGGCAGACTTTTTATAATATTTTCAGCATTGTAGCCGACTTTTGGTTGCTCAATCTTGGTTCTTGATTGAACTTTCAACTCTTCAAAGAATTGACCATTCTTTGTTGTGAATTTATACTTCTTTTGCTCGTCTCCAGGTGTAGGCGTTGTGATCGAGTTGGTTTATAGTCTTGTTGCCTTGGAGCAAGTCTTCCATTGTGATAAGCTCATTCAAATCTCAACAAACTTGGGTTAGATTGATCTTGGGGTCGCGAATACCATTAAATTCCGCTAGGGTTCGCATCAGTTGGTATCAGAGCTGATCTAATCACAGGTTATAACCTTCAATTTGAGTCTTTATTGTTTCTTGTTTGATTCTTAATAGATTTGGCCACCTATATATAAAAAAAAATAAAAAAAAATTAGGGATCTTACTTTTTATTGCTTTGTTGAACACTTAATCATAAGTTAGTGTTCTTTTGATGCTTTCTTGATCAAAATTGGCATCCAAACCTAAGTTCTTGATTTTGTTTTGTTCTTGCTGAAATATATAATATATATATCAAAAAAAAAGGAGAAAAGAAAAGGAGGCTTGATCTTGAAATCTTGATTGCTGCCAAAAAAACAAAAAAATCACTTTTTTTTTGCCGAATACATGCTTGAGAAAACCTTGATCATTGGGAAATTGGTTAGTCATGGTTCGTGAATCTTTTTATAGTCTTGTTTGTGTTTCTTGAAACTTTGGGTAGTTTAGTTGATTTTCTTGAGTTTCTGGAATTTTCTTGAATTAAATCCTTAGTTCTTGATAATTCGTAATTGTTTAGCTCTTTTCTGATTAATTTTTTTTTTGTGTCTTCAAATCATCATATTATTCGTACAAATTTGCATTGCTATTCGTGAATTTGTCATCGAGTTTTGTTTTGTTAGTTTCGTAATTTCTTACTTCTAGAGTCTATATCAAATTCATAAATTCACTACATAGTTGGTTGCTTTATTTTTCTGAATTGTTGCTAAGTGATTTCAAGAACTAAAGAAAGGCAATTTGAGTGGAAAAAGGCATAGGGATCATATTCGAGTGAAAAGCCTATAAATTTGTGTGAAACACGAGTGTGTGAGGTGTTATTTTTATTGCTAACGATTTTCGTGCAGGATTAAAAAAAAATATCTTCTAATAGTGTGCCATAGAAGAACGGTGAAATCTAAGAAGATGGGCTTTTGAGAATACAACAACAGATGGAATTTATGTTTGGTGAGCTGATGACTAGGATTGAAAAATTAGAGACTAGGTCTGATGGAGGGCGTAGTAAAAGAGGTAGAGAAGCTAGGAAGGAGAAGACTGTTGCTGGAAACTCTACAGATGAAGTCGAGGATGATCTTAACCGTGGTGGTGGGTTCCGTACATATAGGGGAGAGAGGTATGAGAATCGGTCAAGGAGGGGATATATTCGACCACATAAGGATTTTGAGCATAGAGGGGATTTTGATGATCTGGGAGATATAGACCGAAATTTAGGTAGTACTAAGTTAAAAATCCCAACCTTTAAGGGAAAAACTGATCTGGAAGCTTATTTAGATTGGGAAAAAAAGGTGAAGATGATTTTTGACATCCATAGGTACTCTGAAGAAAAGAAGGTTAAGTTAGCTGTAGTGGAGTTTACTGACTATGCCATGGTTTGGTGGGAGAGATTGGTGGTAGAAAGAAGAAGGAATAGAGAAAGACCAGTTAGCACATGGGAGGAGTTGAAGACAATAATGAAGAAGAGGTATGTTCCTAAACATTATTATCGGGATTTGTTTAATCGTTTACAAATGATTACACAGGTAATAAGAGTGTGGAGGAGTATCAGAAAGAATTAGAGGTTGCTATGATTAGAGCTAATGTTAATGAAGATGAGGAAGTTACTATGTCTAGGTTTTTGAATGGCTTGAATAGATACATAGCTAATGTTGTGGAGTTGTAATCATATGTTGATTTGGAGGAATTAGTACACTTAGCCATTAAGGTTAAAGGACAGTTGAAAAGGAAGGGTAATACACGATCTGGAGCTTATACGGGGTCTTCTTCGGGTTGGAAGATGAATTATAGAAGAGAGGGTACTGCGTCATCGAAGCCTTTGGTGACTTCTAAAGTTGCTGAACCTACCTTCATGATGAAGCAGGTTTCGACCAATGATAAAAAACTTAAGGGAGAAGTTCAACCGAAGCGTAATCGTGATATAAGTTTTCAAGTGTCAAGGATTGGGTCACTATGCATCAGAATGTGCAAATCATCGAGTTATGATTCTAAGGGATGATGGAGAGATTGTGTCCACTAGTGAGGAGTCTGATTGTGATGACATGCCCCCACTTGAGGATGCTAGTGATTTAGAGTATGCTGTTGGTGATAAAGTTTTGGTGATTAGAAGGTCACTTAGTGTTCAGACTAAGGAGGATGAT
>Ga0325404_1008408_pt1 | contig 10618 bp, 6 predicted proteins | sample PopdelMetagenome_18_FD_205664 | JGI IMG/M metagenome (GOLD analysis project Ga0325404, IMG submission 205664) | Populus deltoides microbial communities from Bellville, Georgia, United States - Xylem-Control-R1 | ecosystem: Host-associated > Plants > Phyllosphere > Stem > Wood/Secondary xylem...
TTTTGTGAAGAACCCTACCTGACTTATCACTCTTCAATCACAAAGAGTGTGGCGTCGAAATCCTAGATTGATCTTTGTGGCGTCCAGATCGACTTATCAAAGTATCATTCTAGTCTATCCCCCATCATATTTACCTTAAAATCACTATAATCCAGCCTAAACACCAAAAGAAAGACAACACAACCAGACCCATCTTTCATCCATTTTTGTCAGATTTCGAATCATTCACTGCACATCAGCTTCCTAGTAACCTTAATATTATGTGGCGACTCCTGAACCTTATAATCATAATTTTGTGATTATACCCAAAATTCTTTTTTTTTTTAACATACACACTCTCAAGAGGCAAACCTGCCTTCTCTTAACACCCCCATATGTGCCCCTCAACACCAGGGATGGTAAACTTCAGTGAATCATGATACATGAGTTAGATGACCAGATTCATATTGTACTTGGATTATCAAAATGACATTACAGTAGTTTGATCACGATCTTTAGGAGCATTATCGAAGGACATCAACGGGGTCGAGTTTTTCTAATCTCGGGAGAATTAATGGGGACATCAGACCCAAGACATAGTTCACACGTCCATATGATCTATCACGACAGAGGATAGCCAACCCTTGTGTTATTAGATTGAAAGATTGGGCTTATCCAAGCCTAAATTATTAGATTTTATTTATTTTTATTATTAGACTTTAATTTTTGTTATTTTATTAGACTTTTATTAGTTAGTGGATTTTAAGCCCAAATTGATTATGATTAGAATTTTATTATTTATATGTGATTTTCTTGACATTACGAGCATTTTTTGATGATTAAATAAAAATAACAGACTTTTTCCTTCCTGAATTATCTTTTCTTCCTAGCTATTCCTTTCTTTGTTTGAGGTCATTTTAGGTGCTTCATAAAAAATACCCTTACCCTTGTCTTCTCTAGGTATCTGGAAAATAGTAGAATTAGGTTTATGGGGTTAGGCACCCAATATAGAGTTATTATTACTAGGTTGGGACTTAGAAATGATACTACAAGTGTCTTGACGTCTCATCCACTAGCTCTTTATGACCAACTCATAGTTTTGTACTAGTGTATAAGCTTCTTCAAGGGTGGACACACCTCTAAGCACAACATCTCTCCTAAGGTAATCTTTTAAGCCTTTTAGAAATCCACTTAGGGTAATTACATCATCATCCCTAATTGCACACCTCATCCTGTATTCATCAAATTGACCACATGTTTATTGGTAAGCTTACTTCATTGCCTCAAGTTATTTCACTAGTCTAGGAGATTTTTCCTATAAGAATGAGGTAGGTACTTTTCTTGTAACTTATTTTTCATCTCAATCCAATTAGTAATCCAATTAGTAATAGGAGGTTGACCTCTCCTAACAAAAGACTTTTCTACATTTTCCCAATAAAGTTGAGTGGTCTCACTAAGTTTCATAATTACAAACCTTACCCTCCTATTCTCAAAATATTATACTAGTAAAAAAATCGATCTATGTCACGAATCCATCTATCAAAGATCCATGGGTCAATTTGACCATCAAAAGTTGTAATCACTCTTAAATATCCTTAAGAACATTACTAGAGTCCAGGTCCATACTAGTTGTGAGTTCTTGATTGTGTACTAGACGACTACTATGTAGCATCTAAAACTAATCTTAAGAAGATCACAAATGACACTTGCAAGTAAAGGACAATATAAAACTAAAGCTAATATTTAATTATTTTATTTATCTTGGAAACTAAGCAATGACGGATTAAACTAGGAAAATTCTCTAGCACGCAATGTAAGTAATTTAAATGCATACATGTAATCCAAACATAATTTCCACAAATTTAATCAAGCTCTACATTAATTAAAAGGATTGGATATTCAATGTAAATAATTAAACCCAAAATTAAGATAATTTAATTTGCAAAGTGAACGTTTTTTTACGGGCAAGCACAAAACAACAATATTAATACTAAATTTTTGTCAATAAATGTAAAAAAATATACCATGAATAATGATATTCAATTGTTAAAAAACGTTTATAGTGGCTTATTGACCAAACTGCAATGGGAACATGCTGGAATTTCTTACCAGATGACGTGGCCTCATGTTATAGTGAAACATGATATGGCAGCTGACATGCAATCTGGAGCTGACGTGACAGATTCTGCTAATGTGTCACCCTGGGTTGTGCTCGGTGATGTGGCGCTAACTATCACTGGCATGTCTAGGGTGAATTAATTTTCTCAAGGAGCCTATTTCCTTTGTCTTCTGTGACTTGTTGCTACTGCTCACGTCGTCTTCACACAGATTGGTCGTGTTGTGATTGGTGTGGGAAGATCTGGAGTATTGGAAGCAACAAATCAACGTGGATCTATGAATTGATGTGGTGGTCTTCTTGATGGCCGATTTTCAATAGTTGTTGTTATAATCTAATTTTTTATTGATTTATTTTAATTTTATAATAAAAAGAAAAAAATGATGAAAAAAATATATATAATAATAATGATGAAAAAAATAAAAATAAAATAAATGAAGAATGAATTAAAATTTGGGTTAAGGGCAACATGATTAATAAGTTTTGAGACTTAATTAAACTTGGAAATAATTTAATTAATCCAATCAAGGGTTTAATTGGAGAATTGATAAGTTTTGAGACTTAATTAAGCTTGAAATTAATTTAATTCATCCAATCAAGGGTTTAATTGGAGAATTGATAAGTTTTGAGACTTAATTAAGCTTGAAAATAATTTAATTAATCCAATTAGGGGCTTAATTAGAGAATTGATAAGTTTTAGACTTAATTGAACTTTGGATTTACTTAAATTAATGAAATCAGGGACTTAATTGAAGAAATATTAACGTTTGGGGTCCAAATTGCGAAATTAAAATCCAAGGACTGTATTGAAAAAGGCGCGCAAATGTAGGGGGCCAATTACAGTTCAAACCAAGGGCTTAATTACAAGACGTTCAAAACCGTATGGATCAAAACGTAAAATGGCCGAACGACGTCGTTTTGAAGACACTGTTCATCTTCTTCTCCTTTAAGCCAGTGACCGTTTTCTACAGTAAAGGAAGCCGAATGTTGCAGTAGTAATCGTCGTACGTTGGCTTCAGTTATGGGCGCCTTAATGGTAGTCGGCCCTCGGCCTACTGCCCGTTACCACCCGTCGAGCCCTATATAAACTGAGCAGCACCAAGAGCAGGGGTTGGTTAGAGAGAGAGAGGACGAACGAAACCAAAAGAGAGAAACCTAAAGATACCAGTCGAATTTTTAAGTGTTTTTTTTAACCCCATACCAGAAGTGAACCCTTCCCTTACCAATACTGGCCTTAAAACAACGAAAACAGAAACAAACTGGGAGAGAGTAGAGAGAGTTTAAAAAACAGAGCACTTGAATAATTTTTCAGACGAGGGCAGAGGAAAGCAGAGGTCGAAGGAGGAATTCTAGCTTATTATTGATGGTCACCCGACACGCTAGCACTCCGGCGAAGCAACCTGCAACAAGGTAGGCTTCCTCTATTTTCATCGTTTTTTTTTTGCTTTTGAAATTTCAGGGCATTAGGCACTGTGCCAAGGTAATTAATTACCTTGGCACAGCGCCATGCACGCATGAAGCTAGTTCATGCGTGCTGTGGCCTAGCCGGGTCACTGGCTTGGGCCAGTGAGTGGGCTGGGGCGACTGGGCTTAGTCCAGCCCATGTGGGCTGAGCTGGGCCCAACCCCAAAAAATAAAAAAATAAAAAAAGGAGAAATATAAAAATAAAAAAAATATATGTATGCATGAATAAGAATAATATAAATTTACCGGTTTATTCACCAACGCCAGAGTCGGGAGTAAAATACTGGTTTAAGTTTATATTATTTTTATTCGTTATATTTTATTTTATTTAGCAAAAAACAAATATGTGTGCATGTATGAAAAATAAATTTATTTATTTATTCACTGACGCTAGAGTCAGGAATAAAAAACACTGATTTAATTGTTTTTTTTATTTATTTACATAAGAAATATAAAAATATATGAATGTGTAATAAAATGAATTTAGTTTATTTGTTTATTCACTAGCGTTAGAGTCAAGAATGAAAAAATATTAATCTATTTTATGGCTACGTAATAGTTACCAACGCCAGAGTTGAAATTATTCGTAGTCGAATATTCATTTATACCAGAATCAGGAGTATTGTGAATAAATCATTAGAACATAAAGCAATAAATTTTTTTTAGCAATTTAAGACAAAAAAAAAACAATGCAATTTACCTTAGGTAGAATGTTTAATGGGTGATAATATCTTCCCTTTTACGTAACCAGTCCCGAACCATAGAATCTCTGTTGACTAGTTAGGGTTCCTAGTGACCATAACACTAGATGGCGACTCCCCAAACAAGACATTTTTCCCTAAAAGAACAAGATGCCAGAAATCTGTTCTTTTTCCAATAAACGAGAATAAAATTTTAGGGCCGCCGCGATGTCGGGTGCGATAGCTGTTATGATCAACATTGATGTAGGTTGAGGGAGAGAGACTGGCACAGGCGCTGCTGCTAGATGGCGGATCTGCTGCTAGTTGTGGATGCACAAATTGGAAGAGGTGATCGACTGGCTGTTGATGTAGAACGATTTATCGTGAATCCTGGATGTGCTATCTCTTGGTGCTTGATGACACTGCTGGAGATCTTAATGTTGATGATAACAATTTTTTTTTTAGATCAAACTAGAAATTTCCCAAGCCCTTAAAAGTTGATTAATTATGAGAACAATTAAAAATCTTAATCTCTCATAACAAAGTTGATGTGAAATAATAATAAAAAAATTAAAGTAATAAAAAAAAGATAAGAATTAAAAGCAAACAAATAGAAAAGTCAGGAAAAAAGAGAATTCAGGAAGGGAAAAATTTGTTATTTTTATGTCATCAAAAACTATTTCACGAAATGAAAGAGAAACATATAAATAGTATATAACCCTAAAACATCAAACTATTAGGCTTAATTATCAATTAAAACTGTCTAATACAAATACAATTGCGAACCTCGTGCATGGTCCGTATCATTCTCTCCTTTTTCAAGAAGATTTGCCTTCAAATCTTGAATAGGATTAGTAGGGATTTCATTTACCTCTTGTTTAAGGCTTCAGAATTTCTTTATTACTAACACCTTTTTTCAACAATACTGTATGGAAGTAGTGACTCATAAAAATTTCAAATAAGCACGTTGTACTAACCACTTGCTTATATAGTTTTGAATGATAACAATTGCGGCTCTCCTTCATTTTTCATTTTTTTTGGCGCTGTACCTCCATTTCCCATGAGCTTGAAGATCATATAATTTCTACACTTATCAATTTCTTGTTCTAATCCTTCTTCGTTCCCTTTTCATTGCTGAATACATGACACAAAAGGAAAAATAGAAGACAAAGACACGGCAAGAATAGAGTTTACAATAAGAAGAACACTAATCTAGACTTGAAATTTCAAATCCGACTTTTGTTTGGACCAGAATTGATCGAAAACAAACAAATGTGAAAGTGATGAAAATGAGTCAACAACAGCCAAATATCCCAAATATGATGCTAATATACTGGCGAGAACAAAGTCAACATAAACAAAACAAGTTTTGAAAGATAACGCAAAATAGACTTGTTATGGCAAGACCAAACCCGATTCTGGAACCTAAAGAAAATGCTATCCAAATGACCTCAAATTTAATATATAGTATTCGGATACCAGGAAAACAAAAAATATCATTATATATAGGCCGTTCTACTATGTCTAGGTATCCAAACACCTTGTATGATCAGTTTGTGGCATAAGCGAACCTCCAAGTAAAACCTCAAGAACCTGATATCCAAATAAGCCTAAATTTAATATATGATGCGATCTCACCCCCAGTAGACAGAATATAGAGGTTCAATTGATTCTAAGGTGATTTGCTTATGGTTCACTAAGAGTAGTGTTTCTGCGGTAAAATAGAATCTCGAATTAAAATCTCAAGCAAATGATATCCAAATAAACCCAAATTTAATATGTGGTGCGATAACATACCAAATAGACAGAATGTGGAGTTTCAATTGATTATGAGGTGGTTTGCTTATGGTTCACCAAGAATTGTGTTTCTACGACAGAATTGAACCTCGAATTAAAATCTCAAGCAAACGATCTCACTCCCAATATATAGGAGTTGAAGTTTCAATTGATTCTTGGGTGGTTTTCTTATGGTTCACTAAGAGTTGTTTTTCTGCGGCATAATTAAATTATCCTTCAAATTTCATCTAATATCTTTGGTTTTTTTTGTTTTTTTTTATATATGTTACTGATATGGTTAGAGACAGTAACAAGATGGAATATAACTTTTTTTTTGTTAGATGATGCAGACACAAAGCACAAGAAAATGAACGACATAAACATTCAAAAACTTAAAGGAACACTAAAAAAAGAAAAAACATTGAAGGATATGAGCTGATGCAAACCTCGTGATCACGTGGTCACGCAACCCACACGCAAAGACATCAATACCCGAAAAGCATAGTAAATCATGTTTGATAGGAGTAGGGGTGATCATTTTCTGTTCGGTTCGGTTTTTATCAAAAAAAGTAACCAACCTGAATTAAAAAAAAATCGATACCGGTTCAAACCGACCGGTTTCGGTTCGGTTCGGTTTTTTAGGACAAAAACCAGTTCAAACCGGTTTGGCTCAGTTTTTTCAGTTTGGCTAGATTTTTTTTGGTATGGGTTCAGTTCGGTATTTTCGATTTTAGGCATATAAAACCGAACCGGTCGGTTTTTTCAAAATTTTAATCGGTTTTTTTTCACGGTTTGATTGTTTTAGTTATTTTTTTCCACTTTTCTCGGTTTTTTGGTTTTTTTGCTCACCCTTAGATAGGAGTGTGACACAACGATAATTTGTACCTAGGCACCAGCACTATTGCAAACGGAAAACCCCCACCCAATGAATGTTTATTCGCGAACAAGAAGTATAAGGATGACGTCATGAAACCAGTTGTTTTTCGATAAGTCGTTTTCAGATCTTTAGAGAACCAAGAAATGGAGATTATCTCAGCAACACACACACACAAAGTGCGGTAAACAAGAAGTTTTATTAACCTTACATGTTTGGTTGTGCCTTTATTCTAAACGTAAACTTAAAGAAACCCTAATGGACCCCCCCTTAGGTGGACTTATATGAAGCCTACTTACAATTCACCCAAATAAGTAATAATAACTCAAAGAGTAAGAAGAAAATAATAAAAATTCAAAAACTATCATCTTAAATATGCTAGAATCAGATTTGTCACCCTTAAAAAGTCCCAAATAAACTAGGAGAAATCTAATTTGAAATATTTGTGTTGCTGCCCCCCCCCTCTTTGATGTCCTTGATTAGCTTGGATTTCCTTGTTTAACTTGGAAAAATAAGAAAACAAATTTTCTCTGTTGCTGATTTAATTACTTTCCTTTCTAAGTTAGGAAAAGCATTAAATAATCCTCTCCTCTTTAGGAATAAGATCCAGCCAACTTCCTTACTTAGCCAACTTCCTTACCTAATTAGAAGAATAAATTGCTGACTTTCTATCCTTGTAGCATTAGGAAAAAACAAGCATAACAAGGCTGGTATTGGGCTGGACACATCAGCCCCTTGTTCCACACGACTTGGGCTCTTCTTGGACCTGAATTAGATGAATTAAAGGCTGTCCTTCATGCTCCTTAAATGTCCCGAGCCGCTTTAGGTCCATTTTGCTTCATATGTTCTGAACAAGCCCATTCAATGCTTCTTTAAGCTTCTTTGCCCTAGTTCTTGTAATTGGCCCAATTGACACCTTTAATGAGTCGTTGGCATGATTAAGCTTGGTGTTGGGCTGATCCTCATCATCCCCTCTCTCTTCAAAAGGATTCGACCTCGAATCAGAACCTATATTAAACAGAGTTAGATAAAAAAACATTAAAGGTAGCACTAACACCATACTCACCTAGCAAATGAACTTTATAAGCAGTGTCATTGATCTTCTCAAGGATATGAAATGCCTCACCTCCTCGTGGTTGTAGCATTGATTTTCTTGCGCATATGCAACCAAACCCAATCGCCAGGCTGAAAAACAACATGTTTGCGCCCCTTATTGGGTTTGGTCGCATACACACGATTCCTCTTTTCAATCTGTTGCTGCACACTCTCATGGAGTGTCTTCACCACCTGTGCTTTACGATTATCATCCAAACTAACCCTTTAATCAACAGGCAAAGCAATTAAATCCATTGGAGTTAAAGGGTTAAATCCATACACAATTTTAAATGGTGAAAATTCAGCAGTAGAGTGCACACTGCGATTATATGCAAACTCTATAAATGACAAACAATCTTCCCAATTCTTTCAGTTCTTTTGAATGAGAGCACGCAAAAGTTTTATTAACGTCCTATTAACTACTTCGGTTTGTCCATCTGTTTGTGGGTGACAAGTAGTTGAAAACAACAGTTTAGTACCTAATTGCCCCACAACACCTTCCAAAGATAGCTAAGGAACTTAACATCTCTATCAAAAACAATGCTCTTAAGGACCCCATGAAGCCGTACTATCTCTCTAAAGAACAAATCAGCAACGTTAGTTGCATCATCGGTTTTATGAAATGGAATGAAGTGTGTCGTCTTTGAAAACCTATCAACAACTACAAAGATGGAATCCCTACCTTGTTTTGACCTAAGTAAACCTAAGAAGAAGTCCATTGAAATGTCTACCCATGGTTCTTTCGGTACAAGCAAAAGGTAATACAACCATGTGGTCGAGTCCTAGACTTTACTTTCCTACAAGTTATGCATTTATCACATATGTGTTACACAACTTTTTTTATTTTAGGCCAATAAAAATGTTCATGCAACATATTCAAAGTCTTACACGACACCAAAATACCCTAAAAGGTACACTTCTTAAGATTAGCATACAATTGCTCACTGCGCAATACACTAAGTACATTACACAAATAATCAAGATACTCATTTAAACGCACGCAATACATGATTCATTAAACGCAAAAACATACTAGGCGCATTTCTAAGTCCAAACGGCATGGCTAACCATTCATACAAACAATACTTAGTCTTAAATATAGTTTTTCACTCATCACCCTCTTTCATCCTAATATGACGGTACCTACTTTTAAGTCAATTTTAGAGAAAATATATGATCCATGTAATTGAGGGGTCAAACTTATAATTTGTATGTAATATGTAAATGAAAGTAAATGTAAAATTAAGTGTAATTTGATAAAATAATTATATTATTAGAAAATCATTCTAAATTATCATTCTGGTTGGTTCTTTGCGCCTAGTTTTGGCATAGTAGCTATATTTTGATTCATCCTTTTTTTCCAAGGATATCATTCTAAATTATATTTCGATTTCATCTAGCATGTCATCCAGTCTAGGAATAGGATGTCGATACTTTACAGTTATGTTGTTAATGGCACGATTGTCGACACACATCCTCCAAGTTCCATCCTATTTAGGCACAAGTTGATACGATCTAGGAAAAGGTCAAATTCAGATTTTGACGTAAAATGTGCAACTATCCAGTTTTACGGCAACAGTTATAATTCTCAATCCGATCGTTGTATCAAGCTGAAACTTTACATGGAGTCTCCTTGCATGTTGTCCTACATCAGTTTAAAATTTTAGGTCAATCGGAGTACGGTAAGGTATCAAAACACGGGTCAATAGAGGCTGTATGAATTTTGTTATTTACTTCCTTTTGACTTGTGGATTTCCTATTTGGCTATGATTTTTTTTCTAAAAGGATGTGGCAGCTTATTTTGGAAATCTACTAATTCTACAAAGATCTTTAATGGGATGCAACATTGATGCGAACCTCGTGATCACGTGGTCACGCAACCCACACGCAAAGACACCAATTCCCAGAAAGCCAAGTAAATTAGGTGTGATAGAAGTGTGACATAAAGATAACTTGTACCTATGCACCAGCACTATTGGAAATGGAGACCGCCACCCAACGAATATTGATTCGCGAACGAGAAGTATAAGGATGACGCCACGAAGACAGTTGTTCTTCGATAAGTCGTTTTCAGTTCTTTAGAGAACCAAGGAAGGGAGATTATCCCACCAACACACAATAAGTGCAGCAAGAAGTTTATTGATCTGAAAATTGCGTACCCTTACATGTTTGGTTATGCCTTTATTTATACTGACTCTAGACTTAAGAAAACCCTAATGGACCCCCCTTAGGTGGACTTATATGAAACCCACTTACAATTGACCCAAATAAGTAATAATAACCCAAAAACTAAGAAGTAATAAAATTCTGAAAATTATCATGCTAAATATGCTAGAATCAGATTTGTCACCCTTAAGAAGTCCCAAATAAACTAGGAGAAATCTTATTTGGAAAATTTGTGTTGCTGCCCCCCTTGATGTCCTTGATTAGCTTGGATTTCCTTGTTTAACTTGGACAAATAAGAAAACAAATTTCCTCATTTGTTGCTGATTTAATTACTTTCCTTTCTAAGTTAGGAAAAGCATTAAATAGTCCTCCTCTCTTTAGGAATAAGATATGGCCAACTTCCTTACTTAATTAGGAGAATAAATTGCTGACTTTTTATCCTTGTAGCATTAGGAAAACAAGCCTAAC
>Ga0325404_1008411_pt1 | contig 10616 bp, 3 predicted proteins | sample PopdelMetagenome_18_FD_205664 | JGI IMG/M metagenome (GOLD analysis project Ga0325404, IMG submission 205664) | Populus deltoides microbial communities from Bellville, Georgia, United States - Xylem-Control-R1 | ecosystem: Host-associated > Plants > Phyllosphere > Stem > Wood/Secondary xylem...
CTAGATTGGGATCGTTGTTAAAAGTGATAGAAGAAATTGATGGATTTTCCTTAATAGGTTTAAAAACTGATACAATTGTGTTCAATAATTATCATTGTTAAGTTTTTATGAACTCAATAAAAAAAAAAATATGAACGGCGTGTGAATTTCAAGCAAAGGGTTTGGAAGATTAAATATAGAAACAGTAGAAGCCTTTGTACAATTTTAATGAAACTAAACAGTCCTCGAAAAATATCAAACCGCGCGCAGACCTGTTTATTTTTTGTTTTAAAAATGTTTTTGAAAAAATTTAATTTTTTTATTTTAAATTAATAGTTTTTAGTGTTTTTAAATTATTTTGATGTATTGATATTAAAAATTATTTTAAAATATTTCTAAATAAAAAAATGCTGTAGGTAGTCTCAGACTGCTACTTTGTTCTGCGTCAAAGATTAACGGGACCAAAGGTTTCGAGCGAGGTAATCAAACAGTGTACAAATCTGCAGCAACCAAACTCTCCAAGCAGTTCTTCAGTGAAGCAAAATTCCAAAACTCCGGCCACTATAAAGCATATTCAGATGAATCACCAGCAGCTTCAATAAATACTAAATCCACGAAGACAACTCCGTATCAAAACCACAATTCCTAGATACATCTTGTTTAGTAAGACCAGCAGCCACATGATTCACTTCGTGCAAGGTAAGTGAAAAAGGTCACGGGGCTCATGCGAGAAGAGAAACGAGCAGCAAGGATGAAGATTTTATGATAATACCATGACCTAATTATAGATACAACTAAAAGTTATGCATCATTGAAGTCTTTGATCCCTACAAGGAGGGAAAAAAGACCCAAAGCCATTCATTTATGATCATGGACGCAGAACCCCCCTATACCAGCAGGACCAAGCTCATAAAAAAAGATCCTTCCACATTCCAATTATATGCATACTTATTTATAATGTTTTTTTCAAAACATGCATATATCAAAATTATTTTTTTCATGTTTTTATATATTTTGATATATTAATCTCTAAAATAACTTTTTTAAAAATATAAAAAATATATCATTTTAATACATTTCTAAATAAAAAATACTTTCAACCATAACCGATACCGCAATCTTATCTAACAAGGTTAATATAACATCATACCTATCAGTAAACTTCTCTAACAAGGTCAAAGAAAGAAATTAAATACAGTAGACTTCAAATAAAAGAATCAAATTCAAATCTCCTCAATTTGTCAACTTTTGAATTTTGACCGAGCAGTTGACTGATCTGTGATATATTATACTCCTGCAAAATGCAAGCATTGCGTGGACGGCTTCTATGTCTGCACGTGTAATCACATGCACTCCCATCCTTCTGTGGTGAAATTGGTAAACAGCAGAGAAATTGCAGAACCGAAAGAAGGAGAAATACTGGCACTGGCTGTGCTATCATTAACCTGTAAAAAAATATTCGGCTCGCAGTCACGTGATACAAACCCTGCAACGTAAGCTCCCACGTGATATGATCCCCAGTTTTTGTCCATGTTGGTAAACAAATGGCATTGTTTCTTTGGGCCACATAATTAGGAACACCATTTTCAAGTCACAAGTGAATGAGTGCAGTGTTGGTCAATTTTAGAAGAAGAACAGAGCACATGAAAAGTCCACTGACACATGTAACTCCGTATCTCTAGATTCAGGGGAAAAGAAAAGAAAAAAAACCTGACAATTGGTAGAACCTCACGTTGGAAAAACCAGGATTTTTTTTAAAAAATTTGGTTATTTCTCGTTTTGTTTCTTCAATCTAAAACAGCTCCTCCAAGGGAAGTAAATTTGCCAGTTGCTGCCTACTGTCATGTGCCATACGTTTTCTTTCTTAGTATTGATTCGTTTCTTTATATTTTTAATATATTACAATAGCCAGGCCTATTTTAATTTAATTTTTCTCTTTGTATAGTAGGTACGTAATACATAAGATTACGACAGAGGTTATTTTTTGAATACTTTTTGCTTATAAATATATTAAAATAATTTTTAAAAAATTTATTTTTAACATCAAAAATTTAAAATTATAAAAAAAAAGTTAATTTAAAACAAAAAAAATTAAAATATTTTCAAAAACACGTCAAAAAAACACACGAACTCTTGTTGTGAATTGCAAGCAACAGACTTGCAGACCAAGGTTTTTCGGCTTCTAGACTTTGGCCATGGTGGATGGAATTAGTTTAGTGGGAAAGAGCTCCTTTTATTTTAACGAGATGGTATGCAAATGGCTCTCAGACATGCTGATATAGTTACCCCATCATAGCAAATATGAAAAAAGAACATTATGGTTGCAAAATCTACTTATAATGCTTAATGAATATCAATTTTTAACAAATTCTAAAATATAGTCTCAATCTCAACCAAAAAACAAATTACGCAGTGCTGAATGCGCTTCCACTGTCACAACAAAGAGAGAAATCCGTCAATTCATATAATAAATTAAGAAAGCTATATAAGCTGCAGGAACCAAAAGATTTGGCTCGGTTTTAAGTTAATCTTAACTTTCTTAATGGGAAGCTAACCAGTACTTTAGACTCGAATTTAAACTTTTGTTATAAAAGCAGCTCCATGAAGATCGATGCCTGTAAGTGAACAAGAAAGAAAACACGTGAAGACTCGTATTTGCGCAAGGTCTCATCCACCCCACCCACCGTCTAGTGTAATCATACCTGCCTGCCTGGCTACCAAGGGAAACATTCTTCTCTTAAACAAACATGAGACTTTCATCGTCTGGTTGTCTATAGAAACGTTCGGAGTGACAGCGATGTGAATGCAAGGTAGTCGAGATTTCTGCGGCAGGGACTACAAACTTTGACTATAGAATTCACACTTTTTGAAAATGGAGACTGGTTTTTTTCACACGCAAGCATTGAAGTGTCGGTCCTGCTTTTATTGGCGTTTGATTTCTTGCACACAACGATTTGACTTCTCTAGCTTCCTAGTTGCTAGTGATATCGGCCCTCTCAAACAATTTGTTGACAAAAAGGCTTTTCCTTGGGACCCATTTGAAAATTATATGATCCCCTCGGATTCGAATTAGAGCGGAGGGAAGAATCTAAAAGGCAATATTTGGGACCCAATGGAGTAAATGCAATACAAGATATACGTGTAATCCGTGTCTGTGTCTTGCAGTAGTCAATGGAAGGTAAACAATAGTGTTCATGGTGGTGGCTTGCATGTGGGCTTTTGGGACCTTTTGCTTTAAGATGATTGATGATGATCGAGAAGGGATGAAAAGTCAAATCTCTTTGAATAATTACCATTCAAAAAAGAAAGAAAAAATAATCAAAAGAAACGGGAGAAAGCTCATGAACTGAGTTACTCGTTTATTGGCTCGTTCATTTAAATAGAGTTGGTGTGATTAGATTTTGAGTTGATATAATTAACCAAGTTCACTTGTTAGCTCATCAAGATAGGCATGATGAGAATTCTATCAAAAGAAAAACTGAAACAAATGATCTTGTTCCTAGCGGACAATACAGTGAAGAGTATTGAGTACAGGAATTAATCTATTGCATAGCTGACAATAAATAATTAATCTACAGTGAATCAACGACTCGTCAACAGTATTAATCACTCGTAACAGCTCCCTAAAACGATGTCATCGTGCCATTTTATGATACGTGTTAAATTGTCTCCTAAATCTTGAAAGGATTAACTTTCACTCGGTTGACGACAAGAATAAATAAATAAATAAATAAAATGAAATCAGTTGATAAAAAGAAATGAAAACAAGGATAGTTTCTTTCTTCTTCTTTTTCAGCTGTCTTCGAGAGGCCCTTCGGGGCAGTGGTGTAACCCAACTTTTATGAAATTTTATATTTTATTTTAAATTAATTTTTAAATATTTTTAAATCAGTTTTAAAATTAATATGTTAGTTCAAAAATAATTTTTTAAAAAAATATTATTTAAAAAAAAATTATAGTAAACACCCCATTATTACAGTAGAGCTTGAGCTGCAAAATAACAAGACACCTGTGAAAGAAATTAATAGTGACATTCGACAAGTGAAAACAAGGTTTTAGTCGCTTGACGATCTTGAACAGATTCAGATGTGGCCGAATGGTGCGGTGTATATTCAATTTCAGCTGCAAGTTGAGACTTCAAATCAGCTATGGGCATGAGTCTCATCTCAAGAAAACAATGTGCCTATGGTGTTATCAGGAGGGGGTCCCTTGCCAGTTTTACTTGGACGAATTACATGTACAGTCTATCTTTATATGGTGGGCAGCCGCCCGGCCTATGAAATCTCCACTCTCATCTAATATTATAGTATTAGATTGATTAATTAGCCCTCCATGGTCCATACATTGTGGTTATTAAAAACCAATAGTGCAATAATCGAGACTCTCCCCCATGGGAACCAGAGAGAAATCCACCTACTACGTATGCTTAGCTCAGACCTTCTGTCTTAAAATAAAATTTTAGTTTAGTAATTTCAGGCAAAATTTCATTGATTTTCAAGGCTTTCATGTCCGCATATAGCACCTCCCCTCATTTATACCATTTTGATTTTCTCTCTCTTGTCTCTCTTTTCCACGTACTTGCATCTCTCCTGAGACCCGCACATATTAATGTCCCTTTTCAGATCTTTCTTTCTCAATAGTAACAAGCTGGCTTTCTCTCTTCCTTGGCTTTCCTTGGTTTCAATTTTCGTTGGGTTTTCGAGTTCATAAATTAAGGTCGGTTCATTCTTGTTCTTATACGATAACCAATTTGCATGTTTCTGTGCATTATATTCAAGATCTAAACGAGCCAGTTGGTTTGCCATTTCTGCTTAGCAAATCCATTTCATGGATCTTGTAAGAAAAAGCTATGGTTCTCAGTCTCTTCCACCAATGACAAGTCCAATTGGTGGCTCATCAATATCTGGAACTCGTACTCAGTCTTCAGATACAAGTTTCCCAATTATTGCCATTGCCATAATAGGAATTTTGGCAACAGCTTTATTGCTAGTTAGCTACTACATCTTTGTCATTAAATGCTGTCTGAATTGGCACCGCATTGATCTTCTAAGGCGATTCTCCCTATCAAGAAATAGAAATCACGAAGACCCTTTGATGGCTTACTCTCCTTCTGCTATAGAGTCTCGTGGACTTGACGAGTCAGTGATAAGGTCAATCCCAGTTTTCAAGTTCAAGAAAGAAGGCAACAACGTTAGAAACTTTGGAGAAAGAAGCTTCTGTGAATGTGCAGTTTGCTTGAACGAGTTTCAAGAAGCTGAGAAACTAAGAAGGATACCAAATTGTAGCCATGTTTTTCATATTGACTGCATTGATGTTTGGCTTCAAAGCAATGCTAATTGCCCACTTTGTAGAACAAGCATTTCGAGCACCACAAGATTCCCAATTGATCATATTATTGCTCCAAGCTCTACACCCCATGATGCAAATCCTTACAGTGAAAGTGTCATGGGTGGAGATGAAGATTATGTTGTCATTGAGTTGAGTAATCACAACTCTACAGATCAAACATTGCTTGCAGCACAGGAAAGATTGAATTCAGGAGAGTTATCAGCGCGCTCAATTAGTCCTTCGCCAAGGAAGATAGAGCAGGGAGTTGGCCACAAGAAAGCAAGGAATCTTAACAAGGTTACCAGCATGGGAGATGAATGTATTGATACAAGAGGCAAAGATGATCAATTCGGATTGATTCAACCCATCAGGAGGTCCTTTTCAATGGACTCGTCCGCAGATCGGCAGCTCTATTTATCAATTCAAGAGATAGTGCAGCAGAGCAGGCAAGTTACTGAGGTCAGCTCTGTTGAAGGTTGTAGTGGTAGAGCCAGAAGAGCTTTCTTTTCTTTTGGTCATGGTAGAGGATCCAGAAGCTCAGTCTTACCTGTTTATTTGGAGCCGTAAAGCCAAAATATTTTCCATTGATTATTTTTCCTTGTATTTTGTTTTTCATTGTAAGGGTATAGGGATTTTAATTAGATTTAGACATGTTAAAGGGCATAGGATTTGTGACATAAAAGTATTTAATTGAAATATTGATTTTTCATTTTATTCAACTCTTGGGTTCGTGCAATTGCCTCTGGCCAGTTTTAGTTAAAGGGCTTAACAGCCATGATAAATATACAAGTATAATTGATAAACATAAAAGTTTGTTTTTTTTTTTTTTGGTGCTTTTCATGCTTGAATATGAGCTACTGGTCCTGGCTTAAGCATTGGAACGGGATTCACATTACAGTATCTGAGCTGAGAATAGCAGCAATATGGATTGTCTGAAGTCGAGGGAGAGCTCACACGATAATTTAGAAGGAAAAGGAACCTACAAAAGCAAGGGAGAGGTGGGAGGTCCCTTGCATTGATTTAGGAGTTAGCTAGAGAGGGTTTTCTTCAATTGAGATAATCATAGAGGGGTCAGACTCTTGGTGCTGGTGGAGGGAAAAAATCACAAAAGAACAAGTAAAGAGGGATTATAGAATTGCAAAATTAAGGTCCCCTTCCACTGATTTAGGAGGAAGAGAAGAGTCCTTCTCAATTGAGATAATTACGCCAATAGTCACCTACTTATTGAGTCATTTATTATAATTCTAATGTTGGTGGAGGAGGGAGGTACAGTGTTTGGTCATTGTTCTTGCTGTTCCTCAACAGCACCTACTTCCAACCTGTAGGAATTATCCATTAACGTTTATGTTTCCAATAACGTTAAACAAGTATAGAGGTGAATTGATTTTTAAAAAAAATGTTGAGAGGTTAGCTAAACATTTGAATGCATAAGTGTACGGACCCTAGTCTTTGTTCAGCGTATTTCTAGATGTTTTCTGGAAGAGCAGCTCATGCATTCATATATTCTGAATAATCAAGATGAATTTAATACTCTTACAAATCATACTAGACTTGTAGACTTGTTCCTCCCTTTTAATATCATCTAACTGCAAGATCTAATCAAATAACTATCTCCTAATAAGAATAAAACTTCCAAGTATAAATTCGAAAAAGCATGTACTAGTTTTATCATGTTCTTCACCAAAATCCCGGTGTGGAATATCTTGCTAATACGTTCATGAAGTTAGTGGTTGAGGATTTTTGGAAAGTAGCGGAGAATCTTTCTGCACGATTAGCAGTACTCTTCTTAAATCAAAATGATAAGAACAGCTGGATTTTGAAGCTGTGCATCAAAACTAAAGATACATAACATTTTTACTCTTGATTCGAAATATGAGACAGCAATTTAATACTTTGTTTGAACAAGTAATTTAATGTTGGGTTTTTTTCAGCCTTGGTATTCATAAGACATAAGGAAGGCTAGATCTTGGAACATAGAGATATGCATATGGATTATGAGTTGGAAAATCAGAGCTTCCACGAGTCCAACCCAAAGGGACAATGAAGACGCAGAAAATTCAAGGTGTACATCAAAAACATCATCCATGTCTCGATAGTTGCAGATATGTGCGTAATATTCTATAACCAGGGCCATATATTGGTCCCCGATCCCTCTGACAGTCTAACTACAAAACCCATAACTTCAGTTCTTCTTTTGCTCTGGTTATATTATCACCAGACACAACCACTGACCTGATAGATATTACAACAACTGCGGCTCTTCTATCTGATGATTCTGTGGCCTTCAATTTTCCTAAGCCATGTGCTTGCATGTATGGGCTGAGATAGCATATCTGTGACACGCTTGAGGAACCCGTGGGATGTTGGGAAATCTAATGAATATGAAATTGCCATTGCTTACATCTATCACCATAAAACAAAAAAGAGTCAACCAAACTATCAAAACACAGAATGAAATTGTTTAGACCGAAATTTAATTAATGGGCTTTTCTGAATGTTTGAACCGAGTCCGATTTTTCTTTTTTCCCGTTGCAGACTGGTTTGGAAGAAGAGAAAAGTCCATGAGAACAGAATCAAATCCCCTGGATAGGAGGAGGCCCAGAAATCTGGCTCAATTCTACAACTAAAATTTACAAGGACCATTTTCAATTCAGGGATTGACATCCAAGAATGACTTAGAGCCCAAATCATACATAAAGAAGGGCCTAGCTTCAACATTATCTTCAGATATTTGAGAGCAAATCTAAATAAAAAATATTAAATTAAATTTAAGGGTGGAGTAATTGTTGTTTTTTAAAGTGTTTTATATTTAAAAATATATTAAAATAATATTATTTTTTTTATGTTAAACAAACTCCTCCTAATTCCTCAAAATGTAGGACGGAATATATATTTTCAGAAAGAATAATGATTAATTAATCAGATTTATTAAATTAATAGGACTAATTTATAACTCGAGAGAAATTTTAGAACGCCAATTATTACCCTCCTTTTCCATTTCCACTTCTGACATTAGAAGTGTCATCTTAGATCTGATACAAAACCACTAACTTGCAGTATGAGAAGTTTAAATGCGATCAGTAATTAGTTAGTAAATTATGTCGATCATTGTGCTCCTAGATTCTAAGAAATTAAGGATTCTAAGCTTTCTGCAAGCTATTGGCAAGGTAGTTTGCTTGCTTGAAATAGTGCCTTAAGCTAGGTTATTGAAGCATTAATTGTCCTAATCTAAAATTAATTAATTTGTCCAAAATCTAAATTATATCTTGCTAAATCAATGTATTATGACTTCAACCTTTTGACCACTATCTTTGCTTCATTTTGCTGTTAAATGTGTTTCCAGTAAATTAAGATCACAGGTAAGGATCATTGACATTTAATGTATACAGATGGCGATAGAGAGCGATGAAATCGGATTCTATTTTATGAGCTTGAAGACTAAGTTGAGATTTGAGATAAGATTGCTAATTAATAATTTTATTTATTTTTTCTTAGTTAAATGATTGATGAATTATGTTTAATACATGTACAAGGTACATTTATTTGAATTTGAAAACTTTTTAATGATTAAGTTAATATATATAATATTTGAGAAAAAACAGTTCTTTTATAAAAAATAAAAATATAACTTTGTCATTTGTATTAAAGAAAAATCAAATTTGGCCCACAAAGGTTATATTATTTTTTTTATATATAGCTTCTAGGATCTCCTTCTTCATGAAAGGAGAAAAGATACATATATCAATCAAATATCTGTGTCTTTTCATAATAAATCATCTTTAATTTTTTAGAATAAAATATATGTGACTTCTTAAGATAAAACATTTCTAATTGTGGGTTTGATGATTCATCAAACCCATATAAATTTGAGCTTAACACCTAACTAAGCCCAGAGATAATGGGTCTGATAATTTGTTATGCTCATATATGTTTAGACTCCACGCTTAACTGAATCCGAAGATAATGAGTCTAGTAATTTGACAAACTCACAAATATCTGAGCTCAGCACTTGGCTGATCTTGTAAAAGGTGGATTATTACTCTAAACTATGTTCATTTATTTAGAAGAAAAGAATCAAGAAGAAAAAATGTTAATCCATCAGTCAGGATTCAAATTCCTTTTCATGCTCAGTTTAATTGATGCAACCCTCCTTGTTCAGTTCTGTATCATGTTCATTTCGTTCTACGTGAACTTGCTTGGATTGGAAGAGAAAAAATAATAATTCTGTGGAATTTTTGTGCATGTGAGCAGTTTCTTGGCTTTTTTTGTCCTGTTCTTTTCACAAGGCTTCATATATTTTTAGCCCCTATTGAAGCTTAGGTGGTAAGGGTGGGGTCATAACTGTTAGCTTATAAATTTGGATTTCGTCTTCTATAATTGAGGGGCTTACATATTTTGTTATGCATTGCTTGTTGGTTTGTGGATTATTCGCACAATCAATCTCCTATACTATCTTTTCCTTACTCTCTCTCTCTCTCTCTCTCTCTCTCTCTCTCTCTCTCTCTCATGTTCATTTTCCTTTGACTTACTGCTGTTATCTACCAGGTCTTGCTTTTCAAAGAAGAAACAGGTAGCTACTGTAGAACGAGAAGTGGATGGTACTGATCTTGTGACTTTATGTTTAGACTTACCTGCAGTGATCACGCGAGTTCATGTTCACTCAATTGGTTTCACTTGTTCATATGACTGAGCTTATATTTACTCTTTAAGGTCTTGCCAGAATAGTTTAGTGGTTGCTGAAGCAAGGGGAAAATTGTATATCGGTCAGCTTAAAACCCTAGAAAAAAGACTAATGGTATGATTTCCTAGTTAGATTAATTACGAAAATGCTAAACCATTCACATTAATTACAATAGCTCAAAATTAAATGATTGCTCATAAGATCAAAAAGAAAAAAAAAAACTTCATATCTTATTTAGCAGCAAGCAGCTGGGTGCTCTTGAGTCTGCAGTTTGACCCTCTGTTTTTTTTTTTTTTTTGCATAAGAACGTGTGCTAGTAACCTGAATATTTGCACACCATGCATGATGTTATCATAAGAATCTCAGTTTTTTTTCCATGCATTTCGGTAATGGATTTTTGTGTTTTAGCTTACTTAATTAATTTCATACAGTTTATATTATATTTAATATTTGCTCGTTTGTAACTTTTGAATAAAACAATGTATAATATAATTATAACATTTTTTTTATATAAAATAATTTAATGATCTCAAGTTTAGGGATTACTTATACAACCGTTACGTGAGTCTTTCAATAAATATACATGAATTTTCCATATAAAATTCTCATGTCAGTTCAATGTACATAT
>Ga0325404_1008413_pt1 | contig 10613 bp, 13 predicted proteins | sample PopdelMetagenome_18_FD_205664 | JGI IMG/M metagenome (GOLD analysis project Ga0325404, IMG submission 205664) | Populus deltoides microbial communities from Bellville, Georgia, United States - Xylem-Control-R1 | ecosystem: Host-associated > Plants > Phyllosphere > Stem > Wood/Secondary xylem...
TATATATATATATATATATATATATATATATATATATATATATATATATATATTTATTGTGTGGATTGTATGAGGTGTGGAATTATGAGGTTTGATATAAGGACCGGAATTAAGGGACCTTGTGATGATGGGTTGTTTGAGTAAACTAATAATAGTTGATAACTTAGGATGTCCTAAATGCAAACGAAACTCTGCCGAATTTTTGGAAAAAAAAAAATTTACCCTCAAATAAAGAGGATATTTTGGAATTCTTTTAATATTGATCGAGTCGTACAGTCAGACTATTACAGTTGTTGTCGTTATTGAAGAGTCTAAAGAAGTGGACAAGTTGATGGTAGATGAGCTTATGAGTTCTTTGCAAGCTCATAAGCAAAAGATTGTAAAAAGAAATGGAGATAAGGCAATTGAGCATGCCTTACAATCAAAGTTGTCTCTGAAAGACAAATATGAGCAAGGGGAGACTTCAACAAGTGGATATACCACTCGAGGAACAAGTCAACAAACATGAGGAGGATTTCAGTGATTTCAAGGAAGAGGATCTTGGAATACAAGCTTTAGAGAAAGAGGTGGTAGAAACACCACCAGAGGAGGTCGAGGACAACAAGCATTCACTCCTAGAGGAAGAGGAGGCAATTACAATAACCATGACAAGAGGAATATCCAGTGTTATAATTGCAATCAATTTGGGCACTATAGCACTGAATGTCAAGGGAAAGCTCCATTAGAGGTACGTGAGCATGCCAACTATGCAGAGGAGGATGCCAACAGTAGAGGAGCAGCTACATTATTTGTCCAACAAGGACTTGACAAGAATCAAGAGAATATTTGGTATTTTGATTCTGGAGCCAACAATCACATGTGCGGCCAACGAGATCTATTTGGCGATCTAGATGAGACCATACAAGGTCTAGTCACCTTTGGAGATACATCAAAAGTTCCATTCAAAGGTAAAGGCAACATCCCAATCAAGTTGAAGAATGGCGATCATAGCTACATCGCCGATGTCTACTATGTCCCAGCCATAAAGCAGAACTTGGTGAGCATAGGTCAACTTCTGGAGAAAGGTTATACACTTTTGATGAAGAATTGTCATCTGACAGTTACATACTACAATGGGAGATTAATTGCCTATGTGAAAATGTCCAAGAATAGGATGTTTCCTTTAAACATCCAATATGATGCAGCAAAGTGTTTGAGTGCCATCACCAACAGTGAAGAGTGGCTTTGGCACCTGAGGCTTGGACATCTAAATTTCACAAGTCTGAAGATGCTAGCAAGCAAGAAGATGGTCAAAGGTATGCCCCACATTGATCATCCAGATGAAGTCTGTGAGAGTTGTGTTCTCAGCAAACATCACAGATCCAGTTTTGCCAAAGAAGTCAACTGGAAAGCAAAGAGGTCACTGGAGTTAGTGCACACAGATGTGTGTGGTCCTATAAAGCCTATGTCGACTGGACAAAATAGGTACTTCCTTACTTTCATTGATGATTTTAGCAGAAACACATGGATATACTTGCCAAAGAGGAAGTCAAAAGTGTTCAATTGTTTTAAAGTTTTTAAAGCAATTGTTGAGAAGCAAAGTGGCTATAAGATCAGAACCGTGAGATGTGATCAACGTGGAGAATATATAGCAAATGACTTTGAAGCCTTTTGTACACAACAAGACATCAGACATCAGACAACACCTGCATATACACCACAGCTGAGTGGTGTAGCTGAGAGAAAGAACTGAACGATTCTTGACATGGCGAGAAGTCTACTCAAAGCAAAGAAGCTACCCAAACAATACTGGGCTGAAGCTGTATCATGTGCAGTGTATCTACTGAATCGCTGCCCAACTAAAAGTTTGCAAGCTGTCACTCCACAAGAAGCATGGAGTGGTCACAAACCAAGTGTTACTCATCTTCGAGTCTTTAGTTGTGTGGCATATGCAAAGATCCTAGATGCAAGAAGGACCAAACTCGATGATAAAAGCGAGAAATGCATCTTTGTCGGAAATGGTGAGAGAAGGATGGGATACAAGCTGTATAATCCCATCACAAAGAAGGTAATTATGAGTAGAGATGTTATCTTTGAAGAAGATAAAACTTGGCAATGGTAGGATGACCAAGAAGCAATCAAATGGATCAGCACTGATTTGATCCTTGAAGATGAAGTGAAAGTACCACCACTACTTGCAAAAGGTCCGATATTACCGGTAGATGAGCCACAAAGTTCGATACACAGATTCCCTGTATTCAATAGGAGAAATACACCAGAATTATCATCAGCATCCTCATCAGAAGGACCAAGAAGGATGAGAAATATAGACGAGCTGCACGATGCCACTCAAATCATGGAAGATACAACTCTATTTTGTTTCTTTGCAGATAGTGACCCACTTAGCTTCAATGAAGCTATCACAGAAGAGAAGTGGATAGAAGCAATGGATGAAGAAATACATGCCATTGAGAAGAATGATACCTGGAAGCTGACTTATCTACCAGAAAACAATTGACATGTACTAGACCGGATATACTCTACGGAGTTGGTCTTATCAGCAGATACATGGAGACACCAGACCAGTCTCACTTGAATGCAGCCAAGAGAATTCTTCGCTACATCAAAGGAACAATAAATGAAGGTATGTTTTATACCTAAAGTACAAACTTCAATCTTGTTGGCTACTTGGATAGTGATTGGGGTAGAGATCTGGATGAAAGGAAAAGCACAACAGGGTTTGTCTTTTTCATGGGAAATACATCTTTCACATGGTCATCCAAGAAGCAATCAATAGTAACGTTATCAAGCTGTGAAGCTGAGTATGTTGCTGCCAACTCAGCTATATGCCATTTAATATGGTTAAGAAATATTCTGAAGCATTTGGGATTTCCTCAAGAAGATCCCACAAAGATTTATATTGATAATCGATCAGCGATTGCATTAGCCAAGAACCTGGTGTATCATGAAAGAAGTAAACACATTGATACACGTCATCACTTCATCCGAGAACATGTGAAGAACAAAGAAGTTGAACTAATATCATGCAAATTGTAGATATCTTTACAAAGCCATTGAAGGGAGAAATATTTAGCAGATTGAAGTTCATGCTTTGCATGACATCCCTCGATTGAGTTTAAAGGGGAGATTTGTTGTATTAAACTCAATCAATCTAGAAGGTCAAGGAAGGCAGCCACCAGCTGTCACCGCCCAGCCACCAGCCGCCAGCCGCCTTCACACTTGAAAGTTGAATTATCTTGTTGTCATAACCCAATTCTGGGTTATTCCCCTAAAATTCATTTTTTTATAAAAAAAAATAATAAAAACAAAAATATAATAATAATAATAAAAGCTGGCAATGTGGAGAAAGCTGATCAAGAAAAATAGGCAAAATAGGCAAAAATCAACCTGCAATTTTCGGAGGAAATTCAAGGCCTTTCGGCGCCCCATTGTGCCCAAAATTGGAGAAAAAATGCAAATGCAAGGTCAAATTAAATGATTATTGGACAAATTTGCATAAAAATTAAGTCCAATAACATAATTAAATTTTTAATAGGCCAATTTGATTTAATCATGGGCCAAATTAAATTTTAATTATGTTTAAGAATTAATTTAGGTCCAAATGAAGGATTTAATTAAGTGCAAGGACTTAATTATACTTTAAATGGGTCAAATTAATTTTATTTGGGGCTTAATTGGTGAAAAATTAAGTTTGGGAGCCTAATTTGGGCTTAATGGAGAAGATTGGAATTTTAAGAGACCAAATTTAATTTTTACAAAGTTAATTGATTGAAATCAGGGGTCAAATTGCAAGAAAATTGAAGTTTTGGGGCCAATTAGGGGTTAAATTGACAAAATCCAAAGCCAAGGGCCAATCTGCATAAGGCGCCAAACTATAGGGGTCTAATTGACAAAAGCTGGGGGTCAAATTGAAGAAATTGAAAGATGGAGGACTCAATTAAAAATCGGTAAAAAAAGGGAAGGGACTAGGCGACGCGTCGCCGGGTCACTGTTCATCTTCTTCCCCACAAAGCTGCCCGAGTAGAAGCTTTCCAGGCGCATTTTCTACCTCGTTTGGCCTCCAAATCTGACAAAGCGTGCACCAAAATGTCCACCTAAAACCCCTTTATCCTCGAGAAGGGTCCGGTCGGGTAGAAAAACTTTGAAACGGCTTCGTTTATTGGCCCAAAGTGGCCACCTCGTTCAGTCTGCAGCCTTGGATTGCCAAATTTGGCAATTCGAGGTGCCCGCTTTGAGCCAACGGTTTGGATCGCTCAGGTCGAATCAAAGGCTGATATTTTTCTCCCATTGAAGACAAGATTACCCTCTTTCCAGCCCTATAAATAGGAGCCAATTTCATGCTCAGGAGGAGGGGAAAAACGAGCTCAAAGTTGGCCGAAAACCAGCCTTTTATACCCATTTTTCTGCAAACAATCATTTTTTCTGCTTTCTCTCTCCACCGTGGCCTTCAGCCACCATCACCTTCATCACCTAACTTCTCACTGTCATCCCCACCTCCAGTAACGATAAAACCATCTCACGTGACAGTTGCACCACTTCTCTCTCTCTCTCCTCTGTAAAATCTCCTCCTCTGCCACCGGGACTCCAGCAGCGGCGACAACAGCAGAGCCAGCAGCCACCACCTTGCCCAGAAGCTTTCACTCCTACCAGCAGCAGCCAGAGTAGCATCTCCTTCCCCAGTCACACCAACAGCTCCAGCCGTGAGCTTTCCTTCTCCTCTGCAGGAATCTGCTCCTTCTTCTTCCAGCCGTGAACAGTGCAAGCCGCCGGCCTCACCACCTTCAGTTACACCGTGCACCACCAGCTAGGCCGCCGACTCTCTCCACGCCAGGTAACTCGCCCCTCCCCTGCTACGCCTTCCTTTTCCTTTCACCGTGGCTGCATGCAGAATTCGTTTCTGCATGCAGCGGCTAATTAATTAGCCACTTGCTTGGGTCGGGCCGGTTCTAGCCCGGCCCGGAAAAAAGAGAGAAGGACCTGTTGGGCCGAGACCGGCCCAACCCAAGGCTCCTGGACCGGACCAACTGTTTGGGCCGGACCGGCCCACAGATTTAATAAATTTAATTAATTATTATGTATTAAAAAAATCAAAAAAATTCAAAAAAATTCAAAAAAATTTTCAAAAAATCATTTCAAAAAAATTTGTGATTTTCTTAAATATTTTCCTACCAAGTTTGCTTAATATTGGGTTGTATACTTACATGATAAGATACAAGTCCGGTATTAAAATGCCCGGTTTTCTCAGAAATATTCAAAAAAAAAAAATTATTGCATACGGCCAAGTCCTAAAGAATTTTCCAAGCATGTTTTCTTTTCAAAATAAAAAATTGCATCTTTCTCACGTTTTGAAAATCCAAAAAAAATGGATATCATAACTAGTTTATGATCATCTGTTAGGGTTTGGCCAAAATGTCAAAAACTTTTATTTCAACTTTTTTAGGATTCAGATGTAGACTTTAATATTTGTGGGGTGTAAAATTACACGATAAAGTACACTCTCGGGTATTAAAGATACAAGGTGTAAATAAAAGCAATTTTAAAATTCAGACTTTAGAATGGTTAGGATTTAACCCAATGAGGTAGAGACTCCCTCATGAAGGGAGATCTGCCTTGAACCTTAGAAAAGACCAACGAATAGAACTTCGACCTAGAAAGAATAATCAAACAACAATGCAGCTTACCTTAGGTAGGGCGCACTGGGGGTGATGCGTCTTCCCCTTGCACAACCAGTCCCTTACTCAGACTCTTGCAGACCATAGGTTCCTAGTGACCATAATACTAGATGGCGACTCCAAAGAACCAAGCAAAAAAAAAAAAATCGCCAGCGGACGCCGCGCGGATTTTTTGACGTGCGACACTTGTTTTGAATTCGTGTATAAATAGGTAGCTAAGTTTATGCTATTCTGTGTGGAGTAGAGAGAAACACTAGAAAGAAAGAGAGGGTGTGTATTGTAAGCTTTTCAAGTTGTTGTAAGCTATTTGTTTTTGAAATAAAACAGTGTGTTTTATCCTCTCTGAATGTTTCAAATCCACCCCAAGTGGTTTCTCCCACCAACAACCTCAGACCCATGTTTACCCATGTTTTAAGAAGATCGTAAGACGGTAATCTAGTCAAATATTTTGGCTTTGATTTGTAGTAAATCCCGTGAAATTTTTGCTACAATATCCTCATCATTCTCTCTTCCCCCTTTTCTTTTTTAAAAATATCTCGTCCCGCATCATCGTGTTTGGCTGTGACATAGAAACCCCAGATAAAGATGAAAGAGAACCATGCTGCAAGCTTGACATATTGTTCTGCTGCATCGTTGGTATAGAACCGTGCACATTCATTGATTGCAACTGGGGATTCAGTTGATTTTCATGGGACTGCAACTGAGGAACTGGAGGCTGGGGAAGTTGTCCTAGCTGTAGATTAGGGATAGGCCTCCTGAATCTGCTTGGGTTTAGAAAACTTACAATCTGCTTCTCATAGGAACCTAATTTCTCCTTGAAACTAGGTGTGATGTTATTTTTAGAGACCTGTAAGAATTTTACCAAGCGCTCCAACATGGGCTTGAATACCTCCAGCTTTTCAAGCTGTTCTGACTTCGGTTGTTGCGGATGAGAGTCAAGCTGGAAAGCAAAGTTAACATGCACGAGAATTAAAAATTGCATTGATTCTTTGTAGCAAAACATTAGTGAAAAAAATAATTCTATTCCAATTCTTCTGTGTCGATGCATGGTTGTGGGGCGGTTGGGGGGAGGGGTAGGTGATTAGTGCAAATGATACAGTGACAGGCAATGCTGACGAGGAAAACAAATTAATACAAAAGCTCAAAGTGGGGAAATTGCAGATAATCATGCATTGGTAGATAATCCGGAAGAAATTGCAGAGACAATTTACCTGCTGTAACTTGGCAGCAATTCTCTGGTACATTTCATTTATTTCATGGAAATAAGTCTCCTTCATAACTTTGATCTAGGAAGTACAAATAACCAGCAAAACATTATCAATCATATGTTTGATTTCTTCAGGTGCCAGTCCGAAAGAAAGTAACACAAACAAACTTAAAAGAATTGATTAAAAAAAAAAAGGGCAGAGCACAACATAAATTAGTGGAGATAAAAATAGCAGAGTGGAATGAAAGCTGGAAACTCAAGAGTATGTCGATATTGATGGAATGGAAAGATGCAAAGGACTGTGCAATTACACCTTCAGACAAGATTCAGGGGTTGGTTAAGTTCAGTTACTTTGTCTCACTGCAAATTACTCATCATTGTTTTCTGCTGTTCTAGCTCAAGTCAATGGATGTCACAACTTTAGCAACGCTTCTTAGCCTTAGATCCTACGCATGACCCCATGTCCTTATCAAATATGCAGTTATGACTTGAGACATTCAGAATTTCAACTTCATTTTCTATAAAATTCAACAATACTGGATATGCTCATGATTCAATGGAATAGGTCCACTTATTTTCTTTTGTCTTCCATTGTCACGTGTTTCAGAATTGATTGCAATCATGCAAATAACTGTTCACTTAACCAAAGATAAACTGCAAGTCATTCAGAAATAGTGCACTCTTATTTTTAAGTCTGTCTAATGAAGTAAGAAGTAATGACAATAGGACTCGTTGGAAATAAATAATAAAATAATAATTCACCACACAACAAATATAGGGAAAAAATAGAAAGGGAGAGGTTTGCAACAAAAAACTGCCGTGCCAGAACCAAGAAAGCAATCCTCTTGACCTAGAAATCTGAATATTTTTACCTTCATTCATCTTATCAATGATTAATCATTTCTTAGTTGCTGCAATCATGGAACTTACAATGCTTCCTAACTAATCCCAACCATAGCTGAATAAAATTACTTGGACCAATCCCAGGAGACCCTTTTCCATTGAAATCTTGCAAGACTATGGCATACATGAACTCCATCCAATGAACAGTAAATCACAGAAATTACCTTCTGATTGATCTCCTCTTGCCAATCAGTGCCTTTTGCATGTCCAGTCTGTGCTGTAGAATCTAGGGATGCTACAAAAATTTCAATGCGGGCAACAAAGGATTAGAATTCATGTATTTTTGTGTGTTTTCCATATATAAGGGTATTTCTGTAATTTTAATACTTGCTTAAAATTATGGAATATTGCAAGTCTCAGTTTTATTTTCCATTTAGTATTTTATTATCTCAAAGTATAGCGAGCTTCATTAGGTTTTTCCTATTCTAGATAGGACTATTAGTATTTTCCTACAGAGGAATACAAGTCCTTTTTGGACTAGGAGTACTAGGAACTCCATCTAAATGTTATGTAATCATTCAAACAGACGGACAGACCCTATAAATCCAGAATGAGAGGTGAATAGCTGGTGCAATGCACTGGAGGGTATGATGTGGGTAACACATGTGTGTGTGATTGCAATGGTTTCAATAGCAGTGGCATTACTAATTCCATAAGTCGCAACATTAGCACATAAAAGCTACCTAAAAGAGCATTACTGACTAGAACCATTATGGGAGGTGAAAATTTCATGCAGAGCACTGAAGGGCATCATGTGGTGCCAAATGCATGTGTGATTGCAATAGTTCCAATAGCAGTGGCATTTCTAAGGCCATAAGTGGCAGCAGTGGCACATAAAGCTACCAAAAAGAGCATTACCTAGCATTTGTCCCTGAGAATTGGCAAACATAGTGGAGGGAATCCCTTGTCCCATTGAATTCCCCAGTGAGTTCTGTGAAACACCAGGGATACTCTACATGTTAGGATTCTGGACAACAGTGTTGGGGATAGTCTGGGTTACACCGGAGACTGGAGGCAGTGCCGCTTGTAAACCAGCAAAACTTTGAACTCCATTTGATGCCATGCATTTCTGCATGTTCTATAATAATAACTGCTGGAGTACTTGAGATTGATCAGTGGACAATAGATAGGGAGAAATAGCCCATGATTCTGAACTTGAGGGGGCATACTATGGGATGTTGTTCAAGATCAAAGGCAAAAAGGAAACCATGTCGAAGAAAAAAAGAAGGCACTGAACAAGGAAGACAAATGATCAAACATCGGCAGTTCACACATAAAGTTATGAGCGAAAGAATTAGGATGGATTTGATTCAAAGCATAAAAGTGTCCTCAGACAATTTTCAGGGTTGGGGGAAGAAGAGGCGGCTGAAAAAAAAAAAATATGACAATTTTCAGGTTGGGAGAAAGAAAAGGAGGAGGCAGAAAACAAAAATAATCAGCAATTTTCTTGCCTAACATTCATCGATTACTCAACTTTTTGATTTAAGCATGCCGTACACACAGCAATATACTGCAATTAAATGCAAAAGAGTTTGATAACAATGCGACAAACAAAACAAAAGGTAAGATGTTTAGAAATTAATTCAATGCTTGGCAGCATTATTATATATGAAAAAAGGATCAAATACTTTCTCTCGGAAGAAAAGCAAGAAAGTGACGTCTTACCTCCTAAACAGGAAAATCTTTAAAATCTACCATCTCAATCATAAAATATAAAATAGCCATGCATCACAGTCCTTGTTCCTTAACAAGTTAAGGATGAAACACTTCACATGCATTATAGAATTAGCATCGTGGAGGTGATCATGAGATTTTTCCAGCAAGGCGAAATACATAACAATATGCAGCAATAAAATGTAAAAGAGTTTGATAACAATGCGAAAAGAAAAAAAAAAGGTAAGATGTTTAGAAATTCAATGCTTGGCTGCATTATTACCTTATGGATCCGTGCAGTGGGCATGGCGTTCTGAGACCTGATTTCTGTTAAAGTAATTAAGATCAAACACAAAAAGGAGGCTAGAATTCTGAATAATCTGTATATTATGAAATGCATCATCTTAAACTAAATACAACTAAAGTATATATAGGTTGAACTGAAAGTACTATTCTACCCTTAATAAATAAGACTACATAAATATTATTTAACATCTCCCTTCAAACTCACAATGCGGCAGCTACAAGCATCGAGAGTTTGCCAACCAAAAAACGAAAATGAGAGATGGAATGCGCCTTGGTAAAGAAATCTGCAATCTGCAAGGAAGAAGAAACAAAAGGCAAAGTAATGGTTCCATGCTTGAGATGATGACGAGTAAGATGACAATCGATCTCAATGTGCTTAATCCGCTCATGAAAAAGCGAGTTGTGAGCAATCTAAATAGAACTCTGGTTGTCACAATACATAGGAGTAGGATGAGAAAATGAAATTCCCATATCAGCAAGTAACCAACGTAACCAAACAATCTCTTTAGTAGTAGATGTCATGGCACAATATTCTGCTTTGGTGGATGATTGAGAAACAATAGATTGTTTCTTGCTCTTCCAAGAAATAAGAGAATCACCTAAAAAGATACAAAACCCGGTGACAGATTTACGATCTGTGGGATCACTACCATGATCAGCATCAGAATATGCACGCAGCTCCAAGAAAGAGGTGGATGAAAGTAAAAGACTCTGAAAAACTGTACCCCGAAGATATCGCAAAATACGAAGAACAGCTGCCCAGTGAACAGTAGTAGGAGAAGCAACAAACTGACTAACAACATGAACAACATATGCAATATCTGGACGAGTAATGGTGAGATATACCAAACTCCCAACAATAGTGCGGTATA
>Ga0325404_1008424_pt1 | contig 10608 bp, 4 predicted proteins | sample PopdelMetagenome_18_FD_205664 | JGI IMG/M metagenome (GOLD analysis project Ga0325404, IMG submission 205664) | Populus deltoides microbial communities from Bellville, Georgia, United States - Xylem-Control-R1 | ecosystem: Host-associated > Plants > Phyllosphere > Stem > Wood/Secondary xylem...
TATAAACACTAACCTAGAAACTTAGAAAAACCCAAAAACAACTTTAAACCCATAAAATGACCAATATCCTAAAATAATAGCCTAAACCCGACAACTTTAATTCAAACATAATCATAATGACTTGCTTTAACTATAAAAAAACTAAAGAAAAAAAACAATGCAATAGTTAAACCAAATTAACCACGAAACTGTAAAAGTGTATTCCTTCGACTCTAAACACTGTTATATTGATTCTAACATTTTTTTTTAACCAACATTATCATAAACATAGCTTGATTAAACTTCGCTTCTCACCAAAAATAACTTATGACCACAATTTTAGTAAATCACTTATCAACACATAAAATCAAAACAGATCCAGTGACCAACCTAAACATCAAAACATATTTGGCTATCATTTAAACAAACTAATATCATTACAATAGTAGTCCTAAAAAATTCAAGTTATGCATCCAATACCATTTTGAACATACATGTCAAAACATGCATATTACTTCAAGACATTATTAGATACATTAAAACACATATGTTTTCCATTAAACAACAACTAATTACAATATATGAACAATTAACATTCAAGTAAGGATTTAAAAGGCATTGAGAAGGGTGTGCTCATTGAGCTACACCCTCTCATAAAGGGCAAGTAGTATATTCTTACTCTTTTTCTTTTTTTTTTTCTCCCTCTCAACCCTTTCTTCCTCTACTCCTTTTCCTATCTTTTTTTTCTCACTTATGCTTATTATTTTCCTCTTTTTTGTTTTCTGGAATCTCTCTCTTGTTCTCTTCCTCTTCTTTCTCTAAAAAGACACTCTTTTATAGGCTATAACAAAACTAGAAAGTTACAAAACCACTCACCATTTTCTTGGTAGCTTTCCAAATATAGGTGGTAATGAAAGATTTCACCCCTGTATTTTATAAGCTTCCCAAAAAGTTACAGTGTATGGTTTCCTTTTGTTCTTTATGCAATAAACCTTATCAAAAGAATGTAGCCTTAAAGCTTACTCTTCTATGGGTGACTTTATTTTTCAGTCAAGATTATTTAGGTAAGGTGCTTTGATGAATTCATCATGGAAATTATGTAAATGTTCTAATAAAGGACCTGAGACATCTATCATTGGGAACAAGTCACACTCAATTTGAAGGTCCATAACTTCATATTTATTAATTCGAAGATTAACTTTTGATCAGCTTGAATTTTCCAAGGAAAGGGAGGTTGACTAAGGATAAGATGTTAGCAAGTTTTTTTAGATAAATAGTGTATAAAGCATAGTTTTAAAACTCAACCTGGCGGGTCGACCCGTGACTCGAGCTGGAATAAGGCTGGGTTTAAGAAAAAATAAGAAAAGGCAAAACTTGGGGTGACCCGGCAAGACCCGATCAAAAACCCGGTTGCAACTTGTTGACTTTTTTTTTACTAAAGCAACGTCATTTTGATTTTTTTTAAAAAAAGAATTGACTCACGCGACCTGGTAACCCGGTCAACACCCGGAACCTGGGCCTTGGACCGAGCCGACCACCGGGCCAAGTTTGAAAACTATCGTATAAAGTTTTTAAAAGGATGACTAATCCTTATAGATAAAGTGTTTCTTAGATGTTCGGTTCCAGTTAGAGCTTTCAAAATGTTCAAAGATATCACATTTATTCGCCTGAAGGTGGCTCTCAATCAGTCTTTTATGCTGAAAAAGAAGAACAATGACTAAATAAAGTGTCATCCTCTTTTTCATTAAAGCTCAAATGACATGTCGCCTAGCCTAAATCCTAAAAATTAGGGTTTTAATTTGGGCTTAAAAAATTTCCATTATAGTCTTTGTACTTTGAATTTTGACACATGCATCCTTTATTAACATGAAAACCTTTTCGTTCATGTAATTGCATCCCTAAAAATGTTGATTGGAATCCTTTTATTCACGTGCCTTTTATAAATGGATCCTTGATTTCTAGATTATGCAATTTGGTCCTCAATTGACCATTAAACTCTTAATTTCTCTCAATTTGGCTCCTAATTTAGTTAAATTTGGTCCTTTTGAAAACCCTAAGATAGATTAAAAGTAATAATGTAATAGAAATTATGGTGTAATTAAATGAAATAAGTAAATGAATAGAATAAATTAGGGAAAGAGAGTTAAAAAGGTAAGAAGATAAGTTTATATGCAAAAATTGTATTTTTCCAGAATCAGAAATTGTCTAGCTATTTTAAGAAAAGGCTATTGTGCCTGTTCTAACACTACGGTGTCTAGCAAGAGAGAAAATAACATTTTCAATTCTTCTTCCTTCCTTTCACCTTGAAGGACTAGGTAGTAAGGTTTGAGAGTGAAAAAAGAGGGTTTTGAAAGAGAAAAACACATTCATACTATAAATTAAAAAAAATTAAAGAGAAAAAAAATTGAGTTAGAAAGAAAGTGAAGAAAGAAGAGGAAAAAATGAGAAGCCTTGAAAAATTTTAACTGGTTGATTTTAAAAATAAATCTTGTAACCAGGTAAGATGTTTGAAACCCCTTTACACCAATTTGAATAAGAGTTAAGTGATTTTGAGCAAAATTGATCAAAATTAAATTAGGGTTATTAAGATAAAATTAGAGGAAAAGTGGTTTTCATATAGATTGAGTTTCTATGATCCTTGTAAGGTGTAATCAGAGTGAAATCATGTTGAAATAACAAAGAAATTTTGATATGCAGGGAAGCCCTAGGTGTTGGCCATAAACAGAACAAAAAGAGGAAGTTTCACATTTATAATATTGTCTATTAATTTTGTTATAAATGTGTGTATGATCACGTGAATAATGTTTTTTCATTGAGTTGAATTAATGAAATGATGAAATATTGAATATTTGATTGGTTCAGGCTAAAAGGATGAAATTTGTAAAATGTTAGAGAAATTATAAATTGTATGGAATTGTGTAAAATCGATAAGAGTTGAAGGAATTATGAATTTATTTGTAACTAAGTTGATTTTCTTGTGTAATTAATGGTTAGAACGTATTGATAAAAAAAACTTGAATATAATCATAAGAAATATTACGATGAATAAGGAGTATTTTATTATACGATAATAATACTTAATTGAAAAACATGTCGATGCAGGAGAGATTGTTGTAGTGATTGAGAGAGCTGGTGGAGTTGCTCATAGTCAGACTACAGGTGGGTACTTTGTACCTTGTGGTAAGTTTCTTTACAATTTCCCATAAATTTTACTTGTGAATTAGTTAATCCATGAGAATATATATATATATATATATATAGAGAGAGAGAGAGAGAGTCATATGTAAGTTGAGATGATTGATTGATATTCATGAAAGAATATCATATCATTGGCTTCCATATGAAAATACCACGATGGATTTGTCGAATTGACTAGTATTCATAAAGGAATATCGAATGATTGTGTTCCATATAAGAATGCCAGATTGATTGGCAACCAAGATTACATTATGAATATTGTAAGATTTTTTTTAGGCTGAATAAATTTATGTAAAAAGAATTTTGGAATTATTATATAAAATGGTTTTAAATATTGTCTAGATGAAAATTTTGGATATTTCTTAAAGTTTCAAACAAACTATTTATCTTGAAACTTAATAAATATTATTGATTTTCTTTACAGGTACCTCACGGACTCACCATGGTTGATCAATAGCTTATTACTTTTGTGTATATATAGGAAAATATGAACTATTGTATTGTAATATCAATTCATAGATTGTAATTTCAGACACTTTATTTTGTTATGTAACTAAGATATTATCGGATTAAATTAACAATTATCGATAACTAATTATGGTGATGTAAATGTGTATGTTATTTAAATTTTTGTATAGTTTAAGTCTTACATGTTTGCTATACATGTCATTATATTTATTGTAGTAACCATATAATTAGATTTCATATAGACTATAATATTAGGTGATGATTCTTGAATCCTATTAATCATATTTTTTATGATTAATCCCAACACAATTAAAACCTCTTTAATCCAAGAATCATACCCACCAGGGACGAAATTAAAGGAGGGTAGGCAAGGGTCCGGGCCCCTGCCAAACAATTTTTTTTATTTAGTGTTTAAATGCATAGATAGTGTAATCATTTAAAGAGATGGGCCCTTCTAATAATAAATTATTAGTTCCTTACCTATTAAACTCTCCACTTTAAAAGTCTCTATTTTATGCTCTACTTGCTTATGTGGAAGTGGAAAAGAAAAGGCAAATAACTTTTTCAGTTTAATTATTTTTCCGTTTCTTTCTCCGGAGCCCTCTCCAACCCCAACCCAAAAGTATAAGAATATAAAGCGACGCGGAAGGCTAAAGCAAAGCTACCAGGTAATTAGTCAGTAGTGACCCAAATTTAAAATCTTTTCTTTATATATTTGTTAAGAATATGATGAGGTTTATTTTATATAATTCTGTTGTATTTACTTTTTTTTCCAGATCTGCTAGTTTTACTATTTTTTAAATTCTTGTTATAGTGACTGTCTTTTTTCTAATTAATTGGATATATTTTATGGGTTTGTTTCAATTATGCTTGGATTTTTTTATGTTTTGTTTTTAGCAGAGCCACTAAAATTATCAATTTTTTCTCATGTGTACCTTACTATCACCAGGTCCAATATACAATTAGACACAATCTTTCTAGCCAAATTGAGTTCTTTGAAGAACACATACCCAACTTAGATTCAGTGTAAGATTTCTTATTTAGAAACCAATAATCTCATTTTTTATGTTAGATTTGCTTTTATATATCAGTTTTTTTTTAATATGTTAATTTTGCTTTTATATTTCAGTGTGGTTTACATGTAAAAAATTATTTTTAGTTCTGATTATTGCTTCAATACATCATTATTTATATTTATTTTTAAAATAGAAAACAATAAAAATTTATGATGTTTTGATTTTAAGTTAAACGATGAACAAAATAAGAAGAATTAATTCCTTTTTTGAGAAAACAAAAAGAAAGAATATTGATAACTCACAGCCTAGTGGACCAACTCCAATGTGTAATGTTGAAGTTATGGTTGAGCAGCCCCAATGTGCTTCGGTTTACGAAGAACCTGCATTGATTAATGAGCAGCCTCCTACTAGAATCGACATTGCTCATGTAATTAGAGATCCAAGCAATCGTCCTCAAATTTGAAAATACCCGGTTAATCAACAAGATGAAATTCGAAGGGCATACATTAATTTGGGGTCATATCAACCTTTGATGTATGAATATCCACTGACATGTGAAAAATGTCCTCGTCTATTTCAGTCTCATTGGTTCAAAAGTTATCCATGACTTGAATATTCAGAGAAAAATACTGCATTTTGTTTCCCTTGCTATCGATTTTCAGGTAAGTCATCTAGAAAGCCACGATCAAACATATTTACTGTTAAAGAATTCAATTGTTGGAAGAAAGTTAATGATGGGGAACAATGTGCTTTTTTGACTCATATAGGAAAAGGTTCGAATTCAGCTCATAGATTTGCTACCAAGTACTTGAAAATTTTGAAAAATTAGTCATGTCATATTGAGAAGGTAGTTAAGAGGCAAACTACTCAAGAAATTCTAAATAATCGATTGCGTATTAAAGCTTCAATAGATATTGTTCGTTGGCTTACATTTCAAGCATGTACTTTTAGGGGGCATGATGAACGTCCAAAATCAAGGTAATTTTCTTGAAATATTGAAACTTTTAGCATCATACAATGAACAAGTAGACACTCTTGTTTTGGATAATGCTCCACAAAATGCTAAATACACCTCACATCAAATTCAGAAAGAAATTCTGTGTGTCTTTGCTAGAAATGTTCAGTCTTTAATTCGTCATGAGATTGGTGATGCAAGATTTTGTTTAATTGTTGATGAAACTCAAGATGAATCCAGAAGAGAGCAAATGGCCCTTGTTGTTAGGTTTGTTGATAGAAGTGGATTTATACAAGAACAATTTTTTGATATAGTTCATGTCAAAGATACAACTGCTTCAACTCTTAAGAAAGAGATTTCCTTTGTTTTATCTCATCACAATCTTGAAGTTCAAAATATTAGGGGCCAAGGGTATGCTAGTGCTAGTAATATGCGTGGAGAGTGGAATGAATTGCAAGCTTTATTCATTAATGATTGGCCATATGCATATTATGTACACTGATTAGCTCATCAATTACAATTGGCTCTTATTGCTGCAGCTAGAAAAATATCTGATGTTAACACTTTCTTTCAGAATTTGATTTTTGTTGTTAACATTATTAGTGCTTCTTGTAAGCGTAATGATGAATTATGAGCTTTTGAAGCAGATACAATTAAACATTTAGTTGATATTGGTGAGATTGAAAGGGGTAAAGAAGTTAATCAAGGAGGTGATTTGCAACGACCTGGAGATAACAGATATAGTTCGCACTTCAAATCAATTTGCAGTTTGATAAAAATGTATTGGACAACTTGCTTGGTTCTTGAAAACATCGCTTTAGATGGATCTACTTATTCTCAATGTGGTGATGTGGTCTTTTCATTTAAATTGCTAATGTCATTTGATTTTGCATTTATCCTGCATATAATGAAGAATGTTATGGGAATTACTGACATGCTTTGTCAAGCTTTGCAACAAAAATCTCAAGACATTTTAAATGATATGCATTTGGTGACTACCACAAAGACTTTAATTAAAAAGTTAAGAGATGATGGTTAGGAAACTCTTTTAGAAAAAGTGACATCATTTTGTAAGCATCAAGACATTGAAGTTCCTAATATGGATGCTTGTTTATCTAGTATGGGACGATCTCGCCGTAAAACAAAATCAATAACAGTTGAGCATCACTACCGAGTTGATATATTTACAGCTATCATTGATCAACAATTCCAAAAGCTAAATAATATATTCAATGAGCAGACAATCGAGCTTCTTAAGTTGAGCACAACTTTAGGATCCTAAAAATAACTATAAATTATTCAGTGTTAAAGATATATGCTTACTTGTTGACAAGTTCAATCCTGAAGACTTTTCTTATCAAGAAAAAAAACTCATTTAAGATTTCAGTTGCAGCATTATAAGCTTGCTGTACCCAATCATCCAAAGTTAAAGAATATGTCATTGATTGCTGATTTATGTCAAGGATTGGTAAAAACAGAAAAATCAACAATTTATCCACTCATTGACAGCTTGATTTGGCTTATTTTGACTCTTCCTATTTCGACAACAATTACTTAGCGAGCTTTTTCAGCGATGAAGATTTTTAAAACAAGATTTCACAATCGAATGGAGAATGATTTTCTTGCAAATTATTTGATTGTCTATATAAAAAAAGAAATTGTTGAAAGATTCACAATTGATATGATATTCAATGATTTCTATTTTATGAAAGAACGACGAGCACAATTAAAATAAATATGTAAGAATCATTCTTTATTATTTTTTATTTTATTTCAAAGTTTTATCAAACATAAATAATGCATCGCTTTAGCTAATATTTCTTATATATTTTGTATATTTATATTTGATAGGTACAAAGATTAACAAAATTAAAGTGATAAATATATTATGAAAAAAAATTAACTCCATAACTTTAACTCAATTTAATATTATTTTAAACCTTTTATCTTATACAAAAGTTATCATATGTTTATAATAAGTTCTTTGAATAAAACTAAAAATAATCTTTATACCCACCATCCAACATCACACATGTCATGATAATGTTTTTTTATTATAGCTCGAATAAATGATATTGAATTATGAAGTAACTTGAAAACATATCAAATCATATTATAGTATTTATTTATAGTTATTAAAATCAATTCAAAATTTACTCGATACAAGATGTAGATCAAATAAATTAATTTGGATTTATTTAGATTAATTAAGAAAGAGAGAAAATCAAAACAATAATATTTTTTAAAAAATCAATTTAGATTTTTATAGAGTTGACTGGTTGAAACAAAGTCATTTTTTTTTAACACTTGACACGGGCAGAGATGAATCGGCCGGGATTTAAGTCAGATCCGTAGGGGCCGCTCTCAATAACCATGCATTCACTTTGTAAGAGTTTAAAAAATAAATAAATAAAATTGTATTTTATTTCCTAAAAAATGTACCTATAATTTGTAGATACCTTCTACAAACTGTAGGGTTATTTCTGACATTAGAATTGATTTAAATGAGGATATCCCCGCTGCCAAGGAAAGACAAGCATGTCAATTTGAGGGGTTACTGTCTCATCAAATTTGACAGCCATATCTATTTTTAAAAAATTATTAAATAATATTAGTGATTTTATTTAAATATGCAATTTCTTCAATAAATAATTATTTTACCTCGTATATATAAACCCCTAGGAGGTTCCTCTCACACTAACAAATGACTTGTTATACTTCATCAAATCAGCTAAACCCCACGATGAACCACCAGAAATGGCTCCCCGTTCCGTTCTTCCCTCAGCCCGAAACATATCAAATGTTTCGGCTCCTAACTGAAAATCCATCGTTTCGTGGCTCTTTTTTAGAACCCCAAAACTCGTTTTCTTCACCTTTTACCTTTAACCACTACAACCCCACAAGTTATCCTCCTGTTTCACCCGATATCTCGGCTTCTGTTTCACTCTCCGATAGTTTCAAGAAATCACCAGACACACCACCGGTCCTTGATGGAATCGGTGCTATTGTAGGTCAACAAGTCCTTTTTGGTACGAATGACACCAAGAATTCAGAAGTATCGGGTCTCTCTTCAATTTCTCAACGTACTGGGTCAAAAACAAGTAAGCAAGAAAGTGGCGCTGTGAGAAGCAGTGTTAGTGATGGGGTTCCAATACGAAAGACCTACAGAGGGGTGAGAAAGAGGCCATGGGGGAGGTGGTCAGCTGAGATAAGAGATCGGATAGGAAGGTGCCGCCACTGGCTTGGAACATTCGACACCGCAGAGGAGGCAGCGCGTGCATATGACTCAGCTGCTAGAAGACTCAGAGGTGCAAAAGCAAGAACTAACTTTGAAATCCCTCCTGTTTTGCCTCCTGTATCTTCTTCTTCCTCTTCTCCACCAAGTGCATGCTCAGGTTCAATCTCTAATAACGCAGAAGCGAGGAAGATCACTAACGTTAATAACCACAGCAGCAAAATGGTTGGTAATGGTGGTAGGAAGTGTGCAGTTGTCACTTCTGTGGCACATTTGTTCAGTGATTTTGAAGGGAAAGGAACTAGTGCCGGTGGCAATGTGGAGCTCGACTTGAAATTGGGAATGGGGTCTGATGGACATCGTGGTGGCAACAAGAGTGCTGCTAGTGCTCCTCCATCCATGGTGGTTTAGTGCTGTTCAGTAAGTAGTAAGGTATTTTGCTATATATTATATGTGGTAGTGCTTTTTCTTCTTATCTTGGGTTCCTACAGTTGTATCTAGTAGTTTCTTGTTCATGGGCGAATGTTAATGCAAGTGCAAGAATGTTAGCTATGACTGGCTACTTAATCAAGGCACATTCTTAGAAGATGATTTTTGCCGATGAGTACTCTCAAGAAGAAGATGATGATGAATATAGAAACCGACAGTATTTACTCCTACTTCCCCCTCACTTTCCCTCTCCCTCTCCCTCTCCCTCTTTCTCTGTGTTTGTGACTGTGTCTCTGTGTGTGTGTGTGTGTTTTGGGTTTTAACAAAAATGGTTTTATCCTTCGAGTCTTTCAATGGCTTGCATGGTGGAGTACTGTGCAAAGCTTGAAATTTTTTGCTTGTAGACGTGGATTTATACTACAAGATTCACTGGTGCAAGATGTACTGTTGGGTACAAATTAATCCACAACAATTTCCATGGCTTGCATTGAAGTGCAAGGAATAATTTCTCCAAAAAAAAAAAAAGCGCAAGAGATCATTATTTGCAGGCAAGAATGAATCATTAATTACTTGAAAAAACAGAAGGACATATACATAGGCCATCGATCATCGTAGAGATAGACCTTCCATCTAGGACTACTAGTCTCTCTTTTCAAGTCCAAATTGTTACGCCTCAAGGCAATCCATGCAAATCTGAAATAGTATCAGAGAACAGTATTTTTCATGTCTAGCATTTTTTGCGCTTGGTAGTAGTCTTGTAGAGTAGAGGTTTGCTTGCAAGTTTTTGGAGTACCAAAAAGTGGTGAATACAGAACAGCAGCTAGGGCAGCGGTGCAATTGGATTTTGATTTTAAAAAAAATTAATTTTTTATATTATATATTATTTTAATATATTTTCAAGGAAAAAATCTTCAGCTAATTGATTAACTAAATAGTTTTTTTATTATGTAATTATTGCCTTCTAAATTGTAGTTTTGTGAAAATTAAAATAATATATTTTTTTATTTTTTATATAAAAATATATCAAATTAAACACATTTCTTAAAATCATAACAAAAAATGCAGTTTGGTACCGACATGGTAAGTAATAATGGCAATTGATTAGGATTAGACAGAGAGTCATGAACACTTCTCTCTCTCTGTGGCATTACTTCACAGTAATATTGCAGATATGCAGTGAGTGCATGTCTTGAAAGATTGTAAGGAAGAAAGGAAAGAAATTAACTCATCTTCTGATTTGTTTTCAAATCGGACGTGATCTTGTTTTTTTTCCCCTCCAGTTTTGAAAGCCTTAAATTTACTACTGTTATGTACTCTAACCTGGGTTT
>Ga0325404_1008425_pt1 | contig 10608 bp, 9 predicted proteins | sample PopdelMetagenome_18_FD_205664 | JGI IMG/M metagenome (GOLD analysis project Ga0325404, IMG submission 205664) | Populus deltoides microbial communities from Bellville, Georgia, United States - Xylem-Control-R1 | ecosystem: Host-associated > Plants > Phyllosphere > Stem > Wood/Secondary xylem...
AACTATATTGGAAATTAGAACAACTTTCGGCTGTCAAAGTTTATACTTTATCAATCACAACTCACAAGCTTGCAAATACCAAGAATTACATTGCATCACAACCATGAGATCAGTTAATTTAATTGACAAAAAAAAAAAAAATCTTTTTGAAAACCATGACACTAAGCAATCTACAATTGTTTTTTTTTTTTTTTTACTATTATAAAGGAGAAAAATATTCGTATAGTTTACGAAAGAAAAAATTATATGAAAATACCAATAAAAAATAATTGGTGCAATAAATCCTAATATTATTTTCTAAATATTCTGATAAAAAATATAAATTCTAAAATAAAAAAATGGGCCAAACATCACAATTTCTTCATTCTCTTTTTTTTGTTTGTCTAAATAATTTTTTAATTCATTTTTTTAAAAAATGGACCTAACATCACAATCTCTTAATTCATTCTTTTGGCTAAATAATTGTTTAATTCATTTTACTTGACAAAATAATTAGTCTACTTATCTCCATGGACCCAAAAGTCTAACCCAACTTTCTTCTAAAGCCCAAACAATGATAATCTAAGTCGACCAGCCCATTTAGATTCATCTTCTTAAAATTAGCCCAATAATAAGCCCAAGACCAAGACCAAGACCAAGCCCATTCTTCTTCTTCAACTTCCAATATTTTTCTGCAGAGACATTCAGACAGTTACAATTTTACAGTTTTTAACTGATTTTGTCTTCAAGAATACAGGCATGGCGGGATTGCTGGCATGGGCAGCAGATGTCGTAGGAGCCCATGGAAACAACCATGAATTAGAAGAAGACAGAATCCCAATTGTGTTCACCGATGACCAACAAAAGTATGTTCAAGAATTAGATTCAAAGGCTTCATCTTTGAGCCGTACGATCCAAGATCTACGGCTTAGATTGCCTCCACCTGATATCTCTCAACGTCTACCTCACCTTCTTGCTCATTCCATTGCATCCAATGCTGCTCTTGCTCTCCAGTTGAATGCTCATTCTGCTACCAAAGAGCAGGTAAAAATGCAGTCTTTGAGGTAATCTGGGGTGTATTTGTATCTGGGCTGTTGTTTTTTTTTTGTTTTATTAATGGGGTTGTTGAATTGGGTGGTCTTATTTTTGTGTTTCTGGCTTAAGGCATCTGGGTCTTTTGTGTTTTTGGATATTGGTGAAGCGATGGGTTTTGTTAGTCTTTTGTCTTGGTTTTATGCTCTTGGTTCGCTTTTTACCTGTTATTCTCATTTGGGATATTAAAATTGGTTTAGTTTTTATGGATGGTTCTTCTTTTGATAAATATAGAAAAAATTGCAATGCGTCGGGGATAAGTATATTAGCTTATGTATTGCTGTCGATCTCTTCAAGTGGAGATTTCATTGTGGTTAATTTTATACCCTTAAGATTTGCCATTTGGAAGTTTTGAATGATATACATGAATTTAAGATTTATACGACACTTTAAAGAGATTTTGTTACTGGATATGCATGTAATACATTTGGTCTGTAAAGAAATAGGTGATGGGTATTTCTACTTCGCTTTGGGCTTCTCTCTCTCTCTCTCTCTCTCTGTTTTTTTTTTTTTTTTTTGGGGGTGGGGTGTCGATGTAGGGATACGTTGGTTCACTTCCTGAACTTACACTTTTTTCAATCTTGAGAGTGATTGAGCTCCATATGAGAAATTGCTTGGGATTAGGAAAGTTGGTGGTGGAATTAATCTACATGCTCAAAGAAAGAGCATGATCTACAGGGCATGTAAATTCTTTTGGGTTGGGGTGAAGGTGATGGTGCACAGGTCTAATCTATCATGTAGTGAGTAATGACTGTGTTTGAGATGGAGTTTCCAATTGCTAGGCGGCTTCTGGAGTAAAATGTGAATGTGCAGCATGCACAGATTACTATAGATAATTTGGACATGCAAAGTTCTACTACTGGGTGAATCAAATGCTCAAGTTGTGTTCTAAATTTCTTGCAATAGAAAGCCATATACTCAGCTGACTCTTGGCATTTTATGAGTCTATCTAGGCAAAGCTCGATTAGAAGTATCTCTCTAAAGATGTGAATAGAGTTTAGTTCTTTTGTTTTAAAAAAAGTGCTATTAGGAGTTGTTAGTGACAAGACATTCCATTCTGATAATATATGTGGCATGCAACCTTCACACCAGTAGAGGACAACATGTGAAATGGGATGATCATTGAATTCGTTTCCTTTCCAAGTGAGAAACTATTGAAATAAAAACTGAAATTCAGTTACTATGGATTTCGGTAATTTTTTTTTTATAATTTCCTTTTCCTTTGTTCCTGGTACACTGGAGGACCAAGCTCTGGAGGAACCTGGGTTGACAGCATAGAGAAAGCTTTTCTTTTCCACAAGCCATAAGTTGACCCTATTAGAGGAAATTTTGATGTCCATTGCATGATGCAATTATAAAAGTCTCAGAGCATTCATTCATGCAATGAAGGACATTAGTAGGATATTTTTCGAACTTTCCTTCTATGTGCTCTAATCTAGTGGGGCCATAACTGGTAATGCCTTTTTATTGCACAACATTATTTTCCAAATGGTTAAATGTAAAAATATTTGGTTAACTTAAGCATTATCATTTGCTGAATATCTGTAAACTCAGAGAGGCTGGCTACTTCTGTCAATTCTATTTTTTCCCTCTATAATTTCTACTTGACAAGACCAATCTAATAATGTAAATGAATCAGCACATTTTCAAAAAGAAATTTTCTTTCTTAGTGTAATGTTAATTTGTGATTGTTAGCCAGTGACATGTATTGCTGGGAACCTGGATGAGTTCTGGTCCAAAGGCTGATTTAATTTCTATATAATAACATTAAATGATTATTCCCTTCTGACCTTCAAGTATTTTGGATCTATTTTTATTACAGGCCCAATTGAGAGAGGTGACCCTTCAGGAAGAAAATGCCGAGTATGAAAAGGCTATATTAAATTGTGAGAACAACATACATGAGAGAATACAGGAAGCAGATTTACTTCTTAGGAAGTTACAGGTCAGACTTGCCTGCCATGTCTATATGCTTCTCTGATGAGTGATGTGCAATTTTTCTATGATCGCTTCAGTCATTAGTCATAACCATACATCTCCTGGTGTCCTGGCATTCTTTATTTTTTCTGCTTCAATAAATGGACTTCGTTCGCCTTTCACTTCCTTTATTTTTTTTTTTCTTCTGTAATTTAATGTTTGTTTTTATGTAATGAAATGTTAGGAAATGGATGAGACTGAACAAGCTTTGATGGAGGAGCTAGAAAATGCAGAAACTGCAATGGATGGTGGACAACACGGAAACTCTCGTGAATCAGTTAATGCATCTGAAACAACAGTTGAAGCTGGATCAGATGCAGAAGCTGCAAAGTCTGATATATTAGAGAAGTTGGATAACAAGAAAAAAGAATTGGTAGATTTGCATTTGTCTACTTCTTACAAGCTTTCTTTCTCAACTCAGCTCCTTTTGTTATAAGGTCTTGAAAATATTCCCTAATTCTCTTCAGAGTTCATTGGAAGAAATTGTTCAAGATTTAGATAAAAGGTGGATGCAAGTTCAAGAGAATGCACTGAAGCAGCCTGCTCCAGGTTTCAAATATCAGAAATCTTCTTGAAGTTTGATATTCTTTCTTCATTTTGTGTGTGTGTGTGAAAGAAAAAGAGAGGGAGCTGAGATCAGACTTTAGTTTACATTTCTTTCCTTGCTTTCTGGAAGGTTGTCAAAGGGGCAAACTTGAGTTTGGTTTCCAAGAGATCAGCGTTTGCAAAGACTAGGCCATGGTTATTAAAAAAGTTTCTGAAATCTTAAAATTAAAATAGCGTAAATGATTCAAAACACTAACAATCACAATTGGTTAAGATCTTAGTAAAATAGGTTGTTGAATCAGTAAAATCCCAATTTTACTTTATGATTTTACGATTTTGGAATTTTGGGTAAATAAGAAATTTGGGCTAGTTTGGACTTCCATGAGTCAATGGTTTAGAGGCCTGAGTGGCATGATTTGATATGACCTTGGTGTCATGAGAGTACCTAATCTAATTCCATTTTGATGAAACCTTATACCATAGAATGACTTGATATACCCAAGTATGTTTGTCTACCTGGAACGACATTTTTCTTTTGTTCAGTGTGGCCAAAGCCTTGTTTTGCATGAGCATGGTATTGGTCCATGGACACAAGTATGATTAAATTACATATCTATGATTAACAGTAAAATTAATTGGTTACAATTGTTGTTAGAGAAATGATTAATTACTAATATTATCGCTTGAGCATAGGTATATTATTAATTTTGTTAGTGATTTTTTGAGTTCGTAAAATCTTAGGATTTTATGATTTTACAACCGATTTTCAGGACCCTCTAATGATCCAAGTAAAAAAAGTGATTTTAATAACATTGGGCTAGGCTTTCCCTGGAATAGGATTGCAACATTTGGGAAAGTGTCTTATGCTAGGCTTCAGGTAGGATTACAACCTGCAGATGGGGATTAGATTTGTTGTCAATAGTGGATGTTCCATGGTGATCTCTTGATCTGATTGCACAATGGTGTTTCTTTCAGTAACTCTCTCACAGTGTTTTGTTGATGTTCAGTGGTTAAACATATTCCTTTTGTAATTAGTGACAAGATAACCTATGCAATTGGTATTTAGTAGAAAAATTATCACTCTTGAAGGAGTAACTTGCACAGGGGAATTTGACATGAAAGTGATTTTGCCACAGCTCAGAGAGAGAAGTTATTGGATAAACAGCTTCATAGCCTAATCGAGCAACTAGCAGCTAAACAGGTGGATTGTACAATTTATTACAAATTGGCTTCTACTTATGACTTCTGTATCAATGTGGAGTAGATACCTCATGGAATAAACACCAACCTTTGAAAATGGTGTCTTGTTTGTAGGCACAAGCAGAGGGCCTGGTCAGTGAAATTCATTTGAAAGAGATGGAGCTAGAAAGGTTGAATGGATTGCGGAGGAGGATTGAAAGTAGCAATGTAGAGGGCAATACTGCCAGGAATCGGTTTGGAAGAAGCACCTCGGACAAGGGGTCTGCTTTTGCAGACTATATTGTCGACAAGCTACCGTATTCCACTGGTGGCCGAACTGAGCACCAACAGAGACTCATGTTCCTGAGGTCGGCTTTTGTTATCTACATTTTATTCTTGCACATTGTGGTTTTCATCAAGCTTTCATTTTGAGTAGCATCAAGAAAATTCTCCTCTCCATATTTGAATGTGAGATATTTCCGTTGTGTAAATCATTATTTTGTAAAGAAGTGACTAGTTCCTCTTTTGTAATGCAGTTGGTTGCCTGGACTAACTCTCTCTCTCTCTCTCTCTCTCTCTCTCTATATATATATATATATATATATATATATATGCAAAGAAGCTGTTTACCACTTCCCAATTTTATGATAGGTTACCGCAGACTTGCACATAGACGAAAAATTAATGATTAGTGGGTGGAAAATAGGAAAAAAAGAAAGATAAAGCAATGACATTATAGGGAGGAAACAACATTATAGCTGTGATTCGTGGAGTTTTTGATGTTCTCAAATTGAGATTGACCTAAGAAATGTAAAATTTATTTGGATGAGAACTTCATGAATATAACATGATCCAATTCCAAAACATTCATCATTATCTGTAACTGGTGACATAATCAGTAAAATACAGTGGATAGTAACATGAAAAGCAGGATTAACGGGGTCCGGACCAAGGAATAAAGATCTTGCAAAATGAGCACCCCTTTTGCACTCTATTCTTTAGTTCAATACCAAACACCAGAGGTGAGGATGACTGGGCTGTTCAATTTATTTGATACATATGTTTGTCCATGGCTTCTCAAAATGCAATTATTTGAAAGCTTCGGTGCTTCTCTGATAACAGCTAGAAGTAGTGGATATGACCCCATTGGTATGTTGATTTGACTGTTGGTATGTGTAATGTGAGGAGAACATGAAAGCTTTTCCATGTTCTTGTTTCATATGTTCGTAAAAACTTCATTTACTTGTTAACGATAACCCATTACAGAACAAAGATTACAAAGAATAATGAATAGTGTTGATAAAACGTACGTGATGAAGATATAACAATATATTCATATCTTTATGAAATAGTTTTCTGTAGCTTCTCATAAAAAGATCTCCACGCTTCCTTCCTCATCATATAAAGCAAGAACTCGTTCCAAGTGTCAATGGGGCCAGGCAAGCACCAGTGAACGCAGTCAGCTACAGTCACATTGCTATGAGGCGAGCGACCATAATAGTTTGGGTGCCCATCTGGCCTCAGCAGCATTGCTTCTGTCGTTGCTAGTAGCTCAAATTTTAAACCCCCCTTCCTCCCTTCTTTCTGTGCTTTCCTTAGCTCTTCAACTTGTGTCAAGTAGAATTCCAAGTAATACCCATCAAACTTCATTTCCTCGCTTGTAAAGGGCATTGTCCTAATACAATTCCCTCCTTCATTCCACGCTCCATTTTCAAAGTGTGAAGGAGAAAATGTCCTTAAAAATGTAATGCCCTTGTAGTTCTTTAGTCTTCGAAGGGTCTCAAACGCAGTTCGAAATGCCATTCTGTAGCCATAATACATTGTGACAGCAGTAATGTTTTCCATGTAGCAGTTATGACAACCAACAATCTGACCATTGATGTAGTATATTAGAGGACGGAAGAACCATTGTCCAGCTGAGATGATCACATAATCGAAATTTTCAATCTGACTAGCCCATGCCTCATCAGCTTGGTCTAAGTTAAGGCTCATCAGGCTGTTGAGGGAATGACCATTGGGGTCTGTATCACGGGACTTAACCAAGAACGGAGACCAAAGAGTTGCTAGAGTAAACCCGTAATCAGCGTAGAACCAGCGTTTGAAATATGTCGTGTCTGCTGTATACCTATGAGAAATATCCTCAGGATGGGTCACCTGAAAGACAAGAGCAGGAATGAGAATCAAATTTGTATCAGAAATTCTTGGTGCAATTACAATAACTTGAATCACTCAATATTGTGCATCTAATTTTGGTATGTAGAGTTTAGACACTGATCGTCTGGTCAATGAAATAATTACATCCCAGCAAATTCTGGTTTAATTTTAATGGTGCGAATCATTATGATGAGAAGCTTGTAACTCGAGCCATCGAGTGTGCTTGGTGATTCAATGCATATGAACATATGCAACGATGAGTGATTAAAGACTTACACTGGATAAGAGACATAACAATGATTGCATTTGGTTCCTTCCTACAGAGTCTCCGACGAAGGCCATCATCTTCCCTCGAACAAGTTCCAAGAACTGCTTTGCATTAAAGAAAGGTAGCTCACATTTCTCTGGTCTCCACCTCCATTTCATGAACTCCGTATCAGGTCTGCCAAATTTCATGCAATTGTGCTGGTCGATGATTAGGCTACAAGTTGCATCAGTGTAGTAAGGCCCATTAGGATAAGGAATCCATTTTCCACTAAAAATGTCACATTCCTTCACTATTCCTATGTTTCTCAAATCACTGATATCAACATTAGGGGATGGTAGTGGTGAACGTGAAGTTGTCAACAGATATAGAGGGACGATGGTGAGGAAAACTAGACTGAGGGCTAGCAGCAGCAGCTTTTTGGGGGCCCTGTGCTGTGTGTTCTTTCCATTGGAAAACTCAATGTCATTAAACTTCATGGTGAAGTAAAATAACAAACTTTGCATTTGTGCACACTATATGGGGGCTATAGTGATGTTTTTATATTGTTTCTGGACATGATGATACATTCATAGAAGATTTCACTACCTCCAAGATTTTATTATAAACAAAAAAGTTAAAGCATTAAGTTATAAATATTTTTATAAATTCATTTAAATATGATTTTTTTTCAAGATAAAAAATATATTGAGAATTATAAAAAAATCAAGTTTAAAAAAGGATATTGAAAATAAATCAAATTTTAATTTTTTAAAAAAAACAAAAAATCTGGTCGACCAATTTAAAAATAATTGATTGGTTAAGTCGGCATAATATACTCGATCTTCAAATTAAAATTTTCTTTAAGTAGTTTAATTTTTTATTTGTGTATTATTTAAAATTTATAAATAGACTTTTAATTAGAAATATAATTTAATATATATAAAGAAAAACGCAAAAAAAAATAAATTAATAAGATTATTTTCCTCTCAAATTTTCTTTTTGTTCTGTAATTTTGCTTATTGTTTTGCTATCTTAGACACCTTTTTTTTCTTTCAACAGATAAAACACCTTTTTATTTTTTGGTGAGGCATCGTAATCAGTAATTGATAGCGAGCTTAGGAAATTCTTAGCCTTTTCGTTTCCGCATCAATTTTCCATTGACATCCTTTATAGAGGTAAAGTTTGAGCACCAGTGCAAGATCACAATCATGATGAAAATGCCCTTTATTTTGTTAAAGCATCATGATCATAACTGAGTACTACTCGGCCTTTTTCATTGTCATACCAGTTTTGCTTAGTTTCATACTAATTTTGCCAGTATTCTCTGTGCATAAAGGATTTAAGTACCATACAGACTTGATTTTTAGTTTGCTTAACAATTACACATGCACCTAATCGTATTAACCAGCAGCAACCATAATGAAAATCAAACCATGTGCATTAAATTTTCTCTGACACTTTTGATGAAGTTGGAAATGATTCAAGCCAAGTCTTCAAATAGAGCAAGCTGAAAATGGACTGCATTCCTTTATGCTGATTCTATCATTCATTTTTTAGGCACAGAAATGCGCACATAGTTTTGTCTAGGGTCACATGGGAATAGAGATGCAGAAGAATTATAACATAATCAAACAATGATCACATTTTACAGCAAGAAATTGGCAGCAATCACAAGGCTCATGAAAAACATTGCGCCACCTCATGGTGTTTAGCATTGCAGGGTATCTTCAACTGTAAGTATTGGACTGCTCTTTTGGTTATATTTAGAGCCAAGTGAGACTGGCGTGGCTTAGGAGCAAAGTTATGGATGATTGCATATCGCATTTTAGTGAAATTGGGTTCATTGTATGCACATTTCAACACTTCTTTTCGGTGGAAACTTAAGTACCTTCTGCTTTGATATAATAGAGTGCTAATCATTCATGTCATCTGCTTCTTTCTGAAATAAAATATCAGCTGGGACCTATTACACATCTCCCTGCCCAGTGTGACAACCAAGGGTGGGACTTGGTAGACTGTTGGGTTATTAATTTATTATATCCACGAGAAAAATGAGATTGAAGCACTTTCCTTTTTTGCTGTAAATTACTTTACTATCAAATTCGTCTGAGAAAAAGGAACCAGCGGTTGGGATTTAGAAGAAATGGTTGCTGAACCATTGTTGGTCATTTGGTTTCTTAGCTATCAGTCCAAATGTTCTTGCACATGAATTTGAACAATATAGTGGCTGGGTTACTTAAAGATGATGAAGTTATCTTAGTTGATGTTTAGATAAAGAAAAAGGAATATTGGAATTCTTTTTTGAAGAAACAAAATATATTGGGACTGCTCATATGCAGTTCATTATTCAGAACCATACTAGAATCCTTGCATTTGCTGTCAAGGCAAGACTTACCGACATTTTTCTAGGGTGAAGGCCTGACTGCATCCATTTATCTAGTAATGGCTAAAAGCATTTTAGCAGTCTAGCAAACATCAAGCACATTATATCCCCGGTTTATTCTGGAAGATCAAGAATTTAGGTCAAAAGGTGATGATGAAGTAGGGTTACCTGGCTGGCATTAACGGTGCCTGTGGGGTATGCATAGAACCTTTGATTAGTGCCCAGTTTTATTGTTGTTGATCTTCTCTGCACTTGAACAGGAAATTCTGAACTAGAACCAGAGTAATTAACAATATTATCCTTCGGTTGATCGCACATGGCATTCACTTTATCAGATTTTTATGGTGCTTTTCTAATTTTTACCAGCCGTTTCTCAGGGGTTAGGAGCATGACCAAATGGCCGACACTGACTCAGAAACGATGACAAATATATAATAAACAATAAAAACTGGAAATCAGAACCATGTTCCTTCACACTCCACACATAAACTCCTCCCAGCCATTTGCCAGTGTGAAAACCGACTCAGATGCGTCAACATGCATTTTTTTTTCCGCAACCAAACGGATCCTCGCCACCTTTCCCTCTTCAGCATCTGAAGCAAGAGCTCGTTCCAAGTATCAGCAGGGCCTGGTAAGCACCAGTGAACACGATCAGCAAGAGTCACATTCTCAGGTGACCAGTGTCCATAATGGTTTGGGTGTCCATCTGGTCCCACAACCATTACTGCAGTTATGTCTAGCAACCTGAACTTTAAGCCCCTATTTTTCCCTTCCGTTTTTTCTCTCCTGAACTCCTTTACTAGAGTCAACAACAGCTCCAAAACATCCCTCCAATTTCATTTCTCCACTGGAAACGGCTGCGTCCTGACACAATTGCCTCCTTTATTCCGTCATTTTCAAAATGTGACGGTGACAAGGTCCTAAAGAATGTCACCCCATTAAACCTTTCAAGGCTGAGTAGGGTCTTGAAGGTGCTGCCCAAAAAACCACCAACAGTATATATATTTGTTTAGTTTATAAATATGTAATATAATAAGAATATAGTAAACTT
>Ga0325404_1008427_pt1 | contig 10607 bp, 8 predicted proteins | sample PopdelMetagenome_18_FD_205664 | JGI IMG/M metagenome (GOLD analysis project Ga0325404, IMG submission 205664) | Populus deltoides microbial communities from Bellville, Georgia, United States - Xylem-Control-R1 | ecosystem: Host-associated > Plants > Phyllosphere > Stem > Wood/Secondary xylem...
TGGATTGGGATCCATGTTGGATCTCTTGGTTTTTGTTTTATTGTTAATGTTATCATTGTTGTTCGATGTAAGAAGTTTTTTATACGGAAACTAGAGGCTGATCTTGGTTTTTGTGTATTTTTTTTGTAGTTATTTTGGGATTGCTTGTGTTGAGGGATAGAGTTTTAGCATGTTTCCTTGAGAAGGGCTTTCATGGGTTGAACTCAAAGAATAATGGGAAGTTTGAGTGAAGAAGAGTACCGGTTTTTTGATGCCTATGAAGACATTGCATCAATTTCTGATGCAAGGTCCGATAGCATTGAGATATTTGATTCTCATTCTAGTTTTGATAACTCCATTACCAGGAGTCCTCCTTATGAACTGTGGATTAAGAGCCCTGGAAGTGTTCAGGAACGGCGGAGTAAGTTCTTTGATTGGATGGGAGTCGGTGTAGATCAAAATGGATATAGGAATTTAGAAGAATTTAGCTTGGAAAGAGAGAGTGATAGAATTAGAGAAAGCAGTGGGGCTGTGTTGAGAAAGTCATGTTTTGAAGATGAATTTTGTTCGACTCGATCTATGATGTCGTGTTGGTCTAATGGTGAATCTAATTTGTTAGCGGAGTTGGGTTCTGTGGAGAATTTTGTTTGCAGAGATGGGGTTTCGGGCAGCGGAATGATGTGCAATGTAGATGAATTGGGGCAGGATGGGAAAGCAAATGAAGGTTGTGAAGTGGGCTCAGAACAGTCAGTAACAGCAGAGGAATCCGAGAAAACTTCCGAGTCATATCCCTCATTTCAACAACTTATGCAGAAAGAAGTTGGGGAACCAAATACTTTAGTGGATACTCCAAGGAGACTTAAGAAAGGGTGGCTGAGTAGAATCCGTTCCATAACATGCATCGTGGATAGGCCACAGGAGGCTGACAAATTGAGACATGATGATGATGATGCGCTTCTGAGGCACAGGGTACAAAGGATTAAGGTTCGCCGATGTGGGAAGCGAACAAAGGAACTTTCAGCTCTTTATAAAGGGCAAGATATCCAGGCCCATGAGGGTTCGATTTTAACCATGAAATTTAGTCCTGATGGGCAGTACCTTGCAAGTGCTGGTGAGGATGGGGTTGTGCGTGTGTGGCAAGTACTGGAGAGTGAGAGATCAAATGAACTTGACATTCCAGAAATAGATCCATCCTGCATGTACTTCACGGTGAACCAGCTACCCGAGTTGAAACCCCTCTTTTTTGATAAAGAGAAGACAGCTAAAATGAGGAGCATGAGGAAAACATCAGATTCTGCATGTGTCATTTTCCCTCCAAAAGTTTTCCGGATTTTGGAGAAACCATTGCACGAGTTCCATGGGCACAGTGGAGAGGTCTTGGATCTCTCGTGGTCCAAGAATAATGTAAGTTGCTTCATCAAGGATGCATTTCTCTAACATCGTGAAGAAACAAACCATAATATTTACAGAAATTCTTCTTGGTGCAGCATTTACTTTCAGCTTCAGAGGATACAACTGTCCGTCTATGGCAAGTGGGATGTGACCGTTGCCTCAGGGTCTTCCCACATAACAATTATGGTGCGCTTCTGGCTAATTTTAAGTTTCTTCTTTTGTTAATTTAGTTGCTAGTCAAGTTGAATTACCTTCCTCTTTATTTCGTTATTTATTTATTTGTTTTGTATGTGATGCAGTAACCTGTGTTCAGTTTAACCCTGTGGATGATAATCACTTCATGAGTGGTTCAATAGACGGAAAGGTTCGCATATGGGCAGTCAATAGTCGCCAAGTTGTTGATTGGACTGATATAAAAGATATGGTTACTGCAGTGTGTTATCGTCCAGATGGGCAGGTTTGGCAGTTTTCTCTCAACTCTTTTATCCTATGGAATTGAGATCTGAGGGTGTATGCTTCCATGTTAAGTGCCCTGATAGAAAATCTTTTCTCTTGTAGGGAGGGATTGTTGGCTCCATGACAGGCAATTGTCGCTTTTATAATATGTCAGGTATGCATATTCTGATAATTAGCACCTACTGCATTCTTTATGTTTAGGACAGAGTCAAAATGCTGTTACTTTTCATTTGTAAAGGTAGTTTTTTTGACAGTATGCTCTATCCTGGTTGAATTACATGTCATATGGGAAATCTTGCTAGTTGTAACCTGTGCGATTTTAGTAGTTTTGAATGCAAGTTCATTTCATTAAGAATGTATTGTTCGTGTACATAAGCCAAATGGTGTTTGTCTCTTCTTTGAAGAACTCTTGCAATTGTGTTATATGGATTTTGTGCATAAATTATGGGTTTGAATGGGTGATGGGTCTTATCTCAAAGAAAGTTCATAATAAATTAGGTTTCATGGTAATAAAGATCTAGTTTTGCCTCAGATCAACTTTGAGTTTAATGCATTTAAGTTGAAATACATATTAACTAAATGGACTATTCTTTCACCCGCTGCAGACAGTCACTTGCAACTTGATGCTCAGATCTGCTTGCTTGGTAAAAAGAAGTCACCTTGCAAAAGAATAACTGGCTTCCAGGTAACTATCTTTTGCCTTCCAATGATGTTTTCGCTGTGTTTTTACTGTACGTGCTGCTTACTGTTTTACCTCATTATATGCCTTCAACTTCAGTTTTCCCCACAAGACTCAAGCAAAGTAATGGTGACTTGTGCTGATTCACAAGTCAGAATTCTCCAAGGACTTGATGTGATAGGCAAATATAAAGGTATGCATTGTTAGCTCCTTTTCTTTATCGTTTTCTCAAAATCATCTTATAATTTTGCTGCTTCAGACAAGTCAGATGCTTTAGTGATAAATGTTAATTGCTTCTAGATATGCCTAGATTTCATGTTGTGAAACTCAAATGGGCGTGTAGCAATTTTATGAAACATGTGAAATATCAAACTCTGTGTAGTATCTTAGTGATCTAAACAGCACAATTTTTTATCTCTACTTTTTCTCTGTTGAACTTAAATTTTTGAATTTCTCTACGTTCTTTAGGCAATGCAGCAAACCAGATATCTGCATCTTTTACCTTGGATGGAAAACATATTGTCTCAACCTGTGAGGATTCCAGTGTACATTTATGGAATTACGTTGATCAGGAACAACCTTCTCCTCGATCAAAAAACTCAAGGTCTTATGAGCATTTCACTGCCAATGCATCTGTTGCAATACCTTGGTGTGGAATGAAATATGGGGGTTCAGAGAATGGATGGGGATTCCGTGTTTCAGACAATAGTTCTCAGGAAGTTCTACCTCTTTCTTCCCCGGCTAGTTTTTCCCTGAGCCAAGAATATTTCGTAGAGTCTTTTCCCAAGGGTTCTGCTACTTGGCCAGAGGAAAAGCTTCCATCGAGCCCATTATCTGCCTCCTCAACAATGCACAAATCCCAGTACAAGTTCCTGAAAAATTCATGCCAGAGCACTGCCGCCTCTCACGCATGGGGTCTAGTCATTGTGACTGCAGGGTGGGATGGAAGAATAAAATCATTCCACAATTATGGGTTACCGGTTGCTGACTGATACTATAGTGGTACTGCAGTGCTTCAGAGAATCAGGATTGATCCTTTCTTTGGGATTTTTAGTGCCCCCTTTGATGGGATTACATGCCACAAAATCTGGTGCTGCGTAGGTGACCAATTAGCTTTGAGTTTGACATCATTGAAAGTTGCCAGCTTGCTCTACTTTTAATGACTAATGCATTGTAGATGAATGTTTGAGAATTGGGGGTGGGCCCTTCTTGGATCACGGTGTGCTGTAAAGAAGCATATATGACAAGTGGTAACAGTTCTATGGTTGCGATGATTATCCAGCTTGGGGTGAGCAAGAGGCTGAGGTTAGCTTATCTTGATGCCCAGCTTAATTATAAAATTAGCTGATCTTTTTTTGCATGAGAATTTGGTGTCTGCCAGCCCAGAAAGAGATGCGAGTCATGTGTTAGGAGAGGCCAATTTGCCATACTCTCTCTTTATAATAGAGGTGCTTGTGGGACCTTTGCTTAACCTCTTTCTTTGGCTTGCTAAAATGGGAGGAGGGAATCCAGAGCTGGTGGTTGCAGTTTATTTGGGAGAAAAATGGTGGGGAACTCTGCCATTATAACTTGTTGGCCAATCTGAATGATTGAATTGTTTGTCTGCCATATCAGGCTTCATGGTAGGGTCGATTTCACCTGAGCTTGACGGTGGGGTTGTATTCTGCTTCATTTTCAGCTGAATGACTTGTTTGATTAGCCAAGTGCTTGCGAATGTGAGTCCCCCTTTTAGCTTGGTGAATGGATTTCCAGTTGAAAGCTTCTGGCGTTTAAAATTTACGAGGATGCTGGCACGCGGTTGACTACTTATGATCATTGCTCGAGTGCTGTTTATCCTTTTTTTGTCTCGCTAACAGAATTTTGTATATTGTATCTCTAAAATTCATTCTAACATCACTCAGATTAGTTTTGAGGTTTATTTATCTTCGGAAAATGTAGAAGAGATGGCCTCTGAGTTTAGCATACGCAATTGTGGCTATGTAAATAAACCTGTTCGGAGGTTATTTTCCTTGTAATCTGTTTTGGGAAGTGGCCTGGAAAATGAGAAAACAAAAATTGATGAGCATTACGGTTTGTCTGCCAGATAATTGTCTCTTTCTCAAGTACCATGGCTTCATTTTCATGCCCTAGATTCGTTTTTTCCTGACAAAAACTTGTCAGGAACCATTATTGCCTGCTAATCCCATTTCAGCACTCATCTAAAAGCTACCAAAAAAAGCAAATTCATGGTAGCTCAGGGCACTTTAATCAGCAATCTGTTGGCATCACACAGCATGCATCAACGAGTAAAGAAACATGGGTGTGATAAACTATAAACCTCGTTGCCCTACACTCGCTAGAACTGATTGGTTCAGATACAAGCAAGAATCAAGAAATCATAAGCTAATTTGTTGATTTAGTTGGTAGGCCAGGCTGTGGCACGAAGGTGACACCACTGCCAATTATCAAGACTAAACCCCTCTCCTTTTCTTAGACAAGAACTTGTCTTAAATCATTTCGAGGGAGTTTCAAACAAGAACAGGAGGCTGATGATGGGGATTCCAATTTCAAAACTTTGTCATCAAGTTAAGAGAATCATTATAAGAAGGAATAATACAACTCTGTGCCTGTTCTATTCTTCTTAACGTGAAACATCCACATGGCTTTGTACCGCACAATGGGTTAGGAACCTTGGATTCCTCTTAATGTATATTGCTCCATTACCTCCCAAATCCATTTTTTAGGGCAGATAGTACAGAAACAACGCCCTTAATTTGATGGTAGTTGGGTGGAATCAAAGCATTGATGGGCCATATACTTAACTCTCAACACAAGATAATTAGCACTTTACAAAGAGTACGGAAGTCTCTTAACTAGGAGACAAAAATAATGACTTTGGTTTTGAGGGACAAGGCCTCTGTTGTATCATGTAAAGCTTGAGCTGTAAACCCTAATTGATCAACATCATTTGATCTGGGATCTGGGATCTGGGATCTGGGTTTTTTTTTTATTATTATTATTGGATTGACAAGAACTTTGTTAGTGTACCCGACAAAGAAACATAGCATTTGGCAATCCCTACTCTACATAGGTTTTTGCTCTGTACTTTTCATTAATGAACCTTAAAAAATAAAAAAAAATTAATAGTTAATTACATGTGTTTCTCTTGTGTTTTGTGCTTTTGTGTCACCCACTAGGCATTCTCTGCTGGGAAGATGCGTGAGAAAAGAATCCTCTCTCTGTCTTAAAAGCTTTGAATATAATTAAATTATCGCTAATAACATCTTAAGATGCATGGCGTCATTAGAGTTGATTTATGCATGTGAGGAAAAATTGGGTCCTTACAAACTAAATAAAATATTTTACCCTTTTTCTGTAGATATTTGTGACGTAGACGATGACTAAACCGTAATATTATTAAACCTAGCCCTACCCGGTTGAGATAGGATTTAAAAAAATATATAATTTATAAAATTATATTTTTATTGTTATTTTTTTATTTGAAATAATTTATAAAATTAAATTTTTTTTTAAATTTTATTCTCTTTGAACTTTTTATCTGTCAAATTCGGTCCTCGTTATTTTGATTTTTATTTGTTTTATTTGAAACAATTTATGAAATTGATTTTTTTTATTTTCATCTTTCTTGAATTTTTTTTATCTATCGGATTTGATCCTTATTTTTTCAATAAACTTGAAAAAATAAACTAAAATATTACCAAATTATTTTCCAGCTCATTTTTTATGACATAACTAAACATTAAAAAATATTTTTTAACTTATTTTATATTTTATATGACACTCTCAAACATAAGAAATTTAATTTTCAAGAATTTATTTTTGAAGAAATGAAATTACTTTGGCAAATAAAAAGGGCATTAAATGGTATAATTGAGCAAATAAGATATTGGGCTGGGCTGGAATATGGTAGGCTGAATCACCAAACTATAGTGTAAACCAATTGAGGGGTCTTGTGTTCCTCTTCGGCTCCCTAATAGGCTGGATTACTTGTTGGACTGTTTAATCATGGGCTCGGCCTTTATATCTCAAGTAATTTGGGCCAATCCTTCTGTCTTATTTCCTTTATATAATGTCCAAATCTTGGGAATTTGGGCCAGGCCCAGTAAAATGAAACCATCTGCATCAATATTCTTTCCAAAACATTTCATGATTGAATAAGATGTTCAACCATCAACCAGTTCGGTATCTGACTTAATTTTATTTTTTTGGATTATTAATTTGCAGGATAAACTTGAGTTAATTATGTTTTATTAAAACAATACTGTATTATTTTATTTGTATTAATTTATATGTGTTGAGCTAGTCAACTTTGAATTGAGTTTGATATCGAATCAATTGGATTTAATTATGTCAATGTTTTTTTTTTAGTTTAAATTAAATTTGGTTTGGGTAAGGTTATGTGGTTGCGGGTTTTTCAGATCAATTTATTTAGTTAGATCAGGTTTAATAACTATGCTAAATTTAAATTTATTATTGAAAATTTGAAAATTATCATTATTTTTTTTTAAGTAGAAAAAACTCTTGAATGCATCAATTCAAAATAAATTATTCAATAATCAATCAAAAAGAAATTTAAGCTTTATTTGATGGTGTACTTGTAATGTATTTAAAAATGGTTTTAAAAACAATTAAACAAATAGAAATGATTGAATATCATAAATTTAAAAACAGCAAAAATGTGTTATTACGTATTTTATGTGAAATTTGTTAAGAGGATGTTGTTAATAATATTGTAAAATAAAAATAAAAACATGCCATAAAAGATAAGTCCATCCTATTATAATATTATAAAGTAATATAAGACAATTTTTATAACTTAGCCTAAGCCTTTAAGTTTTTGAGTTGAGAAGACGATATCATACTTAAACTTTTTAATTAAATTAATTATTTGATATATCCATACCATAATTTGCATGGACTCTAGGTGTTAAAAATATATAATTTATTTATAATATTTATATTATCTAATCTGATTTAATAAATTATCAAAGTTGTATAATGTGGATATTATAAATAATAGTAAATTAAAAAATCTAAAAATTGAATATCATAAGTTGGGTAACGGATCAATAAATATTTGGACTTTAATGTTCTATTTAGTAGACTTCATATTAGATTTTTTAATGTAATAAAAAAAATATCTTTTTACTAGAAAAAAAAGGGAAATAACTAGAATTGAATGATAGTGTAAGATATAAAAATTAAACCTATATTTAGGATGTCAAGATACTTATAATCCATGTAGGAGGCTCATCTCTAATTGCATACCCACAAAAATTAGTAACATAAACATATCTCGTCAATGTTTTATAATATTCACAAACAATTATCTTATAATAAACATGTAATTTGAACATATCTTGTGTTCAAGCCACGAATTTTACATGTTAGCTCAATTTTGTTTAAAATAATATTTTTATTTATTTATTTGTTGTTGTTATTATCTAATTTTTTTTATTATATTATTAAATCAATTAAAATTTAATATGATTATCAAAATTCTTTTATTTCTTTAAAAACAATCATCTCATGATAAACATGTAATTTGAATATATTTCTTGCTCAAATCATGAATTTATGTGTTAAATCAGTTTTGTCAATGATAATATTTTTTTTATTTGTTGTTATTATTGTTTATTTTTTATATTATATTATTAAATCAAATAAGATTTAATTGATTATCAAATTTCTTTTATTTCTTTAAAAACCCAATCATCTCCTATTATTGTTTTTTTTTTCCAGTTAAAACAATTTATTCCCTCCTGCGGCATCGAGCGGGCACCAATCTAGTTTCTCTTCTGAAGGCCCTCGGTTTCCCATTAATTCCAGACCTCCACTCACCTCTCAAAATCTGCTGTTCTGTTAAGTGAGAGACCCTTCACATTTCCTTACAGGTTACTTCTTCTTTTTTCTTAAAGTTCGAAGTTTGCAAATTTGTTGCTTCAGCATTTTTTTCTTTAATGGGGTGTCTTAAAATGTGGTCGATGCTTGTTGGTTTTGTGGTTCTTGTGAGTGGCAGGTAGTAGAGATGGAACTAAATCAAGGGAAAGCTTGTTTCAGTTTAGTAAGGAGATTAATTGTGTGGCTCGTGGCTTTCTTGCTGCTTGGGCTGTGACTGCTGCTTCACCTGTAATTGCTGCTAATCAGGTTAAGGACGGAACTTGAATAACCTTTTTTTTTAATTTTATTTCTGCATTCAAATTAAGCATCTATTAGTAATTGTTGTTTGTTTATACTTAATTAAGGAGTTCTTATTAAACAAACTGATTCCCTTGTTAGTATTTTATCCATTCTCTGTATTTTGTGGTCAGAGCAATCCTATTAAAGCATTGCTTAACAATGCTTGCAATGGCAATTGGTGGAAATTTGGAAAGATGATTGGTGGAGAAGAGGGAATGAGGGGGCTAATCATTTAGTTCCTTTTCTACTTCTTTTTTTTTCTCCACACGCAGCATTATGCTGCCTTATTATAGTGACAACACTAGTAGATGATAATGTCAATATCCATAAAATGTACAAAGACTCAAATGTGTTTGCCTTGCAGAGGCCACCCCCACTATCGACGGAGCCTGACCGGTGCGAGAAGGCACATGGTGGGAACACGATTGGTCAAGCAAATGGTGTTTATGACAAGCCTATAGATCTTCGCTTCTGTGATTATACAAATGACAAGTCCAAACTAAACGGGAAGTCTCTTGCAGCAGCACTTATGTCAGATGCCAAGTTTGACGGTGCAGATACGTCAGAAGTGGTGGTGTCAAAGGCTTATGCTGTTGGAGCTAGCTTCAAGGGTAACTTTTCAGTTCAGCCCTCATCTATCTTCTGTGACCCACTGCTTGTAGATGATGAGCATGTTGATTTAAACTTTTCATGGGTGAAATTTGAAAAATGAAAATGAAAATGTCTCTGCACAATTGTCGACTCCACAAAACTCACTTTTTAATACGTGCACAAACACAAGGAGGAGGAGAGGAAAACCAAGCTAAATGGGTAGCTCATGGAAGGAACGAGTCTTTTTTCCTTTGCATTTGAAGGCAAATCCATCCTCTGGAAACTATGGAAACAGCCTGCAAATGGTCTCTTTGTGGTCTTTGCAAATGATAGCCATGGGAAAAATGACAAATCTAGTGAAAACGCTAGCAGGTCCACATATGTAGGTTCCCTAACGAATTCAATGAAACATGGAAACATAAACCAATGCGAGGATCAATGACGCTAGGATGAGCAATGGCGTATGCCTCTACAATCCAGTGTTCAGTAGAAATTGATGGACAATAAACTTGATGTTCAAATTCTCATTGAATCACTTCATTCTCTTGTCTTAACTGCGTGCCTTGTTGTGATTCTCCTAATCAAAGCCAAACATTAACCTACACTGAATATTCTTCTTGAGGTCTACTGGTCTCTTGGCATTGATTTATCTTTCACGAACAACTGGTATATCTTTGGTGAATAATTGAAAACAGAAACAGATAATTTCTGCTATTCAAAAATCAAATCAATAGCCTGGCCCTGAATTATAAATTCCAGCCTGATCAGAAACCAGCAATCCCATGGAGGATTGTAGAACAACTATAAGTCTTCTTTTGGCACATTCTTAAACTGGTTCATCTTGTTTTATTTTGAAAACGTGAAATGTAACTGTCAAGCATAGGATAACAATGTCTCAAAATATTTTGCAGGAGTAGACTTCTCAAATGCTGTTTTAGACCGAGTCAACTTCGGAAAAGCAAATCTCCAAGGGGCTGTGTGTAAGAACATTACTGTACTATCAGGCTCCACATTTGTTGAAGCTCAACTGGAACATGCTGTTTTCAAGGACACCATTATCGGCTACATTGATCTTCAGAAGAAGATTTGTACAAATACATCAATCAGTCCAGAGATGGAAGGGGTGAGCTGGGCTGCTGATGAGCTCAAGTTTATATCATGTCCTTAATCTCCATTGAGATAAATATATGCCCTTAAATTTTAGAAATTGACAATCATGTTGAGTGGTTCCAAATTGATTTAGCATGTTGTGGTTGCTTTTTAAATAATTTTTCATGCTAAAATACATGACAATGATATTTTTTTATTTTTTAAAAATCATTTTTGATAT
>Ga0325404_1008428_pt1 | contig 10607 bp, 3 predicted proteins | sample PopdelMetagenome_18_FD_205664 | JGI IMG/M metagenome (GOLD analysis project Ga0325404, IMG submission 205664) | Populus deltoides microbial communities from Bellville, Georgia, United States - Xylem-Control-R1 | ecosystem: Host-associated > Plants > Phyllosphere > Stem > Wood/Secondary xylem...
CACTTTTTTCTAGGTACAATACTATGGTAGAAAGCAGTGCTGATGTAAAAACAACATCAAAGAAAGTCAGTCTCCGTCTGGTAAACAAGTGGGTTAAACCAGGTAAGTTCTTTCCTGAGTCCATGCTGAAGAAGGAGGGGGATGTGAAGCCAATCCCAGACATCAGCGATAAAATGCCTCTTAAGGTCCATCTCTGCCACAATCCATCGCCTCAAATAAAATAAAATAAGTAATAATTAAAAGAATGAAAATTAAATTTAATAAATAAAAATTTTTAATTAAAAAATAACAAGAAAAAGTAAATAACAATTATAAAAATAAAAACCAAAATTAATATAAAAATCAAATTCTAAGGGATAAAATTGAAAAAAAAATATTAAAAACAAAATATTCATAGCAATCAAAAAGTTTGAGAATCAAATTTGATATAATCAGCAAATAATATGACATTTCTAAATTTTTCATAACTTTCAGAAAGTGTTTCCACCTAAAATAAAAGGAAAATACTTTTTTGAAAATCAAGCCAAATTTTTCTTTGACTAAAAAGTATTTTTTATTAACTAAATTTTTTTTAATAACAAATAAATATATAAAAATTTGAAAAATTATTTTCCAACAAACGGCTTAAGTGTTTTTTTTTTTTTTTTTTTTTTTTTTGTAGTCTTAAAGCTGCCGATGGCAGTGCTAAGAAGTGGAAAAGGAAAGGAGCTTGGAGAGGTGCTTAATTCCCTAAATTCAATGCCACTGTTGCCTATCATCGGGCAGTGTTGCATGCCAAATATTAATAAGTTTTCGTTAACCTCAACAAATGTCTGGTTCTGTTTACTTTGTCATTTGGGTTTTCTCCTTGGTCGATGATGCTTTGTGAATTTATTTTTCTTAACTAATTGTAGTGATTGAATTTAGGGATATTTAGCTGAAGGAATAGACTTTGGACATGTATTTCAAGGTGTTTAAAATAAATGTTGATGGAATTATTGAAGAAATTGCTTATCGTGCTGTATAGAACATGTATGGTAATAAATTTACTTGTAATTTTATAATTTATAAAAAAAATGTTTTTAATAACATGCTTTAAAATGCATTAAAATTATGTTCTTTTAGTATTTTTTTATAGTTTGATGTATTAATATTAAAAATTAAAAATATATATATTTTTAAAAACTCACATCTGAACCGCGCATGGTGTTTTTGTAGCTTTAGGTTCAGGACCGGGGAAGACTGAGGCCAGTCGATGGATTTTTAAAAATGATATAACTAGGACACTTGCCCATGATGCTTAGCTAATGTTTGACATGGAGGTCTAGTGAAAGAGTTTTTCTTTTTTTTAGCACTTTTAAAATTAAATAAAATAACACAATACACAAATATCTAGAAAAATAATACAATTAAAAAAGTCACATGTTACATATGGATATGGAGGAGAGATGAGAGAAAATAAAAAAAAAAAATCTCGAACACACACTGAAACTCCGAATATAACACCATCGATACTGTCGGAAATATCATGACAAGACGAGTCCAGCTACAACAGTGACTCAGTGAGTGATTAAAATGGAGCTTGGTCACTTTAAGAAGCATAGTACCACACAAGAGTACATGTTCGGACAAGTGACTTTTTGATTCGCGATTTTTATTAACCTCATGGTTGCTATTTCCAAACCACTAAAGTTATATTAAATAAAAATATAAAACACCGAATAGCAATTTCTTAATTAAACATATTCGGTTTAAGTTAAAACGCACAATGACTATACTGTCACCAGCACCGGGTCAAGAACCAATCAGATGAAAGAAAATCACGTCAGCATACGTCCGTTAAACTTGTAAAGGACACACTCACGTAAAGGAACCAACGAGAATCGTTCGTGCCTGGCAAGCTGAAATCGAAGGGGTAGCAAAAATAAATAAAACGTCGAAATTTCCACTGAGAAAAATTGATTAATTTTGAAACCTCTTGCTTACTTTCATCTACCCAAGTATTAAAAATATATATAAAAATAAATTCCTAGCTATAACCCCCCCCTCTCTGCCTCTAGCATAGCGCGTTGGTTCGATTTTTAGGAAATAGAAGAAGATTTCGTGTGAAAGGTAAGTTAAGTTTGGTATGCAATTAGCTATTTTGATTTTATTTTCTTCTTCTTTTTTGTGGTTTTATTAATGGAATTTTGTTTGGATTTTGTTTAATTAAGGTTTATTTCCATTTTTTTGGGTTGTTCACTCAGTGTACTTGTTGGTTTATTGAAATTTGTTTAGGTCTAGGGTTTTTAATTTATGACTTGAATTAGAAAGACCTAAGCTTCGAATTTGTTTATTTGTTTTTAACAGAGCAGTGGATTAAATGAGGGGAAAGGGAGTGTCGAGAGATTGTTCTTGGCGTAGAACTCGATCAGGGAAGAAAACGATAGGGGGCCGCGAAGGTCAAGGGAGTCTTGATAATATTGTTGTGATTGATGTTGATAGTGATGAGTTTGAAAACGTTATTATCGTTGATGTTCCAGAGTCTTTACAACAGAAGCTAAGAGGTTCTAGTGCTGCTAGAGAAGGAAGAAGATCTCCATGCATAATAAGCGTTGATGATGATGATGATGACGACGACGACGAAGAAGAAGAAGAAGAATTTTATACAGTGGATGATCATGAAATTAATGAGCAAGTTGATGGTAACTTGGAAAGTGATGGCACTTCTAGTCCAAGCAGTCCTGCCTCTGATCATATCGAGAAACCTGTTCACAGGGATGCTGATGGTTGTCGAGTTGCTGAGGAGAATAGACCTGTGTTCAAGCTGAGAAAGTGCAATAGAACTTATGCTGAGAAAGTTACCTCTAGAAATCGTTATGGTTTGGATTCAGATGCTGAGAAAGCTACCTCTAGAAATCGTTATGGTTTAGATTCAGATGCTGAGAGTGATTCGTCTGAAGATAATACCTCTGATTGTGAAGTTATGGAAGGTTCTTTTGGAGAGGTTCGTGAACAGTGGGAAAAGGCTTCCCTAAAGAGAAAATCCATGCGCTGTAAAGGTCTGGATGATCAGGCTAGTCCATGCAGTTCTCACAGTGATGTTCATCCAAATGTTGAAGTAGAAAACAAGACCAAACAAAATTCAGAACCTGCTGTTTCCTCTAGTTCAAAAAATGTAAATTTTGGGAAAGTAAACTCTCGTGCCTCCAATGATGCTGGAGATGGAGTTTTAGGTGGTTTTCCTGCCAGTGCCAAGATGGGAAACCCTTTTGCAAAATTTAATCAGAAAGGCGAAAGCTTTACAGGGTCATGGAAATCGAGAGCAGATGAGAATATTCATTTTAATTGGACCGGTGATGATCTTTTTGGAGGAGAGACATTCACAGGTGATGGTGATATTTCCTGTAACAAGTTTCAAACTGTAAATGGCCCTGGCAGTAAGTTTCCTCCAGGACCTTCTTCACAGTCCAATCAAGTTAAGGATGATAAACAATATCATGATAGAACATGTTGTCATGATATGGAACAAAACACCACGACAGGGCATTCTTTTCCAAATACCCAAAGAGGGCCTAGCTTGTACTCAGATGATGGGAAAGCAAGTGATTTGAATGACAATGACTCTTTGCCTGATGGTCACCATTTTGATGAGATACATAATGTTAATAACAGTCAAATTGATTCAAAGGAGGAAGATAAAGAATTTACTCAGGTGCCATCTAGTTGCAAGACTTGTTCTAATGATGGAAGATGCAGAGAGAAGTTTGTGTCTTGCACTCAATCATCTGAGGATAAAGTGGTTGAAAATGTTGTAGCTCCCTCATGGACTACACAAGAAGTCAGTGATGAGAAATCTGATCACTATGAAAGAGCTCCTACGGAGAAGTCTTCACAATGTCATGACACACTAAGTAAGCGAGGGATATCAAATTCTGCAGAAGGAAAGGAGGCGTTTACTGATTTTGCATCCAGCAGCCAACTTTGTTACGAAAGGGATCCATTATGTGCTTCACATGGTGATCTTTTGCTTTCTGCCGAAAGAGATATAATCAATGAGCGAGAAAAGCTCAAGGAGACTGATGAATACAAGCAAGCAATAGAAGAAGAATGGGCTGCTAGACAGCGACAGCTACAGATTCAGGTTTATTCATAAATTAGTACTTTGATTTGTTGCTGATCATTGTGCTGTGCAAACAAAACATTATTTTATTAATAATTATACACGCATGTAAGATTGAGGTTGGTCTTATCACAATCATTGTCAATTAACTTCTATTACATTTATATGTTTTGTTAATGCACCTTTTGTGATTATTTCTGTCGATGTGAGTGGAGTTGTAGTTGAGTTGGAAAAAATCAGGTTGGGTTGAATAGCTAGTTTCTGCCCCACTTTTTTTTTTTTTTTAAATCTTTTGAAGACCACATCTTTGAAACCTCCAGACACTTTAAGCCGTGCTTTTGGTGCAAACCATGATCTCTGATTTGCCTTGGAAGAGAGTCAAGTTGATTTTTAGTATAAAAGATAAACATCTGATATTAAATGACTTTAGAATGCTCATAAGTAAATGAATATTTCATCTCATTTGCAATTTGTGTGTTACTTCTCAGGCAGAAGAGGTTCGGAGATTGCGGAAGAGAAGAAAAGCTGAAACTTTACGTATTCTGGACATGGAGAGAAGGCAAAAACAGCGCTTGGAAGAAGTGAGAGAGACACAAAAGAAGGTTTGATTCCACATATTCTCCACTTGCATTTATCTATTCGGCATTGCACGCGTTGACATCAGTTTTTTTAAGTCCTTACCTGTTCTCTGATGCCAAATTTAGGACGAGGAGAATTTGAACATGAAAGAGAGATTTCGTGTTGAAGTAAGGAAGGAGCTTTATAGATTGGAGGTTACATGCTTTAACATGGCATCATTACTTCGTGGCTTGGGAATCCATGTAGAAGGTGGCTTAAAACCCTTGCCAAACCAGGCAAGTCAAATTCCCATGCACTCTGATTATACCATCTGTTTCTGAATCATATCAATACACATGATGTGAGTGAAGTCTTGGTTACTTGTTGAATTGATCCATGTTTCCAATGGTCTTCGCATCTTCCAACTTTGCTTTTACTGAAGGTTATGATACAGAAACCTGAATCGATGGCGTTCCATATTGAACTTTTATATATTACCTTAAACTAATTGGCCTATAATGATCCTCTGGCAATGCCTTTTTTTTTATATATATATTATATATACATGTATTTTAAGAATAGAACCCATGTGTATTAGATCTCATTCTCATGCAAGCAGCCTTGGAGAAGTGGCCACCAAGACACCATATATTGCTTGATTCCGTGCATGTCTATATCTTTTAATCCCTTTTAACTGTGTTTAGTGGTCATTTCAGGTGCATGCAGCTTATAAGCGAGCCTTGCTAAAATTACATCCTGACCGTGCATCAAAAACTGACATTCGTCAGCAGGTTGAGGCTGAGGAAAAATTTAAGCTTATTTCTCGCATGAAGGAGAAATTTTTGTCCACTTCATATCACTGAGTTGCAATAAAAGGTTAAAACACCACTAATTTTGTTCATTTGAATTGCTTCTCACTTGAAACGTGCAGAATCCTTTTTATGGTTTTCATCATTCTGTTGCCAGTCTGGTGAAGAGGGAAATCATATTTGTGAAGCAGTTATAATATTATGTGATCAGAGAAATTATTGTCTTAGAGTGTTCTTTCCACATCTTATGGGTCTGTTAAGAATAGAGTTTGTAGCACTGTGTCAGTTTTTCGAGGAGATTACTTGTGTCTATACCCAGTGGTAGTAATTTTTCATTTTGCAGTTAGCATAGTTTCAATTCATTGATGCTCCTGATTAAAATTTTGTATAATAATTATAAAAAAAATTGCGAATGCTGCTCTACTTCTGCAGCTTTTTTTCATCCAAAGCTTGGTGCATGTATGTCAGCAAGATGGACCTGGTGTTTAGCTTTGATGGAATGATGTGGACTTGAGATGAAGTGTTTAAGTGATGCCATCGGGACTGAGGTAGGTCTTTGATTCATTTTTTACAATGTAAAATAAAAGATCAGCTTGTTAAACTAAATGTGTTTATGATTCAATTTGTGTTGAAAATATTATACTTGCTGCAGCACCTAACAGTTTACACTGTTGTGCAAGGAAATTAAACAAACAGTCGGAAGTGTTACCGTCTAGTAAGATAATAAAAGTAAACTTATGTATTGGTATCTTGAAAATCGGGAGCTGCACATGTAGGATAAATGTTGTATCAATCGAGTTAACTTGGTTAACTCGGTTTTTTTATTAATTTTTTTAATTAATTTTTAATTTTTAATTTTCAGTTTCACATTTCATTGTTTTCTTTAATTTTTTTTGGACGGAGTTATCTTGATTTCGCATCTAGATCGAATTTAGCATGCTGACTTGAGTTAGGTTTTTTGTTCTCTTTTAAAATTGATTTTTTTTAAAATTTATTCTTCAGTATTTTATTTGATTTGGTAATTGAGCTCTAGATTATTTTTTTTATATGTATTTAGTTATCCCATATTCATTTTTTTCTGTATATTCATTTTTTTCTTTGTTATTAAATAGATAACTTCTAACAGTATTTTTTTTTATTATATTAGAAAATATTTTTTTTAAATCATTGTTGTTTTTTTATATATAATTATATTATTAAATTAATCAAGTTTATTAAAAATACTCAAATTAATACGTGGAATCCTAAATTTTGTCTGCTTGTTTAAAATATTATCATTGTTTAAGTAATTATTTATTGTTTGTTATGAAAAATATTACTTGGTCGGTGGCATAGCATAAGCCACCCTGAAGATATTCGAGCACTTCCGTTCTAGCTCTCTTGCAAGAACAGTCCTAGTAAGCTAGCTCGCGGTTGTTTCCTGCCCCGCAACGTAAAAAGTCTTGCACTCATCAATCAGATCATTTATCGATATCTTCTTGCACCAATCTTCATCCTGATATGCCTTTAGAAGTTGGCCGAAGAAATCATGTCCGTAACCATCCAGTTTTCCTGAACTTGCCTCTTCCTCCCTTTTTTGCATCGTTTTTATGAAGTCTTCGATGCTTCCTTCCAGATACTGTCTTAGTAAATCTTCAGCTACAGCGGATAATCCCAACAAGTTGTTCAAAGAACAGAACTTTGTACATGTAAAATAACGCGAGGGGATGCTTTTGTTTCAATTGTTTTATAATTCCGTTCTTTCTTTCTAGAACTGCTTCAAGACTATTAGGTCTAATTCGAGAACTGTTGGATTACGTACCTACCCCATGCTTTGGCGTTGAAATTCAATAACTATTTCTTGGCATAACAAGAATAACCCTCATTAAACCTTGAGAAATACTTTAATTGGTTAAGCTTTTAGTTTGTTCCTAAATGTTCATGAGTTTGAGTCTTTTTATGGTCATCGGAGGGTTACATGGTCGTTAATTTAGAGCTTGTGTGATTAGTCGAGGTACGCTTAAACTAATACTGATATCCATGTTAATAATAATAATAAAAATAACCCTCATTAACATATAAAAAATGCGTTGTCCTTCAAGTAGCTGCTTCCAAAAGCTGTCCTGGAGATTACTTAGGATGTCAAAACCTTAATTCTTGGAATATATCAATCTCCTTTCCTTCATATAGATGCCTCCATCTTTCAAGCATCGCACCCTCACCTGATGAAATTACTGGAATCATACTCTATAGACAAAAACAACATGAGATTTTTTTTATATATAAAATTAATTATATATCAGCTTCATGAACATTGCAAAAAAAAAATTTAAAGCAAGAATTAATTTAGTCTCAAACTCTCTGCATGGAAATCATGGTTTCCTCATCCTAAACCACTTTTCACCTTCTGACGTTGCAAGCCCATTCCCTAGGTGTTTCTGCACATGGCTTTCAACTTCTATTTTGGGGTATGCTGCTTCTGGGCTGATCAATACCTCTTTGATCAGCCCCGGTTCAGTGGTAACCAATCGAGCTCGTGTACCATGCCAATAAAGGAAGTTCTTCCCTACAGAAATTTGTTTCACAGATAATTGATAGTTTATATATTTTTCATAGGGAAATTAAGTCCTTATATTTTTATGTGATTGTAAGCTAGTCCTTTGTTTTACATTTTTTATGAATCCTATATTTTAAGCAAGAAAGTCATTAGAGTTAACTATAACTTAGTCTTTATAGTTTAATGAAAGTAATTAGTTAATATCCATAGTTTCAGAAGCTACATGTTTAATCCCTACATTTTCAATCTGTTTATAACCCGGTCCTTCCGTAAATTCCGTTCTCTTTTCAAATTTGTGTTTTTTTTCCTTTTCTGAAAAACTGATTAGATAAAATAAAATTAGGCAATATAGGAAAATTTATTTGGAAATAATGTTTTTTTTTTATATATAAAAAAGGGGCTAAATTGAGGCGTTCAATGTTAGTCAAGAGACTATCATTAGTTCTGATACTACAAGGACCAATCAATTTGTTACAAAAAACTACAGGGACTAAGTTACAACTAACTCCAATCATTATCGATATATAAAAAAAGGAGGTGATTGTCACCGTTAAGCTTCATCCATGCATAAATGTGAGGTTGGATCATAGTAAACAGATGATGTGATAATTCATGAGCACTGTTCTTTGTTTCATTTATCATGTTGATAATCTCTTTGGTATTCCCTTACAAATTGTATTCCCGTACAGAAATTTGTAAGGTCCTTTGATTCCCTGTGGCGTCATCCGAGACTGAACAAGAGTTGGAGTCCACCATACTTCGTTAAAGAATTTGATGAGAATTGTGATCAAGTATAAACACAAATAATTTGAAAAGAAGTACATGAGAGTAGGTTGAAGTGTCAAATTCAATATACTTTAGTTTAGTTATGTATTAAATCCGACTAGATGTGGATTTAACAAGTGACTATATCTAAAATTCTTGAACTCAGTTACGTGTTGAGCTCAAGTGGACGTGAGTTTAGTGAGCTACCATACCAAATATCATTAGGTTTGGTATCATGCCAAGCCTAGATGGATATAGAACTAATAATTTCTCTAAATCTCATATTGAACCACAAGACTTTATTTGTTTATTCTTGACATTTAACATAAAATGTTAAGCTTAATGATACTCACTTCTCAACACCTCTAAGTGTATAAAAGTCTTTTAAGTACCTGCAACTTTTTCATCAATATTAATAAGGTGTAAAAGATATTTATCCCTTATTGATATTATCAAAAAAAAATTATTTTCAAGTTCTTTCTCCCCACAAAAAAACAAGATTCATGAGATATATATACCCTATGAATCTTTCAAGCTCAAGGTTCAAAATCTATACTCTCTACTATATATATATATATATATATATATATATATATATATATATATATATATATATATATATATTAGAGCATCGTTCTTTAAAAGATTATTGCATTTTTTTTTTAAAAAATATTTATTTAAACATTTAAGAGTTTTTAAATTCTTCAAATATAATTTTTTACAAGTACCAATTACCAGTTATCTTGATTTACTTAGACATTAATCACCTTGATTAAAAAAATAAATCAAATTACTAGAATTAAAAATTAACCAATTATCGTATATCTACGCAGACTACATAGCAGTAATGTGTAGAGTTTCGGTCGAATCTTTGGATTATTGTTCTATTCGGATGAGAGAAACCAACCAGGATTGAATAGGCCATCTTCCGTACAGGCAACAAAACACAACAAATGCATGCCGACATTTAATCGAAGTTTCAGAATATCAAACTTCATTTTCTTGATAAATTTAGTTACAAAACCTCCGAAGGTAGGTTCTGAAAACTGATTAGATATGGATTCAGAGTCTTGTCAATAATCTTTGAAGAAATAACACATTTATGCTCGATTTGCTAATTTCTTGAAGTATCATAAGCTGAAGGTCCGAGGATCCCTCCAAATATATATTTTGGTGCAAGAGACAGATATGCGAAGAGTCTCTCTTCATATAAATCTTACGTTAAAAAAAATCCCATGGAAAATACTCTTCTTCAATATCCATATATATATATATATATATATATATATATATATATATATATATCTAGTAAAGGAGACCACTTGTTTATGACAGAGAAAACGATTGTTGCAGCGAATGATATAGATACCTTCAATCTGAAAAAAGCCGTCCAAGAGAGTATTGCAAACCACCCTGAGTGTTGATTCGAGTTTTATTCAAATTGGTCTCTTAATATCAGCAAGGATAAATTAATTATTATTTATACCTCCTTAAGATTGTAATAAATAATTTTTATTCACGAAAACTTGGAGAACCTGCTTTTTAGACGTTGTAGCAAACACCTTTTACATCCACACACATGGAGCACTAAGCCGACTTGACTTGATGGGTTATTTATAATCGGTTTGATTTAATTAAAAATATAAATTGACTATAGCCCGGTTAATATGAAAAAACCATTTAAAACATGTTTAATTTTTTTCAAATGATATATTTTTTATAAAATAAAAAAATTGAATTGATCCACAGCAACTTCCGTGAGAATTTTCTCTATCCTGTTAAAAAAACTATGACATGGAGAGATTTCCACGCACCTCTATATATATCATACCGAATTTTCGGATGTCTAAAAAAATGG
>Ga0325404_1008429_pt1 | contig 10606 bp, 8 predicted proteins | sample PopdelMetagenome_18_FD_205664 | JGI IMG/M metagenome (GOLD analysis project Ga0325404, IMG submission 205664) | Populus deltoides microbial communities from Bellville, Georgia, United States - Xylem-Control-R1 | ecosystem: Host-associated > Plants > Phyllosphere > Stem > Wood/Secondary xylem...
TATATATATATATATATATATATATAAGTGATGATTTCATTATGGCAAGTACATATAGGAGAAAACATGAACAAATTGGAATAATGCGGCAACACACCTAAACAATAGATAAGTCTTCTTATATAAAACTTGATGTTGTAGACTTCAAGGTTCTTAAATTTGGTGAAGGAAGATTCTTTTGTTGAACTTGCTAGAGATTGTGGAAGGCTAGTAATGACTTGGTTTTCAATGATAGAATTTGTATTGTTTAAATCTAAAAGGATTTGAGGTGTTGTTTTTAATAAACTGTATTGGACTTGGTATTGGAACTGTGTTATTGTTTATTAGTAGTTTGCACTGCCAAAAAATACATAATTTATATGATAAGAGAATTGAAAATAAGGTGTTCTCATGATACCAACACTAAGTTGGGTTCTTAATGTATAAAAGAACTAAACTCTTTAACATCAATAATCCAATTTAAACATGTTGTTCTTATTGCATGTATGCAGCGTCGCGGTGAAAAATCCACTCTTATAAAGTGTATTCTATCTATCTAGTAAATATAAGGAGACAAGAATTCTTTATCTTTTATCAGTGAAAAATTGGAATGGGAGTCACCACTTGATATTTTTGTCACTAGGAACCCTAACTGGTCTCAGAGATCAGGCCCGGGGACTGATTACGTAAAGGGAAGGTATTAGCACTCTAAATACGCCCTATCTAAGACAAGCTGTATTGTTTGATAAAAAACTAAGGTGTTATTGTGTGTTCTAATTTTTGGTCTTCCTAAGGTTTTAAAAAAGTTCTCATCGGTAAGGCGATCCTTATCTTATCGGGTAAAACTTAACCATTTTATGTCAACAAAAGAAATACCTTTTTAATATCAGGAATACATTTTATGCGTAAATTCTTAATCTCAAATACTAAAAGAAAATAAAATGATTTTTTTTTTTAAATTTTGAAATATTGGCTTAGTTCTCATGACTTTAATAAATTGATTATTAAAAACAAAATGCATGTTAAAACCATTTTTTTTTGAAATTTTCTTCGTATGAAAATACAATATGATTTTTTTGAGAGACTTGGCCGTATGTATGAAAATAAAAATATATATTTTTTGTTTTTAAATTTTTGCAATGTTTTGATGAAAATCAGATATTTTAATATTGGATTTGTATCTTTATGATATAAAAATACAATCCAGTATTAAGCAAAATTAATAGAAACATACGCGAGAAAATTACAAAGTTTTTCAAAAGGATTGTTTTTGAATTTTTTTTGGATTGGGCCAGACCTGGTCTAGAAAGAATCTTGGCCGAGATTGGCCTAAACTAGACCAGAACCGGCCGAAATAAAAAACCTTCTTTTTACAAGGCTAGACTCAGCCCAACCATGTGGACTGGACTACGAAAGTCCAGCCCGAGAAGATGGCTGGTTACTGTGTTAAGCATAATAACTAATTAATTATAACTAGCTGGTTACTATGCGCAGCACAATAACCGACTAATTATATTTGATTTGCTGCAGAACATGAATTGCTCACGTTCTGCATGCAAATGAAACAGACCAGCAAGACGGATTAGAGAAGGAAAGAAGATAACCTGGAGTGAAGGAGCGTGTTCGCTGTTGTTGGCGGTGGTTTGAGATAACAAAAAAAATGATGGTGGCTGCTGTGACGGTGATTGTTCTTCTTTTTCCTTGTGCAGAGGCTCAAGCCTCTATTTTTTCCTTATCTCCTTCTGTTTTGATTGCTCTTCCCCCTGTCAGTGTCTTTGTTTCATTCCCCTTGTCCCTGTGTCTTCTCTCTTTGTGGTATGTTTTGTTTATGTTTCTCTTCTCTCTCTCCCTCCTCTGTTCTCCCCTGTTTTCCTTTGGTTCTCTCTCTTTCTTTCTTTTTTCTTCGGTTCCTCTCTTCTATTCCTTCTGTTCTTTGTGTTTTTTCTCCTCTCCTTGGTTTTTCCTCCCCTTGTGTTCGGTCCCTTCTGTGGCTTTTATAGCCAGAGAATGCATGTGTTTTCCATGATAATAAAGACATTCAGAACCGTTATTGCAGGAGTAATGGTAACGGTCGGCAATAGCAGCGGCGTGGGACACGATGCAGTCCAAGTCCCCAGTTTTTATGGCTCACTCCTAAGATCATTACCACGTTCTCTGGCTTTATAAAAGCTAGAGAAAGAACAAACGAGGAGGGGGGGGAAGCAAACGAAACAGAAACAGGGAAAGAAAAATTGAAGAAAAACTGGGGAAAAACTGAGAGAAAAGGAGACCCAGAATAGGAGGAAAAAAAGGCAGAACCAGCAAAAGGGGAGAGGCAGAAGACGCAGGGGACAGAGAGGAAGACACAAACAAGGAGAAAGAAGGGAAGATCCAGAGCTAAAAAAAACAGAGCATAAATACAGAGTAAAAAAAACACAAATTCACAGAGAGAAGGAGAGAAGGAAGAGGGGAAGAAAAACCAGAGAAAAAGCTAGCGTACCTCAGCTTCACCTTCGTCTTCAGAGAACAAACACAGAAGAAGAAAAAGAAAAAAAACCAGAGAAGGACCCGAAAACCAGAGCAAAGAACATAGGAAGAAACCAGACGAAAAATTCAGGGGAAGACAAGGGCAGATTGAAGCAGAGGAAAGGGAAGGCAAAATTCCTTCACAACTTCGGCAGCCGCAAACAACAAACGAAAATCGAAGGGAGCACAGGAGATTGATCAAATACCAGAAGCACGGGAACCAACCATTCACAGAATCACAAGAACAAAGAAGAAGGAGTAGAGGAGAGGAGGTAGTGTCGGCCAGCCAGAGCTTCGCCATCGTCTCAAACAGACCAGGTAAGTGACTTCTTCTTCTCGCCTTATTTCAATTAATTGGCATTTACACTGTGCAAGTGAATTAACACTGTGCAAGTGAATTTTAATTCACTTGCACAGTGTAGCAACAGGCGTGCGTTAGCGCACACGTGTTGCTTAGCCCAGCCAGGTCACTGGCTGGCTAGGTCCAGCCCAAAAAAAATAGAAAAATAAAAAAGTAAAAAATAAAAAAAATAAAATGTGTATGCATGAATAAAAATAATATAAATTTATTGGTTTATTCACTGATGCTAGAGTCAGGAATAAGAATATCGGTTTAAATTTATATTATTCATTGTATTTTATTTTATTTAGCTAGAAAAATAAAAAATATGTGCATGTGTAAAAATAAATTTATTTTATTTATTCACTAACACTAGAGTCAGGAATAAAAATATTGATCTAAATTTATTTTATAGCTACGTAATATTTACCAACGCTAGAGTTTGAAGTATCCGTAGTTGAATATTCACTGGCGCCAAAGTCAGGAATATTATAAGCAAATTATCATAGCCTAAACTAATAAATGTTTAGCAATTTAAGACAAAACCAACAATGCAGTCTACCTCAGGCAGAACGTTTAAGGGGTGATAATATCTTCCCTTTTACGTAACCAGTCCCGAACCATAGAATCTCTGTTGACCAGTTAGGGTTCCTAGTGACCATAATACTAGGTGGCGACTCCTTAAACAAGAACGTTCCCCATCAAAGAATAGGATGCCAGAAATCTGTTCCTTCCAAAGATTAGTTTTAAGGTCGCCGCGATGTCGGGTGTGACAACGTAGATCCGCCACAATTAGTAAACTCAGTTGCTTCACAAGTTCATATACCATAACTCCGATTTTGATATCAAATTTAGCAATAGATTGTCTACAATAATAACTTAAAGTCCGCTCTAGCAATTAAAATAAACAATCATAGGAAAAATAAGCATAGGAGAACAAACATATTCATCATATAAACTAAAAAGAAAAGGTAAAATAAATCTCACAGTTATTGAAATCCGAAGGTTTCCGTGTCCTTGCAACCAAGAAAAAGAGTTTAGCCTTGTACGTTTGTTGAACAATTAACAAAAAAGAAAGAGGAATGCATGATTTCAGGTTTCTTAGAGGAAGGGGGCGTTTTTCTCTTCTTGGCTGGCTGCCCCCTTCTTTCTCTCATTCTTTTTATATCCTAGGAAATCTAGTCTCTATTTTATAAAATAGTCCTCCCTTAAGTAGACAATTTACATTTAAGTACTTCAATAACTATTTTTATAAAAAAGGAGAAATAACCTTTCATGAATATTCAAACTTTGACTTAGAGGAGCTAAATTATTGAAATACAAGCTTGGATGTCGGTTTAGATGCTTCAAAACGTAATTTGGACTCGTTTCTTCACGAAACCTGTTTGTTGGCAGAATTCAGTTATCATATTTGAAAAATCATATCTCCCTCATATGACATTGTTTTTGGCTTGCATTTGGTGCGTTGATAGTTATTTGAGTCAGGAAGCGAACAAAATTGATTTTGCATCAATTGGACTTCTGTAGCTCCAGATATTGAAGTCAGAATGGCCGAAGGTCAATGTTGGCAGATTGCAAGATTTGACTTTGAAGGCTGCGATTTTCATGTTCTTCCTTATTTAATTTTCTTGCCTCAGATGTCCAGAAAGGTATGGATGTTAGCTTTTTAATGCCACTGAAATCACTTCATTTTGACATCTAGAGCTCACGCTTTGCACAAAACATCGACTAAAGGTCAAATTGCCAATTACCTTCAATTTACTCATTTTTTGCATCTTTCATCCAAAAGTGTCTTCAAAACATAAAATAAAAAATATCAAGGCATTTTATATATAAAACATTGGCAACAACCGTGCCCCCCAAGTGTGGTGTTGCTTGATTCATCATAAATGAGCTTAACCATTCATTCATCTTCTGCATTCTCTTGAGAATTGTTCTCTCATTGATTGTGTATATCGTGCCAACACTCATCAAGAGGTTTTCTATTGTCGACCTCATCTTATATTGCCAATCAACCACAAACTTGCCTCCAGTTGAGACCTACCCTTCAAGTATATATTATCATCTACCCTCATAGAATCATCAAGTTGCCCAGAAATGTATCTCACAGCTTGCAGTACAAGGCTCTTGTTGTATGCTCATGTTCTTCTCAATAGATCCCTCTCGGCTCATCTAATTAAATTGTGAAAAGAAATGCATCGACATCATCAATGATGTTCATCACCCATATTTATGCGGTGAAGTGCATCTTGGCTTTAAACCAGCTTGTCCCCGTAGTCAGTTTTGGTGGTGTGCATTTTTTATCTTCATTCAAATGCAACCGTACGACAACATCAGTTGAGAGTCATAACCATGTTTCAAATGATGACATGAAAATATCCTTCAAGTGCATCATTGCTCTCAATTGTTTATGGAGTCTACTAGATTATGGACTGTCTTTGAACAACATCACCCTCAATTAATATGAATGTGCTCATTCTTCTGATTATCTTTCTTTGAACAACATTGTTCTTAGTTCACTAATTCATCATTTGATCATCTTTCTTTGCCCCCGACTAATCTGAATATTGTTCGTTTTCCTTTTTAGGGTCCACTGTATTACCCCCGGCTGCTCAACTTTTCAAGGAGTGTCGAGAAGAGTTGATGTCATTTCTGTCAAGGATTTTGCAAACTCGATCGATGTTCTTCTTATTCGACAATATTTCTTGTTCTAGAATCAGTTCTCATATTTCAAAGATCATGTCTAATCAAAGTCTAGTTGTTGAAATGAAATCAAAGAGATGTCAATTTTTGAAAGTATTTTGAAAATCAATCTCGTTTTGTCCAAGATCCAACACACACTATTCAATGTAGTCCTTTAATTATCTTGTATTTTGAAAACTCCATTATAAGATTAAAATGGCCTTTTCTATGTTTCTTTATATCATTGGTGCATCATATGATGAGATGACCTTCTAGGAATTTCAAGAAACAAGATGCTCAAGTCAAAACTTGAGGCTTTATCAAGAAAGACTGTTTCTTTTTTAGCACTTATTTTATTAACATGCATAATAACAATAGCTTAATTCATGAAGTCATGACTCTTATGGAAAAGCTCTTCAAGTTTTGACAGCTCTATTTATCAGTTCAGATTGTTTACTTGATTAAAAAGAGCTTTTTAAAGCATGTAATGATGCTATGGTTCATGGCTCTGAAAAAAAAAGGAATGTCATAGGCTCAAAAGGTGTTTGAGGGTTTCAAGGACTTAGGATCAACATCAATTATTCATAACTCATTTTATGTTGTTGTCTTTGTAGAGGAAATGACATATAACCATGTTAACTTTAAAGATCAGAATTCCCTTAACATAAATCATAATGCAAATCAAACTTTTCTTTGATGAATAATCAATCTAAATCATTTAAAGACATTAAAGGTTTTATCATTGATTATCAAATGACAATGTTTGTAACTTAGTATTTTTTGGCATTGCCTTTTAATGTGTGTTGTGGCTTTCCATGAAACCTCATTTTCTCTTCCTAAACTTGATAGGCATTCTCCTTCCTTTATCTTTGACTTGCCTTTAAGTGTAGACAATTTCCGCGTTTTTTTATGGCTTTCATATAGCCTTTCTCATAGTTTTCTAACATGCCCCCAATCTATGTCTTTTTTCTTTTAGCTCTTTCTCAAACGTTAGACTTTTGTTCTTAGCCTTCTTTTTACCATTGATTCCACTTTTGTCTTTTTCCTTTTCTAACAAAAATCTCTCATTTTCCCATAGTATGGGGTGTGATCCTGGTTAGAGTTTCTTTTGAAAAGAATATTCTATCAAGCTCAAAATAGGATTGCAAGGATATATTTCAAGTATTGTGAAAAGATAAAACAAAGATGACCTTTTCTCATTTCAAGCAAGGTCGGTTAGAACCAATAAATTTTGACATTGTCTAATGTCAAGATTCACGAGTCCATAACTACTGAATACACTACGTGTCATGATGCATACTGCTAAAACTTAGCTGTGTGGTTCAATTTTGTGTGTGGGCTCAAAATTTGTTCAGTCACCTCTTGTTGTTTATCTTTCCATTTTAACAAATATCAAGTTATTTCTGCAATCAAAACATTTTTAATCTTTCAGGATTGATTAGCTTTAATCGCATATAGGAATATGATCAAAATATTTTGTCAAAAATAAAATGCCAAACATCTTCTAACTTCAGAACAACAAAGAGATAAAGAAAAGACATGTTTTGTTAAAGAATGAGATGTGATCCCAAACAAAATGCAGAATAGTAAAATTCCATAACAAAATGATTGACAATTTAACACCCTTATTGGATCAGCTTTTCTGGCAATATCTATGTTTTGAAAAGTATTTTGATCACTTATCATTCTGAGGTTGTTCTGGTGACAATATGACCAATGACATCATTTTTCAGAAACACAACTCGCCTCTTGCTCACTATCCTTCAGACTCGATTCTAGAAATTCTTGCAACTATTCAAATGAATGGCCCAAAACCCTACCATGATATTCATATCTCTTGTCTAGATTATACCAGATAGGAAACGGTGGTTGCATGAGATTTGACGGAGTTGGGGCAATAAGTCTCGAGCCTAATAGATACTGGTAGACAAACTCGAGTCGCATAGGAATGTCAACCTTTGACAAAAACATTTGAGCAGTTGATGCTACAACAAGACCTGACTAGACCATATAAATAAGGTTTCCCACCTTTAGAATCATCTCTCATCATTGTTCTGGAATCCATGACAGAACCTTCAATCTTTCCCGTCTTCATAGCTTGTTCAATTCTTTTAGCAATCCTCATAACTTCATGGAAATGTTGAGATGAGCTTCCTATTTAATGCACATAATAAGAAGATTGAAAGGTGTTGGCAAACAACATCACCATTTCTATATCTAATAGTGGAGGTTGAACACATGCTGCCTTATCTCGCCATCTTTGCGCATATGCCCTCACAGACCCTAGGTTTTCCTTCTCCATAACCATTAGGATGGTTCTGTCAGGAGCAGTTTCCAGATTAAATTTATACTGCTTCAAGAAGACATCTACTAGGTCTTTTCATATATTGATCTTGATATTGTCTAGTCTCATGTACCAGCTCAAAACAGATCCAGTGAGACTATCTTGGAAAAAGTATATTAGCATCTTATCATTATGGATCATTTTAGCCATCTTGTTGTAGAATGACCGGAGATGGGTGTATGGGCATTCTAGTCTGGTATACTTGACGAAGTCCAACGCTCTAAACTCCTTTGACACCATAATATTTAGAACCAAACAATCTTCAACTGCTATCACATGGTGAATCAAATTATTTCCTTCAACCGCTCTCAATCTTTCTTCTAGGCCAAACCATTTATCATGGCCCATGGGATTGGTAAAGCTATTGTAAGAAGGTCCATTTATCAAGCTTGACTTGGATAGACAGTAGTGAAAGGGACAAAATGATTCCCAGTTATTGAGTCTGCCCTTAAGTTCTGAGATGTGTAAGGGACATGGATTGATGGTGTTTTCATAGGAGGTTGTGTAGAAATCCCCTTTTCCATTCTTAGAGCTCAACACTTGTTCAAGCAGATCTGTAAGTCTAGCTACTTGACCTTAGATGCTCTCAATTTCATTTTGATAATAGGCCTCCAACTTAGCTTTTTCTTCATTTTCCATCTTTCAGGTGTAGCAAATCTTGGGTGGGGGCCTATGTTTCAACTTGACAACATGTATGATAAATGTATGAGTATGTTTCTATACGATGAGCTTGCCCTTTTAAGGTTGACACATGGTCGTAACCCTTGCATGATGATACAAGAATTTTGATTCTTGCTCTACAATCGAAATTTCCTAAGTAACGGCCATTGTGTCAACCACAAGTCTTGAGTTCAAGATACTTCAGGAAGGGTTTACTTTGATGCAAAACAAAAGGTAACACACACAATCTAAGGACAAGTTCTATTCATTAGTGAGACAAAGGGTAGGTTGACTATCAAGTCTGAAAAAGGGTCTCATATCTGCCTAGTGACGATCTTCATAAAGACAGTATAGAGGCGTTGCGAGAAATGGTTAAGGCATGTATGCCCACCATTACCAATTAGACACTCAGATATGAGTTGGGTGTTTCATGCATTTGAACCCCGACCAATAGTCATAGGGCAGATCGCTAATCCCCCACCAAACTTAGAATCTTGTGTGTGCTTTCCAAAAATTAAAGTATGTGATGCATAAGACAGTTCTATACAATGCATGAACATATATGTACAAAAATTAAAGCGTGTAAGAAAATAAATAAAATAAGCTTATTAACAGAAAACACGCAAACCGAACAAAACATAAATATTAGACAAAAACAAAGCTTAGTCCACAAGGTCCTTGATGGAGTCGCAATTTTATCGCACGTATGCGACATCGCGACGAAAAATCCACTCTCATAAAGTGTATTTTATCTATTTGGCAAATACAGGAAGACAACAATTCCTTGTCTTTTATTAGTGAAAAATTGGAATGGGTGTTGCCACCTAATATTTTTGGTCAGTTAGAACCCTAACTTGTCTCACAGATCGGGCATGGGGACTGATTATGTAAATGGAAGGTATTAGTACCCCAAATACGCCCTACCTAAAGTAAGATGCATTGTTTGATTGTCTGATACAAAACTAAGGTGTTATTGTGATTAGTACTTGAAAGTATATTTTTATCAAGGTTTTATATCATCATTTTGCACTTGAAGTATCAATAACTCCTTAACTAGAGCATGTTTTATAATAACAGATCTGATAATATAAGATAACTTTAATTTATGGTAAATGTTCATTTTAAATGCAGGCATATCTCACAATTCAAAGGATTGATTGATGTGATTAACTATTGAAAGTGAAAGGACAAAGAAACGGCTAAGCTTAGAAAGGAGATGCCGATTCAATTCAAATTGGAACACTGTTCAGTTATTGGGTCATATCTGGAGCTGTAGATCTTGGATTTGAGCTTAATTTATATGGATGGAAAGCTAAGAAATAGGCCTATAATGTTCATGAATAGTGTAAGACCCAAATCTGCCGTTTTCAAATTCAAAGTTTGGCCACAAAAGAGAAGTCAGAATCTGTCCTGTAATCCAACCCAAACACTGCTTAGCATTTTACCCATATCTGGAGTTCTAGAAGGCCAAATGACGTGAAAGTTTATGGGTGGAAGGAAAAGACAATTTCCAACAACTTTCATGAAGAACACTTTGCCAAATGCTGAATGGATCAATGTCATTTCATCCAGCAAAAGTGCTTGAGTGCTGATGTCCACCAAGTCCACTAAATCAATAGTTGGCCACTACATCAATAATCAATTACCAAATAAATAGTTCTGAATTTTAGCCTATAAAAGGAGGTATTTGCCATTCATTTAGCAATCTTGGTTCTAAGATCAAGATCATGTTCTTACTCTCTCTTTATTGTTGTAATGCTTAAGTTTTATATTCATTAATCTCTTGTTTATGCTTTTCATTTCCTTTACTATACTTAGTTAACTATGTTCTTATCTTGTTTATTTATGTTTTTCTTCTTTATTATGTCTAGCTAAGTTAATTATGTCAAGGTGACAAGGTTTCACTAATGGTGTTAGAATAAGTATAATATGAACTCAACATGGACTTCAATGCTTAAATCCTAAACAATTTGCTATTAACATGTCTTATCTTTTTTATCTTATCAATCCTTAATACCTTGCTTGTTAAATGGTTAATCTAGATTTGTGTTGTATAACACTTGGTACATCAAATACTTGATCCTTCATAGTTTTCG
>Ga0325404_1008437_pt1 | contig 10604 bp, 4 predicted proteins | sample PopdelMetagenome_18_FD_205664 | JGI IMG/M metagenome (GOLD analysis project Ga0325404, IMG submission 205664) | Populus deltoides microbial communities from Bellville, Georgia, United States - Xylem-Control-R1 | ecosystem: Host-associated > Plants > Phyllosphere > Stem > Wood/Secondary xylem...
CGCGCTCTCAATATATATATATATATATATATATATATATATATATATATAGTTAATTAGTTAGGATTTTATTTTTAAAAACACTTGTCTGGCACACACAATATATCCTGAGAATTCCATACATAGGTAGGATATTCTGATTGAAAACGCAATGCAAATCATGTTTTTTAAATATTTAAAAAAATTTATTAAAAATTAATTTTTTATATTTTAAAATATTTTGATGTGCTAATTTTAAAAATAATTTTTAAAAAATAAAAAATATTATTTTAATATATTTTATTATAAAAAAAACATTTTAAACAACAACCACGATCCCACTCTTAAAAATACCATATAAAATCTGAAGTTAAAATTATGCTCAGACTCCTACTATTTATTTTCTTTATAAGGCCGCATAAATGGGTGCATTGTGCAACTAATAACAGCTACGTACGTCCTCTGATAATACTAATAAATATTCACCGTATGATAATTAGAATTCACGTACACCCATTTTTTCATTATCTAAGACTTTGGAGTTGTCGTTTCAAGAATGCGCCGACATCATTTGTCTTTTGCGGTGTACGCAATTTACCTACATCGAGGTTCATTCATGATTCATGGGACCTAAAAAGTGATGTGGTCAATATCCTGCACGTGGATTGAGGTTTGAACAACACGTGGATTCACCATGTACAATGAATTCTTCTTAAATAACTATGACCTTTTCTTTCTTCTAATCTTTGCCCATGTGACAGGTCGCAGGTTGGAGCATGATTCAAGAGCTCCATATTAGCAATATTAATAGCGACAAAATTGACCTTTTCAAGTTTTTTTTATTTTATTTTATTTATCGGGATACGACTCTCTTTATAAAATTGATGGGCTTGGTCTTATTATATAAATATCAGTCCAAAAGTCAATCTTATTATACTTGCCCTCTGACATATATATATATATATATATATATATATATATATTGGGAGTTTTTGTTCTATGAATTATTGGGATTAATATTGAGCAGCACGTATATGGGAGTTTTTGTTCTATGAATTATTGGCATTTTAAAGATTTAATAATTTCTTAAGTGTTAATCCCAAGATTTAAATTGATAGTCATAAATTAATAATAACTATAAAAAATGTTTTCATTATGGTACCAACTGTGTGAAAAGCACTCTTATTAAAACCAAGTCTTTAAATATCATTAGTATAATTCAAATGTGTTGTTCTAGACTTAGACTAGGATTAGAAAAATAAACAAATATAAAATTATTTGAGGATATGATTTGGTAGTTTAAATTAATTTTATAGTTCAAATGATTTCTTAACATGAAATTAAATGATTTTATAGTCTTTAAATAATTATAATTTTAAAGAATATATTAGAAAATAATATAAAATTATTTAATACATCATTCCATAAATTGTTTTTTTGTCAAAATAATTATTTTACATGGTTTCAAAACTTCAACAACGACTTTCATAAGTTCAAATCCCGCTACCAGGTTTCACTAATGAAATTAATAAAAATTAAACACCAGGAGGGAGGAATTAGTAGGCCAATATATGAACCATTAAATTTTAAAATTCGTTTGCCGTCCAAGAGCATGGTGCCACCAGGGCTTCGATGGGCTGAGCAGTCGGCGTTGTGAGTCAAACAAGGTTGGTTGGTGACCATCCTCGTCGTTGTCATCTATGGAGAAATGAGTGGTGCAAATTGTCTGTTATCAATTGCGTACGTACTTTGCCAGTTTCGGCGACTGAACGAAGTTGATCTCTTCAAAGATTAGACACGTTAAGCAAGTTATCTGAAACTCAAGGAAACTTACAAGTGTCATTAATCAAGTTTTAATGTTGATTAATGAGACATGTGACATCAACCAATTTGGTATTTACCAATGTTCATGCACGTTCAAACTCGATCAAAATCTCAGCTAATTAGCATGTATCAAAGTGTCTTTCTTAGGTTAATAATGGTGACTTCAGCAAAGATTTAAGTGAAATTGGAGGGAGGGATTAACTTTGTCTCACATTCTAAATGTGAAGGATCCAATTGTTTTTGTTTTTTTCCCTAAAAAAACACAAATTTCAATACAATTGAATCACGTAGTATGCAGCTACAAGTCAATTACAATAAGAAAGGCAAAACTATACATCTTGATAATCATCTTTGGCCACGATCAACCTTTACCAAAACCTTAACCACTTTGCATTTACAATTAATATTCTCTCTTATACTAATAATTTTGACTTTTGCAATCCTTTTTTATAATAATAATAATAATAATAATAATAAAAGACTACTTAACTTTGTCTCAAGGCAGAAGGGCAACCACTCAATTGCATTTTTTTTAAACCATACAATTGAATTATTCAACCAGAGGGTCCTGCACAGCAGAAGAACATGCTACCAAGCCCATAACAATGATATAAGCAGAGTTGTACCTTCTCATAACGTGTTTGGAATGTGATTATGGTTATTTTTTAAAATATTTTTTATGTTGAAATATATTAAAATGATATTTTTTTATTTTTAGAAATTATTTTTAAGATCAGCGCATCAAAACGATCCAAAACACATAAAAAATTAATTTTTAGCAAAAATAAATTGAATTTTTAGAAAATATATTTGCATCGCGTTTCTAGACATGGTATTACTGATCATCGTCATCATCAGACAGTGTTTATCCTTGAAATATTCAGACGAGCTGGAATAGCATTGTGTGTGATTTTTATAATTGAAGGAAGAAATGGCCATCTCTATCGAACTTAATCTCAATTTGTATTTATTGTATCCAGCGGAGATATATAATAGAGACGTGTCTAATGTATTTCTCATGCTTCAATTCAAGGGGTATTTATTTTACACTAATCTAGTTTTAAAAAATTAAATGATGGTCCAATTTAATTCTTAAGAACCCTATCAGGTTTTTTTTTCAATTTAATCGGGCCAATATCCATACGTTGAACAATTACAAGACAAAAACGAAAGTGATGATCACTTGGGTAGTGGTTTCTGACCCTCCTAATGATAGTTTGATTTTTCTTGTAATATTTTTTAACGGTTTTGGTATTTTAATGTTAAAACTTATTTAAAAAATAAAAAATAAAATTATAGGACCCTCCTCATGATGATCAGAAAGAATACAGAGGTTTTGTCTTTATTAAGGTCGCAAAGGAGTTCCGAGCAGCCCAGACAAAAACATGTGACTCTGGTGGGACAGAAACTACAAACATCAAACATCGATGTGTCCAAAGCAAATTGGATTCATTGATCTTAGATTTTTCTGCAAGAACGAATTACGGCTAAGAACATGCAATAAAATGTACAACGAGAGATTCATTGATCTTAGACTTTTAGAGTATTGCGGCTAAAAAAACATGCTATAAGATATACAATGAGACTGGCTAATGATGATTTTGACATTTCAATGATACAATCCGACCATATCAACCCTTCATGATGCGAGGAGTCATATGTCGATAAAACCATGTACTGTGTTGAATTTCACCGGCACAACTCTCCTGCTCGGTAATAAAAAGGAAGGACTGGGTGGTGAACAGGGAAGAGGTCTCCCATTATCATCGTACGTGGAATGAAAATAAGATCATTAAACAAAATTATTTGTCCTGAGCGTGCTCTAAAAGTGTAGATGGATTTTTTGTATAGCAAGGTGATGGATTGTTCTTTGCGTGTAAAAGAGGAGCCGAAGGTATTTACCATGCAATGCTGAAAACATTCATTATGTTAGGGTTATAATTTACTAATTAATACAGTACTTGTATACTTGTAATTTAGTAGAAATTTTATAGTTATGCTTTTTTCCTCGATCAAATAATATAAAAAAAAACTATCTTCAACTTCACGAGAAAAAAAATGTAGTGTTATTTCCACTTTATCATACTCTATAATCTGCTTTTATTAATTAGATAGCCAAAAATACTCGTAATTATAAATTTTATAAGTGATGATAATTAGATTTTAAAAAAATGATATTTTAATGTGAGCATTACATTTATAATTAGAAATTTGATATAGAGACTTGTTTTGTAACTAAGGTACTTAGATTTCATCATTTTTTAATCGTTGTCTATCACTAAATTAGTTTTTTTTTAAATAAAAAAATTGGTCAAGCGAAATTTCTTTTCTTGTTAAAGGGTTTTTTTTTTTTTTTTTTTTGAGCTTCCTAATACTATCTACCATTAAATAAGATATTTCACAATAATATTAAAGATTAGAAGGTAATATAGTCTATGAATAAAAATAAATATGGATTGAGATTAATAATTCTTGAAGTGAGAATAAATCCAAAAAAAATAAAAGTATCCTCATTCTTCAGCTTTATCAGAAACTATACTGGAGAAAAAAGGAAATGAGCCTTTACTCTTTTAGCCACCAAACTCCAAATTGCTGAGCACACGGCATTGAGCTCATTGGTATTCCATTGTGGAAAATGTAACCAGCAATTTACAAACGCTACTAGGCCTGCCTAATGGGTCACCCGCACTTGCATCTTCTCCTCCGGCATCAACCCTGTTGCGAGGCCTTGGATTCTGACCCTTTTCGCTTGGGCCTCCGAGCTTTCTCGGCTGCCCAAGGAGACTGCATATCAATTCGACATTCATATATGGCAGAGCCCAAAAAAATAGAAAACTTCAGGCTAACAGAGAATCAGAAAATCTTCCACAAGCTCTTAGTGCCAACCTCAAAAAAACAAAAAACCTCTTGGTTCATAGCGCAATGTTTCAAATGGATTTCCACGAGGGGAAAAAGAATAAGTGGAAAACAACGGTTTCAAGAGACTCGAGTCATTGCATGGACACACGAGACACCTTTTCAAGATGCAAACCCAGTACAGGTCTATGAACAAAAGTAAATATGGAGTGAGATTACTTCACATTTAGAAAAAGAAAGGGAGGATTTGGCCAGATTTTGATTGGCTACAGCATATAAAGGGGAGGATTAGGCCAGATAGGCAGATACAGATCCCTGAGTAATTGAATCAGGAATCCCATATCTTTCGAGGAACTCGTCGTGAAAGAGAACATAAGCAAATGTAGACAAATCAACTTTCGCTAACCCTTCATATCTCCTGAAGTGTAAGTAAAACCAGACACTTACACTTTAGCACCCCTATTCTCAGCATTACCTAGATCCTAGACCACAAACAGGGTTTTTGAGTATTTGCCAAAGTACTGTGTGCTTTTTTCATGGTCCCACAGCAGATCACTAGACTGGAACGTGTGCTACGCAGTAGGTCAATAGTGTTTTGAAAAAATTCAAGAAAAACTCGATACTCATGTCATTAATTTTACTATATTCAATATCAATTAATTTAATAATCTCATTTAAATTAAAAGCAACAATAAAGAACAAACCGTAAAAAAAAATTTGACATGGCAATAATAAACATAAAAAATAAATCATCGATATCATATTATACTTGTGAAGAGCAGAAAGAAAAGTTTATTGGAGACCCACCACCACTCGACCGTGGATATCGGCCACAACCCAAAGAGCTTGCTTTGGTTCAAATTCTATTGTAAAAGGATGCTAGAAGACATCGAAAAAAGCTGCATGATTCGCTAAAACAATGTCCTGTAAAAGCAAACTTAACAAAACACAATGAAGTGAATTATCCATCTATATTCAATCATTCAAGAAAAAAAATTATTTTGAGAAAATATATATAACAAAGCACAAAACAAAAAAAAAGAATCCAGATAACCTAACCAAATAAAAAAAAAAAAACAAAAGACGTCGAGAGCATATAAAAAAATAGAGTTTAATCTCTAATAAACTAAATATCAAATGATAAAATCTAGAGAGAGAAAAACATTAGATTAAAAGAATGATAAAAAGAAAAAGCAACTCCTAGCAAACATCAAGCAGGGTTAATTCTCCAAACTAGAATCTAGAAAATCTCAAAATGAGATTAACCAAAAAGTTTAAATTCAAATCAACTCAATATTAAAGAACAAAATTGAATATAAAAAATCACAAAGCAAAAAAAATTAGCAAAACAAAAAAAAAATCAAAAGAATAATAAGAAAATTTGATAAGAAAAAAATGATCGACGATAAAATCACCAAAAAAATTACACTATAAACATTATAATTATCTTAGATGACATAAATAGCAATTAAAAAAAACAAATTTAAAAAATCTAATGAGGATGAAATTGAAAAAATTTAAATTTTCATGAGTTATTTCAAATTAAAAAATATCAACCAAAAGATAAGAGACTAAATCAGAAACAAAGAAAAGTAAAAACAAAATCAAATGTGAATGAAATTAAAATTGAAACAAATTTTGATTTTCATAAGTTATTTGAAATAAAATAAATATCAATCAAAAAATCATGAACATAATAAAAAACAGAGAAAACCTACATGGCTGATTTGAAAAATTGTACGGTAGAGCACAAGACTCGAGTGAGAGAGAGAAAAAAGAAATGGTCATTAAAGCTAAATCGAAGCTCTGTTTTCTACACACGCCACTTCTACATAAAGGAAAAATTGAGATGAATCTAATGACGCCACGAAATGGCATTTTTGCTTGCTAAAATCAGTTGCACGTTATGTATGAAGACAGCGGAGTGGGTGATGTGCTCACACGTGTCCAACACATGACAATGATTTTTTTAAATCCCTTTAATTTATTAAAAGACAAAACTAACTCTCACTTTACTCAATAACAACATAAAAAATAATAGTACAATAACCAAAATATCCTCGGATTCAAGGTATAAAAAAATTAAAACCCAAGCACAGGGTGGTATTTTTACTGTGCAAATAAAAAAGATAAGACGAAAACACCACTCCTAGCAAGCCAAAATATTTTTTTATATAAGGTTAAATTGGCTCTTTTACTGTATATTTTCGAAGTAAAAATACAAATATATCCCTCAACAACATCAAAGCATTAATCTTAAGGATATTTAAGATAATTTACTATGCAATTTTAAAATAAATGCATGTTGTGCCCTCGGTCAATTTAAAAATAATGCCAAAATACCCCCATTGAAAAGATAATCATGCCCTCAATCTCTAGCCAAAAGGTTTTTTTTAAGGGTAAAGTGGTAAGTTAATTGTTCTCATCCACAGTTAAACGTGTCTAGATTCACCGCCCATTCTAGTTTTTTTAATGGAATTTATCAGGTATGCTCACACTTGATACCCAGAGTTAAGATAATACCATTTCTCACATTTGATAGACAAGGCTATGCGCTCTTTAAACCTGAAATAGAAAAATTGGCATACAAACTATGGTAAGAAGTTACCGACACAGTGGAGGGCAAGGAAGAAAACTACAAAACCATTCAAAATCAACTCAACATATTTTTCCATTCAAATCCACTCAACCTCACCTTCGTCAAGAGCATCTATGATTGAACAAAAAAGGAGCATCTCACAAAAATGAAATCAGCCTCTGCTTTTAAAACTCTCTGAGCACATCTACCAAGAACATGCAAATGAATAGATGGACTTCAGTGGCATAGGTTGTGATATAATATTGCAGAAAATAGAATGAAGAATATAAAGTTAGGAGTTAAGATATCCCACCTGGCAAAGAGACAACTGAGTCCAGCAAGTACAAAGGCTGCAAGAACTGAATAACAAGGATTTATCTGCTGGAATGGATCTGCTTAGCAGCATTTTACCATGAAACTGAACTCTCAAGTTGTCCAGGGTTCATGGCCTTTATCAACAATGAGAGGCAGCAGTATGGTGATCAAATTAAAAAACATCATCAGGGACAAATCCTCTTTGAAGCATTTCATCATGGAATCGAAATGCCTCATTCAAGTTGTCCTGAGTGACGTGTCCATTTATCAAAGCTGTGTATGTGGACCTATCAGGATTTATCCCTTTCTCAATCATTTTCCGTAAGACCAGCTCAGCCTCTTGCATCCTACCCTGCCTACAGAAGCCATTCATAACTACATTATACGTGATAATATCAGGCAACAGACCTTCTTTTTCCATCTTATTAATCCAAAGAAAAGCTTTGTCCATGTTATCTTCTCTCACAAAACCATTAATAAGGGTGTTATACGAAATATGATCAGGAGCAACTCCTTTAGCAATCATCCTGCCCAAGAACTCATCAGCCTTCGATGAATCACCTGACCGACAGTAGCCTTTTATAATAGTGTTACAAGTGACAAGGGTGGGTTTAATACCCTTTTCAATCATCACATCCCACAATCTAAAGGCCTCAGATACATGGCCCACACTACAATACGCGTTTATTAATATGCTGTATGTAATGTGGTTGGGGAAAATCCTCCTAGAGATCATACCATCCCATAACTCACTGGCTTTCTCCATTTCACCCACCTTGCAAAACCCATCAATCAATGTATTGTATGCCACGATATCTGGTTTGATATTCCTTTGAGTCATCGTCCCAAACAAGCTTAGTGCTTTAGTCATATTCCCATCCTGACAATGGCCATGAATAAGTGTGGTGAAAGTGTAAAAATCAGGGAGTGCACCCCTTTCCACCATCTCATCGAACAGCTTATCTGCATCTGTGAGCATCTTTTCTTTGCACAACCCATTTAATATAGTATTGTATGCAATCACATCCAAGACACAACCCTGCTCCAGCATTTCATCCCGTATCTTCAAAGCCTCCAACATATTGCCATTTCTACAATAACCATGCATAAGAACAGTGTAAATCACATTATCTGGAACCAAACCAAATTTCTTCATATCTCTAAAGTACACCAATGCCTGATCAAGGTGTCTGTTCCTTGAAAAAACTGCAATAAGGGAACTAAAGCTTACTAAATCAGGAACAACACCCTGACGTAACATTTCACCAAAAATTTCTTTGGCTTCAGAAAAATTGTCTCTTCTGCAGCTCTCAACAAGCAATGTGTTATACGTAGTGGTATCAGGACTAAACCCAATGTTCAGCATCTCAATCAAAATTCCCTTTGCTCTTGCATATCTTCCCTTTTTACACAGACCATTTATAATAGCATTATATGTCAAAAGACTCGGTTTCAAACCTTTATCTGCCATAGAGTTCATTATCTCAAAAGCTTCTTCTAAAAGTCCTTCACGACAATACGCACCAATTAAAGTATTATAAGTCACCATATCTGCATAAATCCCGTTTCCCTCCATCTCACTTAAAAATGACTTGACATCATCAAATTTACCATCTTTACACAAAGCATTGACCATAATGTTTAATGTATAAACATTCAATTCAATCCCACTTCTAACAACTTCCCTATGCACTTCCCATGCCAATTCAACCCAATCTATCTTCACTAACCCTCCAAGAAGACTATTGCAAGCATTTATAGACACCAAATACCCTTTACTCCTCAAAATTCTAAACGCCTCAGTCCCTTCCCTTAACTTCCTAGCTTGCACATAAGTTCTTATCAACAAATCAAAAACCAAATTATTAGTCCCACAATTGCCACACATCGATGATACCAAAGCCTCAACAACCTCAACCCTCGAAACCCCACTTCTCCTAATCATTCTAAGAATCAAAGCTTGTGCATCAGATAATCTTCTACTACGAACAAAAACATGAACCATTGCACTCAATGAAACGGATGAATGCTTAAAGTTTGAACCATTTAACACTGACGAATCAATAAACCTTTGACCAAGTTGCAAATTAGCATTACAACGACATAAAACATCAACAATGACTGATGGGTTCAAGCGAAGTTGATAGGAAAGCAGAGAATTTACATTACCATGTTTTAAATTGAAGATGATCTTCTCCACCAATAAAGAATCAGGCAGGGTTGTTGCTGAAGAAAATGGTTCTTTATATGGGTTTTGAGAGGTTTCTATTGTTTGGAGACATCTAAAGCTAGATTTAGAGGCAGGGTTTAGAAGATAGGTGATAAAGTTATATCTTTTGTGGGTTTTGAGGATTGTTAGAGTGTGTTTTTGATTAAGTAGAAAAGGATCCATTTTTGTGAAAGTATAGCTAGCTGTTTGCTCGAGGGTTTCGTCTCAGTCCGTCAGTTTGAAGATTCTGAAAGAAGAGGAAACTGTCGAGGTCGAGGAAATAAAAGTTGCAAGAAAGTCGATCCTCAACCTCTCTTGTTGTCTATTTGTAGATGAACCCTCCACTCGCCGTACTTGTTTATTCTTTTATTGATTAATTTTGAGTTAATGACAACTTAGTTATCATAGTTTGTTTAAATTACAAAAACTCTAAAAACCGTGGTAAAAAGTAAAAACACTGTACATCCAGATAAAAAAAAAAAGTATTCATTGCTATTGCTATGATAAAATTACTTTTTTACTCTTTAAAGAAAAAATTATTTTGTCTTTTGGTATGGGGGCTAATTCTATCTTTTCTAGACTTATTGGTTATTAAAAATTATCATGAGGTATTTATATTTTTTTCAAATTTTTTAAATAGTCAAATAATTAAATTACTTTTCAAGTCAAGAAAATATTAAATATATTGATCAAGAGTTTTTTTAAAAAAATATATATAATATAAACCTTTTTACTTCTAAATTCTAGAAAAAGTAGTTATGCATTCAGGGCCATTAGTTTTCTTTCACTTAATTTCATAATCATTGATTTTTTACTTGATTATTTAATATTTAAATCTAAAAA
>Ga0325404_1008439_pt1 | contig 10603 bp, 5 predicted proteins | sample PopdelMetagenome_18_FD_205664 | JGI IMG/M metagenome (GOLD analysis project Ga0325404, IMG submission 205664) | Populus deltoides microbial communities from Bellville, Georgia, United States - Xylem-Control-R1 | ecosystem: Host-associated > Plants > Phyllosphere > Stem > Wood/Secondary xylem...
AGAAAACTCTAATTCACTTATATTAAATTTAAATTTTAAGATATTTTTATATATACACCTAATAATCATAATTATTTAATGATACTGCAGAGATCCCACTTCTCAAAAGAAACTAAGAACGAAGCTCGAATCAACAACCTTAAAGCATATTTATTGATACTGCAGAGATCCCACTTCTTAAAAGAAATTAATAACGAAGCTCGAATCTAGAACCTTAAAGCATGCTTTTGCAGCAGGGAAAATCATGAATGATATTATGGCAAAGGGTAACCCTTTCTTACTGCAAATTTTAATGAAGTAGTGAGGCAGGTTGGAAATTGATGGGCAAGTTTCAATTGCCATGTGAAGGCAATTGTGCCACCCAGCCATAAAGGCGTTTTATTTTCATGAAAGTGATCGAGGAGAGTTTTCAAACACGGCAATGGCTCTGTCTGTCTTTTTCTTTAAAAAAAATATATAAGATTATGGGGAAAATAAAAGAAATATCTTTGGTTGCTTAGTTATTTGAATAGTGTTGACTTCCTGACACCCTTTTACTACTCTATAGAATTAAGAAAATTGATTATCGTTAATAAGAGGTTGGATTGATGGCTGAGATGTGTTTTTCTCCTAATCAGATATTGCTATTTATATAATAATTCAGATTACATTTAAGATATATATTCAACATTGAATCCTCGGTCCTCTGCTGATGTCAGATAGTGAGATGTCTGGCTATAAATTTGTTCTTGTTTCATGCTGACCAAGCTTGAATCCTCGGTCCTCTGCTGATGACAAACCATTTGTCTTTCACAGAATTCAATCTTGATCTCTAGAAGGTCTCAGGTTGAAAAATCTGGAAACTTCGAATTTTCTTTTCTGGGCACGAGAATGATTTTGTGGTTTACTGATCGAAAACAAGACATTAGTTTTAGCTCTTGAGATTGAAATGGTTTGCTGTGATCATGATTTTCATTTTATAATCTGTTTTTTTATCCAATTCAATCATTATCAATTCATTTATGATGGCTACAATGGATGAAGAGTGGATTTGATTAAAATAAATAACCTTTTCTGTTATTATTTTGTGATGATAAAAGATGAAGATCGATAATGAGAAGGTTGAGAAAAATAAAGTAAATTGATTTTTTTATTAATTTTTGTACTTTTAAAATAGAAAATATACTATTCCAATTATTTCCTCTCTTTTGCCCCAATAATAAAACAAAATATTTTTTAAGTGGTTTTTCTATGATTTAAAATAATTAAAAAACATTTAAACAAATTAATTTAATATATATATTTTTTAGATACATAAGTAACGAGAATTAAAAATATTATAGATTTTTACCCTCAAGAAAGCTCGGTTGACTTCATGTTCAAAACAACAATCTCGTAAGTTTCATTGGCAGATGATTACGGAGTAAGCTGAGACCAAGTCTTGTTTTCTCTCTCTCAGACTCCATAAAACCAGCTGTACATTCTTACACCTTGAAAATCTCAAACTTACCTGCAAAATACCTTAGCAGCAGCCATGGATGTCAGAAACAATCCATGGATCATGCCTTTTGTTATTTTCTTATGCTTTTCTCTCAAGCCCCATGTCTCCCTTGGAGCTGATACAATCTCTGCAAACAGCTCTCTTTCTGGAGACCAAACTGTTGTCTCAGCAGGAAAAGTCTTCGAACTTGGTTTCTTCAAGCCAGGTAACTCCTCAAACTACTACATAGGCATGTGGTATTATAGAGATAAGGTTTCTGCACAGACCATAGTTTGGGTGGCAAACAGAGAGACACCTGTTTCTGATAGATTTTCTTCGGAGTTAAGAATATCTGATGGGAATTTAGCTCTCTTTAATGAGTCCAAGATCCTAATTTGGTCCACAAATTTGAGCTCTAGTAGCTCTAGATCTGTGGAAGCAGTACTTGGTAATGATGGAAATCTAGTTTTGAGAGATGGGTCTAATCCATCATTGTCACCACTATGGCAGTCTTTTGATTTTCCAGCTGATACATGGCTGCCTGGTGCTAAGGTTGGATTGAGCAAAATCAACAATAGGAACACACGTCTCATTTCATGGAAAAGCAAAGATAATCCTGCACCGGGTCTTTTCTCTCTTGAGCTAGACCCAAATCAGAGTCAATATTTGATCTTCTGGAAGAGGTCTATACAGTATTGGACCAGTGGAGAATGGAATGGACAGATTTTCAGCTTAGTTCCTGAAATGAGATTGAATTATATCTACAACTTTAGTTATGTTAGCAATGATAATGAGAGCTATTTCACCTATTCAATGTACAACAGTACAGTCATATCTCGGTTTGTGATGGATGATGGCGGGCAGATTCAACAGCAAACATGGTCGGCGAGTACCAACGCATGGTTTTTGTTCTGGTCTCAACCAAAGACGCAATGTGAGGTGTATGCTTACTGTGGGGCTTTTGGAAGCTGTAATGCGAAATCACAGCCTTTCTGCGACTGCCCGAGAGGTTTCAACCCGAATTCGACGGGGGACTGGTATTCGGAGGTTTTTTCTGGGGGATGTGAGAGGGCAACAAATCTGCAGTGTGGGAATTCTAGTGTTGTTAATGGGAAGAGTGACAGATTTTTCCCAAGCTACAATATGAAGTTGCCTGCAAATCCACAGATAGTGGCAGCTGGGAGTGCACAGGAATGTGAATCCACTTGCTTGAAGAATTGTTCTTGTACTGCCTATGCTTTTGATGGTGGTCAGTGCTCAGCTTGGTCCGGCGATCTATTGAACATGCAGCAACTTGCAGATGGCACAGATGGAAAATCTATCTATATCAGGCTTGCAGCTTCTGAGTTTTCAAGTTCTAAGAATAATAAAGGAATAGCTATTGGCGGTGTTGTGGGCTCAGTGGCGATAGTGTTTATCCTTGCCCTTGTTCTGTTCATATTCTTGAGAAGGAGAAAAACAGTCAAAATGGGCAAAGCAGTAGAGGGTTCACTGATGGCTTTTGGATACAGAGATTTACAAAGTGCGACGAAGAATTTCTCTGAGAAACTGGGGGGAGGAGGTTTTGGTTCTGTTTTCAAAGGGTTGTTGCCTGATACTAGTGTCATAGCTGTGAAGAAGCTTGATAGCATCAGCCAAGGAGAGAAGCAATTCCGCTCAGAAGTCAGCACTATCGGGACAATCCAGCACGTCAATCTGGTTCGCCTTCGTGGGTTCTGCTCAGAGGGAAATAAGAAGCTGTTGGTCTATGACTACATGCCGAATGGTTCTCTTGATTCCCTTCTTTTCAGTGAGAAAAACACAAAGGTCTTAGACTGGAAAACTAGGTACAGTATTGCTTTGGGGACAGCTAGAGGATTGAACTATCTCCATGAGAAATGCAGGGACTGTATCATACACTGCGATATAAAGCCTGAGAACATCCTTTTAGATGCTCAGTTTTGCCCAAAAGTGGCTGATTTTGGCCTGGCAAAGCTCGTCGGCCGGGATTTTAGCAGGGTGCTGACAACCATGAGAGGTACAAGAGGCTATCTAGCTCCAGAGTGGATTTCAGGAGTGGCTATAACAGCCAAAGCAGACGTTTACAGTTATGGAATGATGATTTTTGAAGTTGTATCAGGAAGGAGAAACTCTGAGCAATCTGAAGATGGGAAAGTGAAGTTCTTCCCAAGTTATGCTGCAAGCCAAATCAATCAAGAGTACGGTGACATCCTTAGCTTGTTGGACCACAGGTTGGAGGGGGATGCTGATCTTGAAGAGCTAACAAGAGTCTGTAAAGTTGCTTGCTGGTGCATCCAAGATGAAGAAACCCAAAGGCCATCAATGGGCCACGTAGTTCAGATCCTCGAAGGGGTTGTGAGCGTGAATCCACCTCCAACTCCAAGATGTCTCCAAGTGTTTGACACCCAGGAGAACATAATTTTCTTCACAGAATCATCTTCTAGCCAAAGTTCACAGGCACAGAGCCACACCTCAACTGCTTCTACTCAGACTAAGAACACCACATCAAACAAAAGTCCCAAGTCTTAAAAAGAGAACCAAAGAAGGACGCTGAGAAATCTGGTTCAAGTAACTGTAATACTGCTATTATATTTGAGAATGCAAGAGTCTTAGTTAATTGTAATAGTTAGATTTTCTTCTTCTCTGTACATGGTTTGTACCTTATTTGAAGGCTAGTTTCAAAGTTTTCTGAGAGTGGCAAAATCCTAGTACTGTTGTAAAAGCCTTTCTTCTTATATAATCTCCAAAGCTATGGCATGTTTCATGCTTCATGACATCAACTTCAGCCTATAATTGGTTTATGAGATATCTAGACACAGCTAAATGTATATATAATCTATGACTAAGGCAAGCAGCAGCTATTTTCAAGTCTACTCAGACCTTTTCATCCTCAATCCATTTCAGAATTGCAATTCCTCCAAGAACAAGGTGGTGCTATCCAGTAAATTGTCTTTCAAAGAAAGAGATTTTAATATCTTAAGCATTACTTGTCCACAAACTACTTTTTCATTCATTACTACAATAACATCAGCAAGATGGAACCTGGGATCTTGCCCTGAAACCATACAATCTAAAATTTGATCACTAATGAGCAAGACTTGGATGGTCCAGCACACCAATGAAGAATCTAGCTTCAAAAGTCCAACCCACCCACATGCATGTAAAAATGATATCCTTTTCTTTGTTTCTTTCTTAGAACTTAAAAGAGTTACAAATTGGTTACCTGAGTTGGAGGGAGAGCCTTGACTTGGGACCAAGAATCTGTTAATTGTGTGCGAAGCAGAAGACCTTATGATTAAAGACGAATCATCAGCAGTGAATTTGGATTTGCTTCTGATAACCACAGACTGCTAAACAGAAGAGAAAATAGCTTTGATATTCCAGGCCATGCATCTGACTCTCACCTTGCGAATATGTATACAAAGCATGCTGATTCCACTCATTTTAAGCACAATGCAGGGTGAACAAAAACAGTCAACAACTGAAAGAAAGCTGTCCTCAATTGACTGGCATTGACCCAGCATGCATGGATACAAATGAAATTGCAATTTAATTTGGAGAAACTTAACAATTTGATCACCTAATTGTATTATCTATTCAACATTTCAATGAAAAGAAACAGAGGGAAATAGCAATAGAGAGATAGGAGAGGAATTTCTAGTTTTACAGTGGAAAACCTCCAGAACTGCATGTTGTAGGGACATCAGCTACAGTGATTGTACAAACTGAAATTAACTCTTCTGCCGTGGGGTTGTTGTATACTTTCTGTTTCTTAATACCTACAAAAACCAGCAAAATTGATACCGTACTAGCATTTTAGACCTCACGTTTTTTGTTTACAGAAATCAGCACAGTGTAAGATGTGATGCAGGAAAGATCAACCTAGCGTTTCCTACTAATGAAGAACTGATAATCTCGATGGTAATTAACTCTGTTGACTTGATCTGCTGTAACACTTCTTGTAGAGAGAAGCAAGGCATTTTTCTCCAGTGTTCTGCATCTTTCCTCCAGTGCTCTGCTTCTTTCTATGAGAATTTCAGAAGTTTTAGAAGTAGTTTCTTCTGAAGAAGACTCAACATGAGTTCTGAGATCAAACCAGCGTTCACCCTACAATTACAAGATTGTCAGGTATTAATCAGCCTGTTCCTTGTAAAAGTCTTAGCAAATTGGGAATGCAGGCTCCCACCAAATACACCATTCTTAGAGCATTATCATCTATTATGTACTGACCACAGACGAAAAGTATCATAAACCGAAACAACACAACAGAAAAGAACTAATCATCGTATACGCAGAAGGATTTTATCGTGCGGTATGTCAATCAATCATGTCTTTTGATACAAGCAATTCGACCAAATTCTCATCAACTACTTAAAATGAACATGTCATTGTTCAGAAATGAAGAACATGGAAAATCAGATGTAGTGATGACATGAATCTCTGATTGCAGTTTCCTTCTCCTGCGGACACCATTTCGACATGTAGAAGCACAATCCGGACCTAAAATCATCGGAATGTTTGAGTCAGTGTTATATAGAAGTTACCTTTGTCCTGTAGCTTTGCAATCCCATAACTGGGAAGACAATCATCTGAAACGTCTTACTGAGCGAATCAATTGGAATGCTACGTACAATTAATTGATTAAATGAATGGTATGTCAGGAATGCTGCGTGAAACTCGCCCTCTGGAATTCGATATATAGGGTACCACGCAACTGAAAACCTGAAACCATTTATCCAGAGTTCATGAGCATGATAAATTTTACATGTCACATAAGCACTACGGATAACAAGAACTACAAGATCTTGTTGTTTCTCACCAAGATGAAGGGTGTAGATCATGCAGGTTCATAGATTCTAGCTTTGATGGATCACCGAACACTTGAAGGTTAGAAGTGTTGATACTGATGAGGTCCCTGATTCTGCAATTAGCAAGGGATTAACACAAAATCAGTTGCATCCTACCACAAGGTTTCAGAGGGTGCGGTGAAGGGCGGAACCAGAATGTTTGTTCAAGAAGTGGAAAGCAACCAAAAGTGAGGCAAATTAAAGGAACATTTCCTGGCAAATTAAAGGAACATTTCCTGAGTAAAAAAAGCCTCAAGGCTCAGCTACCTGGCATCATTATAAAATGTCCATCCTTCATGCACACATGAGATTACATATCAGAGGATATTCTAGTTAGGCATGCAGTTGCCTGAATCTCAATAGCACAGGTAAAGAGCTCATACTCCCAGAAGAAAACAGTAATAACACAGGCAAGATTGAAAATAGTAAGAAGAAGACTAACTTTAAATGAAGAGGCTTTCGATCGTGTGGAAGCTCAGATTCAAAGAATTCAAATACGAGTTCAGGATTGGTGTCCACTTTATCCTTCCCACAAACATCCGAGAGATGTGGGTAAAAAAAAAATTCAACAGCTGACAGGTAAGGAACAAAATATGCACAGAATGGTGTCGATTCAGCAAGAAAACCATTAATATTTGGAGAATCTCCTGCCTTGACTTGTAACCCATAACTCCCAGGTGTCTCATACCACTTCCAAACATCCTGAAGTGATATTCTTGGTAACTGAGCCTGATGAAGAGAACTATCTAACTGCTGATTTTTATTTGTGCAAGAGGAAGTGATAAATGGAGCAGCAGAATGAAGGAGTCTTTCAAACTCTGCTATTGGATCGCCCAATGTACTCTGATACTCTAGTTGCAGTTTTCGAGCAGCATTTGATTCTAGACTATCTATCTCCCTCTTGGTCGGCACAGTCCTATCCCTCCTCTCCTTCTTGTTCTTCGTTTTAGCATGCTCCACACTTTGTATAATCAATGCTCTTGGAGGTGTCATCTTTACATGATTTTTCTACAAAACAAAGAATTTCAATGCGCAATGAAGAACCAATTCCATCGTTAGAAGAATCGGCCACAATACAACATGAAATCAAAGATAGACTATAAAGCAACTGTAAACTTGTCAACAGGAAGGGAAAAAAAAATAGAGAATCAAAAGAAAAGATTTCAGGTCTAACATGAAGTTAACAATGGATTTCACTACCCCCAATGAGGGATTTTTCAAGAATCCATAAAGCAAAAAATCACGTAAAATGAAAAGTAACTTAGCAAATCCATATACAATGTGAAAGCATACATAATTATCTACACATTAACACAAAAAATAGCAACTAGAACATGTTAACTAAGAGATTAAACCAAACGCATTTTATTAAATCAAACAAGAATGGTAAAGAAACAGTGAAAGAGTGAAATTGTTTCAGTTCTTGATTGCATTCAAAATGAAGTTCAAGAAACAGTAGGATTAACCTTGAAGAAACTAATGAAAATAACAAAAGAAAGATAAAGTTAAGGATGGTAACAAGAAACACTAATGATGATAGAAAAATCAAATTTGATATCATTCACATCGAAGTTATCAGTTCAAGAAACCAGAGATAGCTTTAGCTGGACGAAGAAACGCAAAGGCACCTGAGAGAGAGGGAGATAAGCAGTTAAGAAGCGCGCGGTCTGTTATCTAGGGGAGTTATTTTCAAAAGGGGTTTGACTGTATATTTAGTCCCTATTATCTTGAGTTTTACTTATTATGAGTTTTAATAACAATACTCTTTAAGTAGAAAAGTTCATACTTCTAAATTAACATATTGATTTTGGACTTAATAAACTAATTAATTAATTATTTTTTCTTGTTTTGTTTAGGAATATTTATAGTCATTAACTATTATAAAGAACAATAAATTTGGTAAAATGGCCTTGCTTTAGGGACCATAGCTACAACTTGATTTTATTTGAGAATCATGGCTTTTAGCTTTAATCAACTTTTCTTTTTTGAAGAAGAAGAACCTCTCAAGAAACGACCACTTTCTATCAACTTTGTTCTTTACTCATATTGATAGAATATTTTATTCGGTACTTATTTTTTAAAATATTTTAAAAAAAAGATATGAAGAGTTTTTTATAGGATAATTTTCTCTTTTTATTTTTTAAAGTGAATTTTATCTTTTTAAAATAAAAAATAGATACAAAAATAAATTCATTTCTTAAATATATATTTTTTATTTCAAAACAGGAATTACATGAAAACATATATATATCTTTTCTATCTCAACTATCTTCATATCTTATGTCATAAAATAGTAACAAAACACTACCTTATAAATTATATAAAAAACAATTCTTCATCTAAACTAAAAAAATTCGTACTTATTTTATCATTGGGAACACATTGAAAGAAAATGCAAATACACACACACACTCCCTATATGTAATCAATCAATTAATGACTAATTAACGAGGTTCCCTTCACATAGTTTTTAAATCAACTTGCTTAATTCCTTGATGGCAGGCATCCATTTTAGGGTGTTGGGCATTTCACACATTGGTAGTATATTATTTTGGTGATTTTCATTCACGAGAAGATCGTCGTGGTGTGGTCTCCATATATAAAAGGGAGTATTTTTTTTTTCTTTTTATTAACTAATTTATTTAATGTAAGAGAGTTCAATTTTAAAATATCTTAGAACACACACATATTTATACACAGCCTAGGGTTTATACATCTCAAGAAATTTATATTATTTTTGGAGTAAATATTATTAATTATTTCACAAATCCATTTTGAAGAGAGCACGAACATTAATATTGTTAAATTAATCGAGATCAAATACAAAAAGGAGGCTAGAATTCTGAATAATCTGTATATTATGAATGCTACGTCTTAACCTAAATACAAATAAAGTATATATAGGTTAAACTAAAAGTACTATTCTATCCTTAATAAATAAGACTACATAAATATTATTTAACATTTCCCCTCAAACTCACAATGCGGCAGCTACAAACATCGAGAGTTTGCCAACCAGAAAACGAAAACGAGAGATGGAATGCGTCTTGGTAAAGAAATCTGTTATCTGCAAAGAAGAAGGAACAAAAGGCAAAGCAATGGTGCCATGTTTGAGATGATGACGAGTAAGATGACAATCGATCTCAATGTGCTTAGTGCGCTCATGAAAAACCGAGTCATGAGCAATCTGAATAGAACTCTGGTTGTCACAATACATAGGAGTAGAATGAGAAAAGGAAATTCCCATATCAGCAAGTAACCAACGTAACCAAACAATCTCTTTGGTAGTGGATGTTATGGCATGATATTCTGCTTCGGTGGATGATTGAGAAACAATAGATTGTTTCTTGCTATTCCAAGAAATAAGAGAATCACCTAAAAAGATACAGAACCCGGTAACAGACTTGCGATATGTGGGATCACTACCATGATCAGCATCAGAGTATGCACGCAACTCCAAGGAAGAGGTGGATGAAAGTAAAAGGCTCTGAAAAACTGTACCACGAAGATATCACAAAATACGAAGAACAGCTGCCCAGTGAACAGTAGTAGGAGAAGCAACAAACTAACTAACAACATGAACAACATATGCAATATCTGGACGAGTAATGGTGAGATATACCAAACTCCCAACAATAGTACGGTATAAAGTAGGATCTATCAAAGGTAAACCATTAGAAGAAGAGTACCTCGCGTTGACCTCAATAGAAGTATCTACAGTCTTGTTATCAATAAGTCAAGCCCGCTTAAGAATATCTGCAACATATTTTGACTGAGAAAGAAGGTAACCTCTAGGTGAGTATGCTACCTCAATACCCAGGAAATATCGAAGATAACCCAAATCTTTCATTTCAAATCGTCTAGCCAACTCTGTCTTCAAGATTGAAATACCATCAATGTCATCACCAGTAATAATCATGTCATCAACATATAAAGACAGAATGATACGACCTACATCAGTACACTTAATAAAAAGAGCAGAATCATGACTGCTAGAAACAAAGCCAAGAGACGAGATCACAATAGAGAATTTCTCAAACCAAGCACGGGGTGCTTGTTTGAGACCATATAATGCTTTCTTAAGCTTACAAACATATCCAGAGTCATGTGAAATACCAGGAGGGGGTGCCATATAAACTTCTTCTTGAAGATCTCCATTCAAGAAGGCATTTTTAACATCAAGCTGATAAATATGCCACTGACGAATCGAAGCTACGACAATAAGAGTATGAATAGTAGTCATTTTTGCAACCGGGGCAAATGTCTCCTCATAGTCCATACCATACTGTTGAGAGTA
>Ga0325404_1008440_pt1 | contig 10603 bp, 7 predicted proteins | sample PopdelMetagenome_18_FD_205664 | JGI IMG/M metagenome (GOLD analysis project Ga0325404, IMG submission 205664) | Populus deltoides microbial communities from Bellville, Georgia, United States - Xylem-Control-R1 | ecosystem: Host-associated > Plants > Phyllosphere > Stem > Wood/Secondary xylem...
ATAAAGGGATAAACAATGTGGTTGTACAATATTTAACCCCAAATATTCCCCAAATATTGTAAGTAATTTAATCGTCAGAATATATGCTTAAACTTTACGAACAAAAAGCACTTTTATCAACTTACCAAAGCCCCAAACGAGGGGAGGATCTACAAATAAGTGGAGCACTATTTTCAATCCTACCAATTTCCTCGGATGTGCAAACTATTTTTTTTTTTTTTGTTCATATCTCATCATGGCAACTTGAGAAAGCCCACCATTGCCTATTTGGGGTCCTGTTCATCTAATGCCTTCACTTTCTGCTCTCCAAGTAATTGATCAGACAGATAGACTTTCTGAGGTGATGAGTCTTTCTCGGCATCCCAGATATGGCTGGCTCCTAGCACTCTCAGTGATCCCGCACCGTATCAGACACCAAGATCTCCCTGCCCACTTCCCACCTCTTTATTGAAACGCGTTTCCTCTATGCCCACGGAAGAGATCTGTTTGTACGAGAAATCAAATCTGCATGACCCCATCATAGATGGGGAGCCTTAAACTTGAGGGCTCTTTCTAAAGCAATTGAAGGCCCCATCTAAACTCTCCTTTCGCATTTTTTTTGTCATGTTTTGATTCATAATTTACGAACCATAGGTGGAAAAACTTTATGTATAAATTAGAATTTTCATTGCTAAGTTAATAGGTTTTGACTAGTCCTGAAATTCTTCAATACTTGAATCAATATTTATATATAAAAAATAAAATAAAATGAGGAATTAGAAAGTGGGTATCTGGCTAGAAATTGTATGGACTAGCCTGATTTGACCTTTCTTCCAATGGTTTTATCAAACTTTCATGGCATTTAGCTGGTTTTTCTGCCTAGAAACTCTTTGGATGTGTTATGGCATTCATGCTTTTATCTAACTGGGTGTATCTATACACCCAGGCCCTGAAATTTTTTCACGGAGAGAAGACTATATCATTGGTGAAAAAATGGTGCTATACTGATCTGATTAGCCATGGTGGCTCTTAGTTCATGTAAGCATTTTAGATGAAAATGATGCCTGAGTAGTCATAGAGACTGAAGAAGGATTCCTCATCTTTTTATGGAGGCAAATGGTCATTGAAAATAATCTCCTATCTCTTTTGAAGATAAGTGGTCATATAGACATGGAGAAGGATTCATATTTTTGTTCTTGAGACAAATGATCACATAGACCCATAGAAATGTTGAAGACCAATTTTTCACCCTTATTTTTGTACATGTTTTAAAAGTTACAAAAAAAATCTTAAAAATATGTCAATTTTATCCAAATTAATTCAATTTAGTCTAGAATCCATTCAAATCAAGCAATCCAGCAATTAATTTCAGATCTTTCAATCAAGCAGTCTCAACAATAAAACCAAAGCATGTTTTCAGCTCCTCAATCCCATAGCTCCCAAATTTCCAGCATCCAAATTCCAAAACTTCCGCTGCCTCTGATTCCAAAGGGGCGATTAAAAAAGAAAAAGGAGACTAGCACAGGGCATACAGAACCAGAGAAAGAACACTCGAAAAATCCAGTTCCCCGACCATCTTTATAGCCACTTCCAGTAAACCAACCATCCTTCAACCCCATCACCAATAACCAAATCCGGTCTCCTTTATTAGCCCGAATCTGCCACCATCTCCCAATTACAGTGTCTCCACCTCTCACAGCAGCTTTGAGCAACCATCTTCAACAACCACCCTTATTGCCTCCTCCAACAACCCAAATTAGTGAGACACTGTAAAAAAAATCAACCTTCACCCATCTCCTCCAACCGATGACCCAGTAGTCTTATACAGTGAGCCGAACCAGCAGCCCTCACATCTTCCCCGATCTATCCTCCCGATTCAACATCAACAAAACCCAAAAAACAGACCCAACACAACATCCCTCAACCGTCGTGGGTTTCGTTTCTGGACAAGCCCCCGCTCATACCCAAATCATTGGCTGGAAAGTCTTAGCGAAGGAGGAGTAAAGGGGTTAGATCAGTTTTTTTTCCCCTTCAATCACGTTTTCTATTGTTTTGCAGGTGTTAATATTGCCGCATTAGAAACACGCGCTCCACAATCCAGCAACCCAATTATCCCGCGCGTGATACACATTCTCGACACGCGGTTCAGTCAACTTTCCAGCCACTTTTTCTAATTTTTACCCCAAGTCAATTTCAAACCACAAAAACGAATGATGAATATTTTTGTTATTTATGTGTTTAATGATGTATATGTCAATAATCTTTGTTGACTTATATTTGTGGTGTTAGTAATAATTATATCTTCATAAAATAATAATAATAAAAACTGAATATGTAAAAATTATTTAATTTATTGATGTAAAGTTTTTTTTAGTTAATATTTAATTTCATGAGCATGATTCCCTCTAAAATCAGTATTAACTTGTAAAAACTTTATTTTTTTTTAATTACTAGATTACGACTCTTAATTTTCTACGACACATTTCCCCTCTCGATTTCAAAGGAGTCATCACCACGAAGTCTACTGAGACACGACAAAATAATGATTCCACTAGAGAATTTATAGTTTATCTTGATTTCTATGATACCTTTCTCTTTAATAATTAATGGTTGCAATCATGTATCAGGTTTATCAAATATGAGGGAATGCTACTGGTTGTTTGAATTTATAATGTTTTGATCCTGAAAGAAAGGTCAAGTCCTATAACGGATATTTTATTAATGGACATATCTTTCATACTAAAGAGTATGGTTAGAATAGAAAAACCTATAATAATGAAGTTTGTATTAAGAGATCAATTTCTAATGAGTTTGTAGTTGATTATTATGTGAAGTTAGAAGATGTGATTGAATTTCAATATCATAACGAGTATAATAGAGTCTTTTTATTCAAATACTAATGGTATAATATCACCGATAGAAAAATCAGAGCAGATCTCCACCATGGTTTGATCATAATTAATATAAAGATTAGACTTCACAATATTAACGATATCTTTGTTTTTTTCAATAATTGCCAATAAATTTATTACGCATACAATTCTTCTTTTAGAAATGATAGTTTTAGGGTTGGTTGATATCCATAATGAAAACCAAACTGAGCTCTTATTATTATATAAGTTTATTAGATAATTTTTTTAATTATTGTATTATATGAAAAATTTTAACTAACAATAGCTTTCTTTTGCAGGCTATGGTGCTTGGAAGCGATACAAGATTGATGGAGCTTTATGTTGAAACCCACATACGAATTGTGAACCATCAGAAAAAGGTTGTAACAACTCGTGAATATCTGAGCTCAGAAGTTCGTGATAAGTTGAATTTTAACAATTGTTTTTCTCAAGTTACAGTTTTTTTTTTAATTTATGACTCTTTTTTTCATGATACATATAACACTCGATTGCAGGAGATATACAGGAATGATCCTTCGACTCGTCCAAAACTCGATCTGGATTTTTGGTTGGAGGCTAAATCATCCAAGGACCCGATAAAAATTGGGTTTACGTATCTCTAATGGTATACCTAAGGATAAGCGGACAAGACATAATGTATCGACCATTGGTTCCTCACAATCTGGATCGAGCCATCAATCTCCAGCTGTCTAGACGATGTTACGAGAACATGTTCAAACTCAGACAACCCAAGTTAGTGTTGTGACAGCCTAACATAGGTTTGAGACGGTCGACTTGAGAGATAAAGTAAATGTCCTCGAGAAGCTGTTGGCAACACTAACTGGTACACGTAATCAACCTCGTTGCCTTTTTGGTTTTAAGGATTATAGATGGAATTACCGACTAACTATGTCCATCGAAAAGTTTCAGAGAGTCAGAAAAAACTACAGGACTTACTACTGTTAAATGTAATTCTTCGTCGATTTAATTTAGTTAGTAAGATGTATAGGAGCACCAATAAAATTACCAACAACTTAGTCTGTATGTGATATGCTATAATCACCGATGAGTTTACTAATGGAATGGATGCCGATATTTTTTTTGTTTGATGCACTATTTCTATTTGTAAATCCAACGTGATTATATTACCGATAGAATAATTGACAATATATAAATCATAGATAATATGTTTTTCGACAACAATGTTTTATCCGTGATTTCATCAATAATTTTATTTTTGATTAAATTAGTGTTTAAATATCAATAAGATATTCCTTAGATGTGATGCAATATTCTAACAGGGCAAATGATTGTCAAAAACTTTGTAAAGTCAAACAAAATGGTTTTAAGAAAATTAAAAAAAATACTGGTTAATTTTGTTTATTTCCTAAAACTCGAAAAGAAAAAAATATATATGTTTCTGACTGAAAATCATAATAAGAAAAGCAAAAAAATAAAAATAAAACTGCAATTTATAGCAATCAACCCCGAACATGTTGTGAGAATTGTGAGCAGGTTTCCACAATGCAGACAACTTGTTAGGGATGTTTGTTTCAGTAATTCTTCATGAGCCACGTACGGAATACGTATCAAGCTAAACTTGTAATTGTCATTAACTTTATTATATGTGTCAAATCAATCACCTAATCATTCTTCTCAATGAGAAATGTCTTCTATTTTATTGGCCCACCAAGACTAAACCATTAATTAAGCAAGTAGGCACTTAATTTTTTTTATTTCTTTTAATCTCGAGCCTCAACCCATAGTTCTATCGGTGTGGGAGCTAGCAAGATTCTAGCTGCCGAGCATATGATTCGACTACATAATCTTATCATTATACAAGTTGGATAAAGAAGCTTTTGAAAGAGATCAATAATTTTTTTTTTTTTGGAGAATGTTAAGGGAGATAATTGATCTTTAATAAAGTAAGTAATTATGAATTTCAAGAAGGTTAGTAATTCTATTTCAATCTTTATGTCACATTTTTTTTCCATATGCGTCTAATGGGGCCATGCTAGCATGTCTTGCTCACCAACTTGATAATTTTCTTTCATATCATATCAAATAAAGAATGCCCACTATAAAGTATCACCTTGCTGGTTTTGTTTATATTTACAACATGATTTTAATATATCCCTCCTTCATGTAAACCTGTTTGAAAGTGTGGTTGCGGTTGTTTTTTAAAGTATTTTTCGGTTAGAAATATATCAAAACAAGATTTTTTTTATTTTTAAAAAATAATTTAAAATCAGCGTATCAAAATGATCTAAAAACACCAAAAAAATATTAATTTGAAGTAAAGAAAGAAAGAAAATACTTTTTTTTAAAAAATACTTTTAAAACACAAAAACAAACAAGACCTATATGATAATTATAAGACAAATTAAATTCATAAAAAATAGCAAGTAAAGTTTCCCTTTATTAGGATTAAAATTTATGTTATTGGAACTTCTTATCTACACTAGAAGACTCCCATACCAATTTATTGTGAAAGCTGCATGATGAATATTACAAACAAAAGAAAACAAGAAAGAATACGATATTTAGCGTAGTTCACATTAATAAATAGTATTAGCATTCGACTATAAGCACAAACTACAATAAAATTGATATTTTTTGACAGGTAGGTTGACTTAAATGATTAATTGTTGGATTAAGCTGCAATATATACAGTAAAAAAGATAAGCTCAAGGATTTTTTTTTCTTCTTTTTATTTTTTATGAATGAGATTGATGTTTTATTAAACATAAAATAAAACAAATAAAAAAAATTACCAGCAAATTCACAACCAGGGTCAAACAAGACAAAATCAACATAAACAAACCTGGAGGTTAAGCAGCTACTTGATCTTTTTTTCTCAATTAACATGAATATTATCACTATTTTAATCAAATCTACTCACCCATTTTTAGCTATCAATCGATTAAAAAATTATATTTGCACCTAAATATAAACATAACCTGCGGAGAAAAATAAGCACCCACACTATAAAAAAGCATAACCTCTTCAAATTTGGTCACAGGATACTAGGGTGGTGGTTGGGATATGATTTGATGGTACAAGGTGAACCCCCAAAGGCTGAGCACCGTTAATTTAATTATAAAAAGAAGCGTAGCATATTTATGATCTTGTAAGAATCACACCATTCTCCAATCCCTTCAGAGCATGGCTTTCAATGCCTAGCTGTGCGGCTTGTATGATCCAGGGACCAATTTGCTATGCGACAGACAAGAAGTTGACAGTGATAGATCACAATCTTAGGGTTTCATTATAGAAGATCGGACATGGACATGGACATGGACATGGACATGGAAGGCACGAGGGCTACATATGCTCCCACTTCCCCCTCCTCTCTCTCTCCAATCAAATGAAGAAAGACTTTTTTATATATGTGGACTAAAACTTGGTTAAGTGGTACCGATATTAAAGAGATATGGCACCTCCCAGACAAGGTGACCCAACAAAAGAATGGCATCCTTTCTCTTTCTCTCGTCAATGATCATCTTACCATCACATGCTATATATATATATATTCCACAAATCTCACCAAGTCCTTTGTGGAATCATATTCATTTGATGCGCTGGGGAAACTTCCATTCATTTCTATGTTGGCATCGTCCACGTGGGGTGCAACATATACGTGTAAATGTTCGAAACTTCCATTTAATAACCTAACCATGCACAGTCAATTATCAGTCCCCACGACGGCTTATCGATGCAAGGATATTCTAATATCATGGTCCCTGTGAATGAAATGCCTTTGTACTCTAGGAAGAAAACTGATGGCTAGTTCTTCGTGAAATGTTTTATTTTTATATGTAGCGATAGGATATTTTGATTTCTTCTAGCTAGCTAGGTGCGGGTGTTTGGTGGAAAAAATTAATAAATTAGCGCAATTGATTTTTCATGGAATTATAGCAATTAGTTATATAGACATGAGTTTTTTTTATTATTACTAGAGATATAGAAAAGATATTTAATTTCCTATATATATATAGCTTGTTATATATGCATGCCTCTCATTAATTTCACGAGATGCATAATGGCAACCCACCACAAAATGAATGCCGAGATTGTTTGAGACAGAGATCATGGACGATATCTTTATTTCTTGGTCCAGTAATCCATGGTATTGCGACAAAACCATTGAAAACTTGAAATTGTTACTCTCACACCTTGAAATTTAATGCCTCTTATTTGTTATAAGAATCCACCTCCAGGACATAATGTCTGGAATGCTGTGAATCCATTTCTGTTGATCACCATATTCTCATTGCGGTCAAACTCTATTGAAAAATATGGTAAATACTGGTTTTGGGGTTACGCTAATTCATGCAGGCTTCGATATAATGTGGCATTTTGTTCGTTTTCCTTTCCCTTTTCCTTTCCGTACGTAGCTTTTAGCTACCCGGCCTTCTAATATTTCCTCTCAAAATTGAAGCCTGGAGGTTTGCAATGTCAAATTACTTTGTTGCGAATGAAACTGATCTTGACCAATAGCTTTAATCAGGACTAATTGTGGACTGGCGCTGCATCGCGTGGCTAAATTTTTATTTTTATTTTTTTCATAAAATATATGCTTAGATGCAGTTGTCAACGTATTTTAAAAAGTAGAATGAAAAATTATCACTAGAAAATTAGAAAACACCAACAAAATATTCCGTGCAGGTAAACACAATGTAAATGGTTGATAGTTATCGACAAACACACATCGCCCGTCAAAGTTTTGTTAAGAATTTACTATCTGTCGGCAATTCTATCGATATTTTAAATTATCAATGGAAAGGCCGGAGAAATATTAGCATCAAATAAATAAAATGCACCTACAAGATTTTGTCAACCATTCAAATATTTCGTTGCTATATTGTTCATACATTGCCGATGGATTAGATAAAAAAATTGGTGACTGACTTGTCATCACTAAATCTATCAAAGAGTCTAAAACTTTTTAAGCATTCTATAATATTTAATGAGACAGTGCCTCTTTTGCTGATAAAATCACCAACAAATTTTTTTATCTGTCGATGATTCAATAAAAAAATTAATGTTATTTGTTTTTTTATCTTTTTTTAGTTATGTAGTTGTTCATTCAAATGACAATAAAAAAAATTCATAATAAAACCAAACACTATCAATTTATTGAACATCAAAATTTCATTAATTCAATATTTATTATAATATTAATTTTATAACAATAAATACATTACTACATAGATGAAGATAGAGGCAGAGGAGGGGGAAATCCTGAGGCAAAAAGACCAAAATGAGGAGGATAATGTGAAGAAATATATTCCATCATTTTCTCCCAAAAATCACAATAAAACCAAACACTATCAACTTATTGAACATCAAGATTTTATTAATTCAATATTGATTACAATATTAATTTTACAATAATAAATACATTGCTATACATATAGAGGTGGAGGTGGAGGGGGGGATCCTGAGCAAAAAAGGACCGGAATGAGGAGGATACTATGAAGATATATATTCCATCATTTTCAGACAATTTTACCTACCTTCTTCTTCTTCTTCTTCTTCTTTTAATCTAGCTATTATTTCTTCTTCTAATTGGCTACTCATTTCTTGACGTGTTCTAAGACCCTCGACTCAAATTTTAGCATCGAATGGCTTGAGCTGAACTGTTGTATTTCTAGAGTTGAAGCAGTATGACCTAACCTCATTTTTCTAGCTGATGTGTTTCTTTGTTTGGTTTTGCGACCCAAATCATGATTGCTTTCTAAATTCTTTTGATGCCACAAACTCTTGAAACTTCTCTCAGTTATCATTTTTGACGTGACTTGGTCTATACTTCTTAATGGAAGAGGAGACTTTCTCAACTCAACCTACAAAACCATTTGTAACTTTCATCTCACTACAAACCCCACTATTTATAGGTGAAAAGAGGGAGCACACATCATGATTCTTTCCCTTTAATTTGATAAAATCCAAAAATCTCTTCCGTGAAAACCATCCAATCTCATCCTTGAAAATAATCCATTTCTATCCAACTTGATTTGGAGATGATATTGAGCCTAATTTGTGTCCATTCATACATAGTTTTGAAATCCGGACCAGCCCGGCGGGTCGACCCAGGACCCGGTCACCCCGGGTCTGGGACCAATCCGGGTCTAAGTAAAAACCTGTCGGGGAGTTGGTCCGGCGAAACCCGGTCGACCCGGAACCCGGGCGACCCTGTAAACCTGACTGAGACTCGACCTCTTTTATTATATATATACATAGACATGAAACGACTAACGATCCAGAATTGCAGACAGAGAGAAAACCTAATTAAAAAAAAAAGAAACTTACAATTCCATTCCATTAACAATTACTATAAATAACAATATTCAATAGCCGCAAACACAACTTACCATTCCATTAAGACTTTCCAACAATTACTTATGAAGCTATTCCAAAAACCTTGATGCTAAACAATACGATATATTAAAATTGATAGTAGAGATTAAATTACCATTTCAATTAAAGCTATCCTATCATTCGAACTGATAGATAGAAGAGCCAAAGAGTAATCGATGAGGGAGACCCATTAACCTAATAATCTATTAGGAGAAGAATACACGACAAAACCAAGAAAAATTACGGTTTAAAAGCAACCCTAAGAAGAAAAGGAGGAAATGCAGGCAAAGAAAGGATAAATAAAGGAAGGATTTTAGTAGATCTGTTAAGAAAAAAAGAAGTAAAAAGAAGAAGATAAATAGAGTGAAGGAAATGAAGAGACATTTCATAACAAAATAACTTACCTGGTAGAGTGAAGAAGATGGGTAATATTATTGGTAGAGTGAAGAAGATGGGTAACAAATTTACCATAATAAGTTATTTTTTTGGCCTGACCCATCTGACCCGTGACCCGATCATTAAACCTGGTCGACCACCGAGTCGGGTTTCAAAACTATGCATTCATATCACAACCTAGTAGTCGGATGCACCACTACATATAATACATATATTAAATAATTAATCTCTATAACTTGGAAAATTAGCTTAATTCAAAGAGTTACCATTTATGAGTTACATTAGATGGTACAATTGAACCACGGTGAGCCCTGATATTGATGACGAATTAACTATGCTGGATGTGGCTTCATGTGCTAAGTGGTTCTAGCCGAATGAAGACTTAATGCACCTAAGTTACTCTGTCTCCTATCATGGCTTCCAATTTAGAAGGTGACCTGCGAACTCGTAACATTCCTCTTTTTGTGTGGCTAATATATATATTTAAAATTAAAGAATATCTTACATGTAAGACTTTTTTCAGATGTAAAATATTTTATACAGAACAATCTCCTCTTGCATAAGAAAAGATGAAAAGATCTGCTCATTATATCCAATATTTTATAACATGTTGCTTAGATTCGAACTTCCTTTTCAACTTGTTTGATTATTTGGTTTCATTTCGTTGTCAGTGCCAGCTTGTTATTCATGGCAGTCTATATTTTCATGCTTGAATAAAATGAAATTGTCATGTTTTGAATAGAAAAGATATTGCAAAATGAAAATTATAATGCTCCAAATTAAGACGCGATTGGATTCTGCAGAAGTAGGAGGGCCCGGTCATGAGGTAAGGTCTCACGAGATGAAAACCTTACTAGTATTAGCTTATGTATGGCGCTATGTCTAGAAAGTCTAGGATTGAAAGCGAAACATGCAAGAGAAAACAAAAGGCTTCGCTATTTTTGGATTTCGGAGATGAAACCTCCAGTCCTAAATAA
>Ga0325404_1008443_pt1 | contig 10600 bp, 6 predicted proteins | sample PopdelMetagenome_18_FD_205664 | JGI IMG/M metagenome (GOLD analysis project Ga0325404, IMG submission 205664) | Populus deltoides microbial communities from Bellville, Georgia, United States - Xylem-Control-R1 | ecosystem: Host-associated > Plants > Phyllosphere > Stem > Wood/Secondary xylem...
CAACAAATCTAAGGTTATTCCTACTTTTAAAGGGTGCCTCCCCTTGATATGAACAATAGGTCTCGTCTGAGCTCAAATAAAGAAAAAACATGTGTTGTATTAGCATCGACCTCAACCGAGTATAATGTTAATATGATGACCAAAGGGTGTTATCAGGCTATGTTAAAAAATATACAGCTTTTTTATCCGTAGTTTTGTTCATCTAAGTTTATTGCTAACTTTGTTTTTATACAGTATTAATAGCTGAAGGAGAAGGAGAAACTTTAACAAGGTTTGTAGAGAAGAGTTTAAGAAAAGGGTTTTCATCTTTTAATTTGAGTAAAGTTATGACAGGAAAAGAGATGGAGGAAAACCTTATCATTGTAGATGAACTCTATGTTTCTAAGGAAGTAGTTGTAGGAGCAAGGACTCCCACTAGAAATGAAGCTTGGAGTCAAGCAGATTTGACTCCCCCAAAAGTAATTTTAGGCGTTGCTGCTTGCCACTACTTAGGTATATATTTATTTTCCTCTGAGGTATAGTCAACTCGATAACTTAGGTATTCAATTTCTATTGAAATCATGGTCTTAGTTTTATAAGTGAGGAGAAAATAGAGTTTCTCCAGTAGATATCTTATGGATAGTTGACTCACTTTTCCTTAGATAGTTGCCAAAGAAACTTCATTTGTTTTATGGTTTGAACCAACATTCCATTTGTACCATTGTTGAAAGCTTTTAATCTCTTAAGGTTCCGATGACATTTGTGAAGTTTACAAAAAGTATAACCTAGAAATCATGTTCTTACTTAGAGAAAAAGTTTGTCTCACTAAGTCCCTAGGTAAATAAGGGAAATCATATTCTGACTTGGAGAAAAAAAAATATTGTCTAATCTTCTAACTCTCATACAAACAATGTACATCCAGTATTCTCAATATATCATGTCTTCCAAGTTAATTTAGAGCATTCTTGATCATTAAAGTAGTCTTTCTTACAAAAGAAACTTCATTGGTATCATCAACAGGATCATAAGAATGCACATCTTCCTCCTAGTTGAGTGATTTTTTTCTTTACGGGGCTTCTCTTGACTAATATACTGGTGTTCAATAAAGAGTCGGACCTGATTGAAGAGTTGTTGATGCTTTGATAAAGTAGTTATGCCAGCAGTTATAGGAGGTCTGTGAAACGTTTCATCTCAAGAGTATCGTGATCATCTATCATTGATAGTGATTAAGGATGTCAAAGACCAGTTCTAAATGAACAATTGATTGCTTTTTTATTAGTTTCCCATAAACAATGCCAATGATGAGGCCCTAAAAAATTCAAGTAGCTTAGGAGCAAAGCTTATGTGTTGGATAATTAGTTAATCTCTTGATTCTAGCAATCTAATCTATTCTCTCTAGCCAAGGTGCCTGGTAAGTTAAGGTGATCAGTGACTGGTACCTGCAAAAAGTCTTATTTGGTAGATTTGGGGACTCTCAAATACTTAAGTATCTTTTTAAAGAGAGAGTGAGATGATATTTTAGAGAGAGATGTTCTAAAAATATATATGCATTAGATAATAGAGATAGTGAACCTTTCGCTTGATTTATTTGTGGGGTATATATAGCCCATGAGTCTTGTTCTTTTGTGAAAAGAAGAAACTAGATAGTAATTTTCTTATGATAGTTTCAACGAGGGATAAATATCTCTTATACATCATTAATATTGATGGCAAAATGTTAAGTCTTTAGAAGACTTTTATATACCTAGGGTTGTTGAGAGAAGAGAGTATCATTAATCTTAACATTTTATGTTAAAAGTCATAATAATGGACAAATGAAGTCTTGTAGCCCAATATAGAGCCTATAAAGATTGTTAGTTCTATATCCATATGGTATTGGCAACATGTTAGGTCCAGAGATGTTGGGTTTAGCAGTTCCCCACACCCACGTGTTCTCATAGCTTGTCAGAACCACATATACCGAGGATCAGCGCATAGTTGAGTCTGATGACGTTAGGTCTCATAGTCCGCCAGACTCACATGTATTGGGGCTTAGCTCATAAATGAGCTTGAAGACATTGGGTCTGGTAGCTTGTCAAACCCACATGTACGTAGGCTCGACTAGGAGCTGAACCCAAGGATGTTGAGTCTGACAGCTTGTCAGACCCATATCTATTTGGTCTCAGCACGTAGCTGAGCCTCAAGGATGTTGAGTCTGGCAACTCGCCAGACCCATATATACATGGACTCAACACGTACACCCAAGAACATTGAGTCTGGTAACTCGTCATACCCATATATTTTTTAACTCAACGCATAGTTGAACCTAAAAATATTAAGTTATCCAACTACCTTTAGCCCTTTTAATCCCGAGCTTTTAAACAAACACACCAAAGATATATTATGAATTCCACTTTTAACTTACCAACTAGTTGTTTAAAGATGAAAATCTTCGTTGCAGGGGAGAAGAGAAGTGTGTATGATGTCTATTCCACCAATTCATTTCTTTTATTCTATGGATGAAACCATTCAATCAATGGTTTTGGAAAGACGCTTCCTACTGCTCCGAAGGCAATAATTTATTCTAATTAAAAATATATTAAAATAATATTTTTTTTATTTTTAATATTAATATATTAAAACTACCAAGATAATATTTAAAAAAATATTAATTTAAATATTATTTAGCATTGGGATCCAATTGTGGTTTTGTAAATTTTTAATTTTTTTAACTTCAAATTAATAATTTTTTTAGTGTTTTTTTATCATTTTAATATACTAATATTAAAAATAATATGTTGATTTTAAAAATAAAAAATATATATATATATATATTTATAAATAAAAAAATACTTTTAAAAAACAACTTTCAAACACCATGTAGATATTTCATTCTTCTTGGATGTGTTCAGAACTGTGATAACGGTTGTTTTTTAAAGTATTTTTTACTTGAAAATGTATCAATATAATATTTTATTATTATTTTTTAAAAACTATTTTTAACATGAACACATCAAAATAATTTTAAAACATTAAAAATATATTAATTTAAAATAAATAAATAAATAATATTTTAAAAAACAATTTAAAGAAAAAAAAATTCCTCCTCACGAACCCTCATTCTCACCGTGTGATCGCTGGGAAAGAAAAATCATTAGGAAGACCCAATAATTAAATTTACAGGAAAAGAGAGATCGGTGGGACAACCACCCGATTGGTCGCAAAGATTCAGTTTCAGTCTTAAAACCAGTCATTTCATGTGGGGACTATAAATATGCACCACTATCCAATTTTTTGTCAGAGGGAGTAAGTATGGACATTTTTATTTCTTGAAATATATATATACTCTATATATTGGTGTGTTAAAAACTGGTTAATAATATCCTAATTATTATTATTTTTTTTAATTAATGTGGATGTTTGGATCAACTTGCACATATTTTGACTAATCTTATGGACCCTGAAATTAACAACCATGTAAGCCTCTCAAGTTTCCCTGAGAGAACTCGAACTCGTGACCATTAGAAAACAAACTTATAGCCTGACCAGGTGAACTGCCCCTCAGGATTCATAATTATTCATTATTGATTTAACTATTATGTTCATCCACGAAGTATTATTATCAAATCAAATCTAATCTAATATTATAGTTTAACTCGGTAACCTACTTTACTGGTCTAATTTTATGTCAAACCAGGTTTCGAGTTAACTCAATAATTCAATAAATTAATCTATATTTCGGCCTAGATGTAACTTAATTTAACTAAAAAACACCCAAAACATTATAATTTTAATCTTAAAAGAAATTTCGAAATGAAAATGTTTCGGATTAACCTTGATATATATATATATGGATCCATAAACGAGGCCGGGTTTATTATTATGCCCCCAAGGCCCAGCAACAAGGCACGGCTCCACTGGTAAATTTGAATTACCTTTGCTAATTGATTTGGAATGAGAGTGACACCCTGTGGGCCGCCATGTATGTATATATAAAACCTCCATTTTATTTTCCACAGGTGCATGCCTGGGCACAAGAGACTTGGAAAAAACAACCGAAACAAGAAGTGACAAAGGGACAGCTAGGGAAGTGGTAGGCATCATTGCCAGAACCCTAAAAAGGGGCAGTGGAATGCTGAAAAGGCACATCCTTGCCCTAAATCTAAAATGCGTTTAGACTTGAGATTGACAGTATTAATGAGTAATTATTCTTCTTGCTGAGGATGCCGACGAAGGAATATGCCCTTCTGACTGCAGAAATGGTCTCCGAGAAAGCAATATATCAAGCGAACAGAGCATGCGTGCCCATGACAAAGGTGAGTGCATTGCAGGTATTTGACGAAATGATCAACAAAAACAAGAGATGCAGGAAACAGGACAAGATTTTAGCATTTATTTGTCTTAGTGATTACTTGTATGATACTTAGAAAGTCAATTATTTGTCGAACCTCGTAAATAAGCAATGCCTAGCTAGCATCGGTATGGATACTCAGACACCCAACAACAAAGTAATCACTATAGATTACTAAGTGTAATAATAGTTTTGTCGTTCATTATGCAAAACAAAAAAGTTTTTATATGAGGACAAGATAGTCTTTTCCATTGGACTCATTTGGTTATATGAAATTAATTGGGGTATAATGGCATGTTAATTTTTTTTTTACAGTTAAATGACATAAATATCCTTAAAAAATTAAACAAAAAATAAAAAAAAATTGAGGGGAATTTTTACATCATTTTATTTTGAAAAAATAAAAAAATTACTTAATTACTTGAAAAGTAAAAAATAATAGCGGAGTGCACTCGTGTAGTGCAATTGTTGAAATGTTTTTATTTTTTCTCCTTAAATCCGTCCTCCCATTTATTTTTATGTATTTTAATTGTGATTTTTATTTTTTTTATTGGTATTTATTTGTTTTGGATTTTTTTTTAATTTCATCTATTTTCCTTTAATTTTATTTAATTTTTATATCAAGTGTGACACTCATTCTTTTGATTGTTGTTTTTTCAATTATTTTCTTGATTTGTTTTTTTCTCAATTTTATCCTTTAATATTTTATTTTATTTTATTTTTATCTAATTTTGATCATTATTCTTTTAATTACTCCTTTTTAATCCTTTTTTTAATTTTTTTTTATTTTATCCCCCAACATTTTATTTTATTTTATTTATTTACTATCCAATTTTGGTCCATATTCTTTCAATTAATCTTTTTTTTATCTTTTTTTTTTAATTTGTCTTTTTTTTAATTGTGTCCCTTCACATTTTATTTTATCTCATTTTGGTTCTTATTCTTTTAATTGCTTTTTTTTTATCATTTTCTTATTTTATATGGGTTATCTCGGATCGCAGATTAGTCAAGTTAATTCGGGTTGTTCTGGATTTTTTTTCAATGTTTTTTTTATTTTTTTTCATTTTCATCATTTGAAATTAAGTTATGGGTCTTGAGCTATTTTATTTTTTATATTTTTTTATATGGGGTTATCCCAGGTTGCGGGTTAGTTAGGTTAACTCAGGGTGACTCAAGATTTTATTCAATGTTTTTTTATTTATTTAACTGTAATCCTTTTTTCCATCTCATTTTTTTAAAAAAAATATTTTTTTAATCCTGAATCCCATGTTGCGGGTGGTGAGTTAATAGAGTGAACCCGAATTAACTCGGGTTTTTTCTTCAAAGCTTTTTTTTTCAATTTTATCATTTAATGTTAGGTTATTAAACCTTAAGTTTTGTGGTTTTTTTTGTTTTTCATTTTATAGGGTATCCTGATCTAATATCTCATGTATATGTTAAATTAAATCGACTTAACTCAAGTTTTCATAGCTTAAACATCTTTTTTTATTTTTTATGTTAAAAAACCTATAAAGCCAACCTTTTATATATATAGAGCCAAGATGCTGGGAAAGACTGAAACCTATAAATTTCAAATTTATGTTGTGAGAACCGGACCTGGACTTAAATATTTGAATTAAACTCCAAATTCTGCAATCCAAAATTTTCTCCGATTACCGAGAGAACCTTTCGGCCATTCCTTTCCAACGGAAATATGCCTATCTTTTGGTAATAAAATTATTGATATAATTTATTTTTAAAAGAAGGGATGAAATTATTTTCGAAATGTTAATTAGTAAAACATAATTATTATTTTGTAACTCAATGCAAAAAAATTAAAAACACATGAAGACAACATAACAAAATTATGCACGCATAATATCAATATAATTTTTTATATGATCCTGTTCTTGACAAAAACAAAATTGCAAGTAAAATATTATATAGTAGCTGAATTTTTATGATTTTGTAATTAAGTTATTTTGGTTTGAAAATCATAGCTTAGTGCTTGACTAGTGATTTGGAAATTATAACTTCGTCCTTCACTAAGGTTTACTATCAAGTGTTTTTTAAAACATCTAATTAAATTGTCCTTTAAATGCCCTCTCGATTTTAATTGTTTCTAATAGGTGCATATAGAACTGATAATTTTGACTAAAAGAAGAGAATTTTAAAAAAATCAATTAAATCAAAACATGTAATTTATTATAAAAAAAATAGACCAATTTATAATAGAAAATAAGTGTTAAAAAATAATATAAATTATATCTCGATATCTTATTTGATAGCTTAATTTATTGGGTTAAATTGATTTTTTAACATGATATCAAAATCTTGATAATCAAGTGATCACAAATATGAATTTCACTTTTTCTATTTATTTAATAAAAATTAAGCACAAGATAGTGTAGACTTGTACAAGATTCAAGTCCAAAAAGCTTTCACTTGAGGAGGTGTATTAGAGAATAATATAAATCATATATCGAGATCTCACGTAACAGTTTAAGTAAAAAATAACAAAGAATAAAATTATAACTTAATATGATATAGGTTTTATTTAATGGTATGATTATAGTATATTTAAATATATTTTTAAAATATGTTTAAATATTTTTAATACAAAGTGGTTAAAATTATTAAAAATATTAATATAATCTTTTTAAAACTGAAATATGCATACCTTATTACCCCCCCCCCCCCCCCCCCCCACACACACACACAAATTATTTTACAATATTATGTGCGTAAGCATAATGTAAGCATGCTGGTGCGCGTGCCACCACAGAATGCTCAACACAGTAAGAAATTACCTCCACTCTTGGAAAACGACGGCTTGAAGAGCTACGTGGTGCTTGGAGAAACTCAATTAAAGTAAAAAAATTAACCATTCATGGTGCTGTGTTTTTTCTCTCTCAATAATATCTATATATATAAATAATTTTGAAAAATATGCTAATCTATTTTTCGAAATTATCTAAACTCGGAAAAATAATGATAAAACAAATGTTGGGTCGATGAAAGGAAGGTAGCTTTAGTTTGTTAAATAATGGTAATTAAATGGAGAATCATAAAAACAGAGTTGCCGAGACAAGGAACGTCTAGGGAAGTGAGAAAGAGAACACGTCAAAGCAAAGAACTTTGGAAACCCAGAATCAAGTGTAATTCCTATCTGTCCTCAACACCGAAGTAAAGAATAACAGAACTCAGGACCCCTATAAAATTAACACAAAAGCTAAAGTTTCAGTCCTTGTATTGGAGACTGGAGACATAACCTCCTCTCATCATCATCTCTCTCTCCAGTTTCTTTTTCGACACAGTACTATTTCTTAAGGGGGGAAAAATATAAGAAAAGCCAGCCCAACAGTGTGTTATTTTAATCAGCTCGTGCTTAGAAGTTCAAGGTGTCAGACACATAAAACCAAGGAGGAGCATTAGAAGCTGCGACTGGGAACGAATAGAGAGGGGAGAAACACAGATAAAGAGAGGAGAAGTCTTAGTTTTGTTATTTTTGGGGGGTTCAAGAGCTTTGGAAATGGTGAGGGATTGAGTGCAGTTGCTTAGAATGGTGATTATGTGCTGGATGGATACAAAAACTAGGAATAAATGGGGTTATTTTGATCACAGAAGAAGACAACATCAATGTACAAAACGAACAAATACCACTACAGATTTGGCGAAAGAAATGACACCGGGAAGTTTCTCAAACATGGCTTCTAGCTGGTGTAATAAGAAGATCTCATCTGTCATTTCAGTTTTTGTATGCTTTCTTCTTGTTGTTTCTTCAAAGATTTGTCCTGTTTCATCCTCGGAAACCGGCAGTCGCCATGCAACCAACCAAACTTTCCGACCCCAAGAAGAGTTACAGAAGTTGAAGTATATAAGAGAGCATCTCGAGAAGATTAACAAGCCTGCTGTCAAGACAATTCAGGCATTCTACTTTTGTCCCTGATATATAACCTCATTCTATCTGGTTTTGTACTTTTAATTCCCCCTGTTTTTGCTCTGTTTTCTTGAGGTTTGATATGCTGGTTGGTTCTTGTTTGTCACTGCAGAGTCCTGTCGGTGATCTTATTGACTGTGTTTTGTCCCATCAGCAACCAGCCTTTGATCACCCTCAACTTAAAGGACAAAAGCCATTGGTACTTGAATTCTACCGTATTACTTGATACATTTCAACTTTGATGGTTCTTCTCGGAAAAATCATGCTTTCAAGCTCAATTATATATGTGATGTTAAAAGTGTTCTTTATTTTCAATTTCTTGAATGAATTTGCAGGAGCCTCCAGAGAGACCAAAAGGTCTTGAACCAACAGGCATGGTAACTGAAAACTTTCAGTTGTGGGATTTGTCTGGTGAAGCATGCCCAGAAGGGACAATTCCTATCAGAAGAACAACTGAGCAAGACATGCTAAGAGCAAGTTCCATTAGAAGATTTGGCAGAAAATTAAGAAGGCATGTTAGAAGAGACACTAACAGCAATGGCCATGAGGTCTTCTCTTCTCTCTGTCTCTCTCTCTCTCTCTTCCCCTTCTTTTCTGTTAATCACAGCCTTCATAAACTTAACAACCTAAAAGAAAGTGGTCAAACAAAATGGCGAATGTCTGATGGACCTGCTGATTGTCTCTTCTTTTTCATGTTGCTTTTTCTGAATCAACTATCGTATTAAAAACAGAAAGAAAGATTAAAAGCTTAGAGAAACAAAAAACTGCTTTTTGAATTTTTTTTTTAAAACCTTCATATTTATTAAAACAAAGGGCATTAACCTCCCTTATTATTATTTTTTTCCTGCGTGAAAAACAAATAACGTCCGTTTACCTTACAGAATATGTGATTTGAATGCATTTGTCATCATGAGAAAAAGGAATTCTGGCTGCTGAGCAGATTTCTATTGATAGTAATTCCAGACTTTCTTGGTCTTCTTGCTAAGTAGTGGTCACTGTTCTTACTTCTTTCACTTATTTGGAACTAAATCGTTTTTGGTTAATGAGTTCTCTTTTGACTCTATGTGTGAACTCATGCCAACGAGATCAAGTTCTGTAAATAGACCTGACAGACCCACCAATTTCAAAGAAAAAGAAAATAGAACACATCTAATCTAGCTATTCAGGTACCGTCAAATATACAAGGTTATTAGACCTCAGGGGCCCCTAATATTACTATCTTGAAAGTGACAGTAGGCTGAACACTTGAAGTTTCCATCGTGTATTTATTGTCCTTTGCTTTCAAATTGTTGGGTTACAGCATGCGGTTGGATATGTGACTGGAGATCAATATTATGGAGCGAAAGCCAGCATAAATGTGTGGGCACCCAGGGTTTCCAGTCAGTATGAATTCAGCCTGTCACAAATGTGGGTCATTTCCGGTTCATTTGGCGATGATCTTAATACCATTGAAGCTGGATGGCAGGTATACAAGGGACTAATCTCCCGCAAAAAGTCTTCTTCGAAGAAAAGATATGCTACTGCTAGTAATAAGTACTCATATATGTAACTAGCTAGGCATACCTGCCTGTATCTTCATCTTTTTCCTTCAACAAGCCTTCATTTTTGCATGTACCATATCACACATATAACTAGTTAGCACCCGCGTAGCTATGACGAAGCACCACTACTAGGAGCTTAATTCTACCAAATTCACCATCCATAGGAGAAAATAATTGAATATCGACTGCAAATGCTTAAATGCTATTACCTCTGTGTGTGAGCATGCACGCGTAGAGCTTACGAATTATGGAAACAAGCTAGAGTTTGAACACATTGTTTAATATCTGGAATTCACATTTAAAGCAGTAATCAGAGCTCAACTACCTCTCACTCATTAATTTTTGTGATGCAGCAATAATGTTTAATCCATTAAGTATGTATTTGCAGGTTAGCCCAGAACTGTACGGGGACAACTATCCACGGTTCTTTACATACTGGACTGTGAGTGTATATATGTGAAGAATTTGGCTTCGTTTCCTTCCATTAACTCTTTCCTTGCCCTGCCTTCAACTGTGACATCAATCATGACGGCTTTCTAATTCATAGCTTAATTTCTAACGACAGTCCGACGCTTATCAAGCAACTGGATGCTACAACTTGCTATGCTCAGGCTTCGTCCAAACCAACAATAGAGTTGCAATTGGGGCTGCTATCTCTCCAACATCCTCCTACAGTGGAGGACAGTTTGACATTAGCTTATTGGTTTGGAAGGTAAAATAACTTCCTTTTTTTTTCTTTCCATTCACTCACTGCCACTAAAAACATCAAAAGAGAACATTAGACATGAAACTAGTAACATCCTATGCCTTGTATGGTGAAATTAGGCGATA
>Ga0325404_1008446_pt1 | contig 10599 bp, 5 predicted proteins | sample PopdelMetagenome_18_FD_205664 | JGI IMG/M metagenome (GOLD analysis project Ga0325404, IMG submission 205664) | Populus deltoides microbial communities from Bellville, Georgia, United States - Xylem-Control-R1 | ecosystem: Host-associated > Plants > Phyllosphere > Stem > Wood/Secondary xylem...
CATGCCTCTATCCGATTAGACTGTCAAGCAATGGCAGCACATCAGGAGCGGATAGTTGGAGCTTGCTTGGAGCGTGTCTGTGCCAGGGAGACTCAACACAACACAGAGAGAGTTCATAGCTATATATTAGCATCCGTAGGTGGGCGGGCTTGTGCTGGGAGATTGAATTTGCAAATCAAATTAATTGGGTTGGCGCCTCCATCTCAAATTAATTTAAGGTTCACGATCATAATTAGTTGCCTCCTCTGCCTTTTGAATAAATAATCATACTTTACTAAATATTCTTTTTGAAATGAATAGATTTTGATGAAGTTAACAGTTTAGACTTTACTGTGTACTTGTTATTATGGTGTGTGTGTTTTTAAAAAAATTATTTTTAATTAAAAATATATTAAAATAATAATTTCTTAGATATAAACATGTCAAAAAAATCTAAAAATACATAAAAACTATTAATTTAATGTTTTTTAAATAAAAAATAATTAAAAAACACTTTAAGTTTAAAAAAACATATTATAATACAAAAACAAACACTCTACTTTTAATATTCTTACTTTTTATACGGGAGAAATTCATTTCAATCAATGAATAAACATATGGATAAGTATCAACTAAATAGATATATTTACAAAATAAGTTTGATCTAGTAAAAGAATAGTTCAAGTTGTTGATAGGTTGAAATGAAAGTCTGTTAAGATTTCAATAAAGTATTTAATTTAAATACAATAAGTTAAATAAATTATTTGAAATTGATAGGGGAATTTTTAGCATGTATTTTCCACTATTCATGCTTGATTTTGAAATATTTTGGATGTGTTGCATAAGTTAATTAGAATTTTGAATTCTTTTTTGAATTATTGAACTCGTGGGAAATTAATGTATTTTTATATACTAGATTACTGACTAGGTAGAATACGGTAGTAAAATCAAACATTGATTGATTTTAAGCTATAAAGGAAGCTATACAACTAAATTCCAGGCGTTCATCATCATTTTCAAATATTTGAGATGAAGGTCTACAAAACATATGAAGGGCATGGAACTTAATTTTGTTGTTTTGAAGCCCAAAAAGCGAGTCAAAAAACAGAGATTGGATCAGACCCGAACTTCCTGGACTCCAAATATTATCTCGGGTTATGGCCCATATCTCAAGTCTCAGAGGTCCAAAAATTGCAAGATCGGTATTGTTGGAAAAAGATTTGATTTTCTACAATTTCTCCAGAAATAGAGATATTTGAATTCGCACGTTGCCTGCCTCAAATCTGGCCCACAATACCTGGATAGGAAAGGAATACGAAACAGAGAAGGAAATTTTCTTCTTTTCATCTGGGGGTAAAAAGGTCAGGATATAAAAGAGAAAAAGAGGGGTTCAGCGGTTGAAATAGAGAGACACAGAGAGACCTTAGAATACACCAAAAATAAGAGAGGAGGCGGCACAAAGTGAGACAAAAACAAAGACAAACAGGGGTGTTGTAACCCATTTTTGGGTCCCTGCACACAAAAAAAAGTACAAAAAAAATATAATCGAAAGAAATCCAAAAAAATAATAGCAGTAAAAATGAATTGGGGGACCTTTATTCCAAACTGATGAACATGCATGTTTAAACATATGAGTATGTTCTATATGATAAACTCGTCCTTCAAGGGGTAACACATGGTCGTAACTTTTGTATGATGAAACAAGAGTTTTGATTCTTACTCAAACTCTGTAATGGAAATTTCTCGAGTGACGACCATTGTGTCAACCACAAGTCTTGAGCTCAAGATGCTTCAAGAAGGGTTTGCTTTGAAGCAAAACAAAGGTAGCACAAATAACTTAAGGGTGGGTTCTATTCATTAAGTGAGACAAAGGGTAGGTTGACTATCTAGTCTCAAAAAAGGTTTCCTATCTGCCCAGTGATGATCTTTGTAAAGACAGTACAGGGGCGTTGCGAGAAATGGTTAAGGCATGTATACCCACCATTACCAAGCAGGCACTCAGATATGAGTTGGGTGTTTCACACATCTGAACCCTGACCAATAACCATAAAGCAGATCATTAATCCCCCACCTAACTTATAAGCTTGTATGTACTTCTAAAAATTAAAACGTGATGCATGAGGCAATTCTATACATGCATGAACAAATATGTAAAAAATTTAAAATGTGTAAGAAAATGCATATTAATATATAGTAAACACGCAAACCACAACAATAACACAAAAATTAGACAAAACAAAGTTTAATCCACAAGGTCCCCACTAGAGTCGTCATTCTATCGCACATAAATTGCGACGTCGCGGCGATATCTTCCACCCTCAAGTGTATGGTGTCTCTGTCTAGCAAATATGAGGAGACAAGGAATTCTTGTCTTTTCTCAGTGGAAAAATAGAATGGGAGTCGCCACCTAGTATTCTGGTCACTAGGAACTCTAATTGATCTCAGAGATCAAGTACGGAGACTAGTTGCGTAAAGGGAAGGTATTAGCACCCCAACTATGCCCTACCTAAGGTAAGGTGCATTGTTTTGTTGTCTGATAAAATCTAAGGTCTTGTTGTGGTTTCTAATTGTCAGTCTGTTTACGGTTTAAGAAAAGTCCTTCTTTGTAAGGAGATCCTTATCTTATCGAGTAAAAACCTAACTGTTCTATGTCATCAAAAGAAATACCTTTATAATATCAGGAATACGTTTTACGAATAAATTCGTAATCCCTGATACTAAAACAAAATAAAATATTTTTTTTGGAATTTTTGAAATATTGGTCAAATTCTCATGACTTTTTAATAAACTAGTTATGAAAACCAAAATTCATGCTAAAACATATTTTTTAAAGTTTTCTTTGTTGTATGAAAATATAATATGATTTTTAGCTTTTAGAGACTTAGCCGTATGCATGAAAAAAAAAACCAGAGGAATAGAGAGAAAGAAGATAGGAGAAGAACATAGATAGAGAGGAAAGAACCGAGAGAAGGAAAACATAAAGAAAAAGAGAAGGAGAAGACGCAGAGATTGGCACCTCTACACGAGGAAGAAGAAGAAAAACAGCAGCGCCACTGTCTCCGCCACCACAACCACCGCAGACGACAATAAACATGCCCCTTCACTCCAGATAATCTTCTCTCCTTCTCTGCTCCGTCTTCCTTTTTTTTTCATTTTTCATGCAGAACGTGAGCAATTCACGTTCTGCAACAAATGAAAATAGTTAGTTGGTTACTGTGTTGTGCATAGTAACCAGCTAATTATAAATTGTTGGGTCGGTGCTAGCCCATTTTTATATTGGGCCGGTGCTGGCCCAGTTTTATGTTGGATCAGGTCCATCCCGTTCCAATTAAAAATATTTTTTCAAAAAAACATTAGTGATGTTTTCGCTTATTTTTCTATCCATTTTGGTTAATATCGATTTATATTTTTACACCATAAAAATACAAATTTGGTATTAAAATACCCGATTTCCGTATGCTAAAACAAATTTCAATACTAGATAGGCCACGGGTCAAAGCTTAGACAAGTGGGGGTCTTTGGTCGGTATCTTTTTTGGGCTTTACAGAAAGAGGGAAAGGAGCAAAGCAGGGGAGCGAAAGCTTCTTCTTCCAGTGCCTCGTGCGTCCAGGGGAAGAAGAAGACCTACAGTGTCGTTAATAATGCAGCTTACCTTAGATAGGGCGTAATTGGGGTGCTAATACCTTCGTTTTACGCAACTAGTCTCCGTACCCGATCTCTGAGACCAGTTAGGATTCCTAGTGACCAGAATACTAGGTGGTGACTCTCATTCTATTTTTCCACTAAAAAAAGACAAGAATTCATTGTCTCCCCACATTTGCTAGATAGAGACACCATACACTTGAGGGTGGAAGATATCGCTGCGACGTCCCAATTTATGTGCGACAAGGGGGACAAAAATCAGAGAAGATTTGAGGACACCTATCTATTCTACTATCATTCTTTGCTTTTAAGTGATGTTCATCGTATTAAGTTTGTTTCTATTTAATTTAACTATGAAGTAGACTTTTATTCTAGGATTTTTGATGTAACCTTTTTATAAATATGTGAACAATTTTTTTGATTGAATTTACATTAAGTTGTTGAGTATTTCATTTTATGTTTAATGCTTGTGTATGTTTGGGCAACATCTGTATGATTTGTTTGGGCAATATCTGTATGATTTGAAATTCAATTTGAGTTTGAGAAGTGATAATTGTTTTAGTTATTGTTTGAAATACCTTAAGAAATCTATAAGATTGAGATATTCTAGGAACTTTTGTAATCGTTAAACGTTTTACGGTATTTAATAAATTCCGACAAGTTCATAAATTTCATAAAGTATATGAAGTTTGCTGGTCGAAATAATTCATTGATACTCGAGAGAGATTAATGTTTAAATTAGAAAAACCTGATTATCAACGCAATGAGTAATTAATTCAATTAAGAAAGTTCACATAGGAATAGTTACGGTATGTCAGAAATCTTAAAACCAGTAGAATTGAATTCAATAATATTTAATCAGTTAATTGTTTGTTTTTAATTATTAATTTTTGTTTTGAAAACTATCTCATTCGATTCCTCAAATAGATCATAATTTAATAGATTTTGGTAATTAGTAGTAATTTTTATAAATTTTCGTGAGACAATAATTTACTCATCACTTTATTACTTGTTACGATTCCTGCACTTGCAAAACCAACCAACAAAAATTGATATAGTATAAAACTTGATTTAATTTTGTGGTTTAATTCATTTATTTATTAATCTAGATCAGAGTTTGATTAAGTTAAATTTAATATCAAATTTAGTTAAGAACTGACCTAATTAAATCCAATTAATATAATAGATAAACTTATAATTTGACCAACCCCATTAAAATACATCCGATTTGATTTTTTTTTTTTAAAAAAAAAGACCACGTGTTTTCAATTTTTTTACTGTTTAAAATTTATTTATTTATTTACAAAAAGAGATAAAACTCCAACTTGGACTTAAGCGAGTCGCGACGTGGCTACTTTTAGAGCAGGTTATCTTTATGTACGGAAATCTTCCACGTGCCATGTCTTCTCAGTGGCTCATAAGATCCGAACGTAGACGAAAAAAAATCCAGAGGAAGGGAAAGTGCGCATCAGTATTTAACGGATCGGAGCATCTTTATGATAATTTAATTTCATATGATCTCAACTCTTTACAGTCCAAAAACTCTGAAACCTCATTTCCAATGGCCATTCCTAGTAGTTCTCCAGATTGGTCAGTACCTTCCATTAACTCTTGCAGAAAGCCTCACAAGGTTATCTTCACTCAAACATGCAAAAACCTTCACTTTCTCCCTCTTCCATGCTTCAATATTCCTGTTTTTCACGTGAATTCTTCTAGTTGTCCATCCCCTATCATAGAAGAAGAGTCATCCACGAATTCTCCTGTCATCCCATTAGACTTGAGACTTGAAGATACTCAACACTATCCAATTCCAGACCATTCAGACAAGTTAAATGATTTTTTATGTGGGGTACTGCGAGATCCCAAGTCTGAAGAACTAGCATACGAGTACTACAAGAAAGCAAAAGAAAAGCAAGAATTTAGGCCTGAAAGACCAATGCTAAAGCTTCTAATAAGGTACTTGATACAATCAGAGAAGTGGGGTTTGGTTTTGCCAGTGGCTGATGATTTTAAAAAGTATAGTGTGTTGCCAGATAGCTATACTTTTTCAACACTAGTTAGTAGTTGCATTAGAGCTAGAAAATTCATAATTGTAGAGGGATTGCTTGAAATTTCTATATCTGATAGTAAAATTGCTGTTTTGGCTTTTGATTCAGCAATGAAAGGGTATAACAAGCTACATATGTATGGTAGCACACTTTCTGTACACGAAAAGATGAAATTAGCAGGCATTCCTTTGGATTCTGGGTGTTACTTCCAGACAATGAAGGCACACCATAAATTAGGAGATGCGGAGAGAGTTGTCGAAATGTTTAATGAGTTTGAAAGTAGAAAAATAGATTCAAAACCAATGATCTTAAGTCAAATATACAAGATATTATGCGAGTCATTGGGGAGATCAGGCCAGGTTTTTGAAGCTCTTGAATACTTCAGAGACATGAAAAAGAAAGGGATTCTGGAGGACTCTTCAATGTACTCTTCCTTGATCTGTTCATTGGTAAATGTTCGAGAAGTAAAGTTAGCTGAGGAACTGTATAAAGAAGCTCAAGAGAAGAGAATGTTAAAGGATCCAGAAACTTTTTTAAAGCTTGTGTTGATTTATATGGAAGAAGGACAGATGGAGAAGACAGTTGAAATTGTCAAGGAAATGAAGGGTACTGCTAAACTGAAGGTGTCTGATTGCATTTTCTGTGCAGTTGTCAATGGCTTTTCTAAAAGAAGAGGGTTCGGTGCAGCTGTTAAGGTTTATGAGGAGTTGAAGTATGATGGCTGTGAACCAGGACAGGTGACATATGCTTCTGTGATAAATGCCTATTGCCGAGTTGGGCTTTATTCTAAAGCTGAAATTGTGTTTTTTGAGATGCAAGCAAAGGGGTTCGACAAATGTGTCGTGGCGTACTCCAGCATAATCTCGATGTATGGGAAAACGGGAAGGCCAAGAGATGCTATGAGGCTTGTAGCAAAGATGAAACTAAAAGGTTGTCAGCCTAATACATGGATATACAATTCTTTGGTGGACATGCATGGAAGAGCCAAGGATTTAAGGCGGGTGGAGAAGCTCTGGAAGGAGATGAAGAGAAGAAAAGTGGCTCCAGATAAAGTGACTTACACTAGTATTATAAGTGCTTATAGCAAGTCCAAAGAGTATGAGATGTGTGTGAGGTTTTTCCACGAGTATAGAATTAATGGGGGTGTAATTGATGGGGCTATTGCAGGAATTATGGTTGGAGTTTTCTCTAAAATTAGTCGGATTGATGAGTTGCTGAAGCTTTTGAGGGACATGAAATCTGAAGGAGCACCGATCGACGAGAGGCTTTATGTTTCTGCTACGAATGCAATGGTTGCAAAAGAGCTTAGAGGCAAAGTAACATAGATTGATTACACTTGTATTTTTTTCTAGTGAACAAGTACAATGAAGCAAGTGTTTTTTTTTTTTTTTTTTTACATGAAAAAATAGTAATTTCATCATGTGAATAAATTACAAACAGATAGATATTCTTGTATCCAGATCAAATAAATAAGTGAAAATTATAATATACGATTTTAAAAGTTACTTGAGAGCATCAGCACGTAGATGCTTTTTCAAATAACATCTAGTGCTTCTGTGTAGAAATTAGTTACACTACTCTACGTGTACTGGTTTGATTTATTGTAAATCAACAAGAAAATAGTGCTTTGGTTTCTCTCAATCAGTTAATGTTTCGTAGATCTATCTCCACAGGATAAAAATAAGATTCAGAGTCTCTTTTTTCTTCTACGTGTAACGGGGTTTAAGTTTCCAAGTCTTTTTCTTCTTCTTCTTCTTCTTTTTCCTCCGCCTCAACTTTACTGATCGCGCATTAAATTGCATCCTTCCCATCAACTATTAATTATCTATCTACGAAAGCCACAAGAGCAGCAGTAGCGCATTACATAGATTGTGAATTCTTGTCCAATACATAACAGTATGTACACAGTAAATAATTTTAAATAGGACTCGATGGCTCCATAGGTCAACTTTCCAAACAGAGCAAAAAAGGACCAGACATGTACGAAACTTCAACCAAAAGTCTTGAAAACAAGAGCAAGGTCTTGAAGTTTGATTTCAATCCCAAGCAACCGAGATCATAGAGTTGGCCAAGCCCGACTCCCCAAAGGTCATTTTACTATCGTAATCCAGCCTCTTTGATCCTGGAATTGCCTCCGTCAAACGAAACAGCTTTGTCCCAGCTTCTTCTAGTTGAGAATAGCAAAATGACCATAGCAGCTGAAGAAAGAGCAAATCCCAACTCAGAAACTAATGCATTTCATTTGGGATAAAACATTAGTAGATCCCTACTATATTAATCTGCAGAACAAATTTCTTACAGTGCAGCTGCACAAGGAGCGCCCATCTCAAGCATGGCACAGATACAATATCACTATTCAAGCACGTTACTCCCCATGAAAATAAAACAACATGAAATAAATCATGCAACCCATCTTCCCACCCTCCCACGCAGATAAAGTTTAATGATAAAGTGTGGCCCACTTTATCATTCTCCAGTTATAAACTACACTTTGACAAAAATCAGATAGCATGGTTCCATTGTTTACTGTAATTGCATAAGAGTGAAACCTACTGCAAGGGAAAAAGTGAACATATCCTGAAGCACTCCAATATAAGCTGAACTCAATTACAAAGGGTCATGGTTATTAGACACTTGAAACCAAAACAGTCAAGAAACCAAAACAGTCAAGAAACTGGATCAACAGGCTGGTGATTCAACCAATGGATCGATTATAACTAAAAAGAGGGAAAACAAAATAAACAAGCAGTAGTGAAAGGAGAGCAGCCAGATGACATGATACAAACAACGAGTCACAGTTTGCATAGAATAGGTCTATAACTCAAGAGAAAGCGCGTACTAAAATAGCATACATAGTTGCTGAAAGTTAAGGTACCACAAATAATAAAGCATTAGATTGATAAACAAAACCCAAGAGAAAGCATCAATGTTTTAACAAAAGGCACTTCAATCGTAATGGCACAGATAAAGTGAGCACAGCCAATTAATACAGGGTTTCCTTCTGCAATGGACGCCACTGAACAAAAACCATCTCACACCCAAAAAAATAAAAAATATAAAGAAATAAAGAACAAGAAGCAATTATTTCAAGTGTCACTCACCTAGAAAAAAATTGAATAGCAAAAATGAAAAAAACAACCTTTTTAAAAGAATATGTCATATAAAACCATTTGAAGCAACCATTTTATCTGGATTTCTTAAACAGTCTAATGGAAGAACTGGCTAGTTCAATGCAGTACACTGGTCTACCTAACTGAGATAAGCTGGCCAGTAACACCAAAATAGTTCATCTCCATGTACTTGTGATTCAAAACAACTAAGGCATATAGAAAGTATTCTACAAGTCTAACCAAGAATGCGTCAATTGCAAAAATTTTGCACTATGCCATAGCTTTTGGTGAGAATACCAACTGCTAGATTTAGTACCTATTCACCTAGGTTATGCACCTGAGATTGAGTAACTAAGCATGCAAATAAGAATGGGTAAAATGTACAAAGAGAAAAGGACACAACATTAAACCATAGTTGTAAAACTCGGACCAGTTTGGCGTGTCAACTCAAGACCCAATGCCTGGACCAGTACGGGTTGAAGAAAAAATAGAAAGAAAAAACCTCATCCGACCTAGTCAAAAACCCGGGTTGATTTGTTGACCCGGTCAAAACCTGGCCTTCAACCTATTATCTATTTAAAAAAAATAAAATATTTTGGTCAAAAAAATGTGTTTTGATCCATTTTAAAAAAAAAAAATTTAGGGGTCAACCCTTAGGTCAGGTTTTACAACTATGCATTAAATGAGCATGGATAGCCAAAGTACAAATAAAACAAGGTTCTCACCTGTATTGGATCAGTTTTCAAGAAATTTCTCTGGACTCTGCGTCCATCAGGAAGACGAATTCCAACCCTACAAAGGAGACTCTTATTGCCACTGGGTTCTTCAGGTAGAGGTGGATACATTGGCATCCTACTTGAACAATTTTCTTCCTCCTGAGTGGTACTGGCTTCATCTTTATCATTGGAAGCAACTGCACTGGACTCTTTCATGCTCTCCATTGAAGCAGCTAATGCCCTTTGCACTTCCTCGTCTTCTTCATTAGTTTCATAAGCAGGCACCGGAGCTGAAAATTATGTATAGTTAGATGCAGAGGCAGGCACAATGAACCAACCTTCATACAGAGGACGGAGGATCACACCACACCTCCTACTGCACATGCACACATTGAGAAACAAGCACACAATACATGCACATGAACGCATGCACACACCTCATAACATTTGTAGATACAAGGAAAAATTGGAATCTTGTAATAAATAAAAGAAATAAAAGACAAAAACACTTTTCTCCTCATGCTTAAAATTACTAGAATCTAGGAGTGTTTTGGTAAAAAAGAACTTAACTGCCCTGGTACAAGCAAATTATTTGATGAGAGCTTGGTAAATTGCAGCGACATGTTGAGTTTCAAAATAAATTTACACTAAATGTTAGGGTACCATAAATTTCCACAAGTAGATACTGTTGCATGCACTAAGTCCATTTTGTTTGACAAAATACGTTTGATAACTTCCACCCTGACAGCTTACATGAAGGACAGTTACATTCAAGAAATGACAGTACAAACATTCAATGAGGCAGCTTGAGCCTCAAGAAAAATTGGACCATCAAGATTGAACCGCATAAAATGCACCAATTTGAGAAAAATCCAGTGGAACAATACATAAATATGTATATATAATTCTTAACAGAATGTAAAAGAACAAAAATTTATCCACTGCATTTGGGTGATTGGCAATGAAAATCAAAATGTGAAGAATGAAATGAGACCAAGAAGCGCTCATGCAACTGAACTCTCAAATACAAATTTTAAGAGCCCAATATACCATTTTATGGGAGAAAATTCCTTTTAACAAAAGCATTGAACTTTGTTATACACT
>Ga0325404_1008447_pt1 | contig 10599 bp, 4 predicted proteins | sample PopdelMetagenome_18_FD_205664 | JGI IMG/M metagenome (GOLD analysis project Ga0325404, IMG submission 205664) | Populus deltoides microbial communities from Bellville, Georgia, United States - Xylem-Control-R1 | ecosystem: Host-associated > Plants > Phyllosphere > Stem > Wood/Secondary xylem...
TCATTAAACTAAATAATTGAATATTGAATATGAAAAAAAATATATAATTATTATCATATAATTAAAATAACGGAGAAGAATAAGATATTTATTTTATCATTTTATCAAATTAATTACAATCTTGTTAAGACATGGTTTTTTTGTTTTTTATTGTAATTTTGCTTGCTTTTTAGATCTAAGTTTTTATTTAAAAAACCATGCTTCTAATAAAAAAAACAAGTTTATATCAAAAAGATACAAGAATAAGAAGAAAAAAATTAGACTCCAAATATAATTTTTATTTAGAATTTAAAGCATTGAATTCTTATAAATATTTATTTTAATTATTATAAAATTAAATAAAAATAGATTTTAAATAAGATATTGTGGTATCATGAGAATAAAAACTAGCTAATACCTAAAAATATTAAGATATCGACTAGGAAATAGTTTATTAATATTGTATTTGGTTAGTATTTCAAGATAAAATAAATAAATATAAAAGAAATAAAAAAATATGTTTGGTTGAAGAGATAAAAATATATATAAATATATATATATATATATATATATATATATATCATTTTAAAGTAAATTTTTATATTTTTAAAACAAAAAAGATAAAAAGCAAGTTTATTTTGTCTTTATCTCTTTTATCTTGATAAAATACCCAAATGCTACTTAAAAAATTTCTTTCATTAATTTCCAATATTTCAATGTGACTATTTGTTAAGGTTAATAATCAAACTTATACCTTCTTATATCACAGCTTGAACTCAGGTACATTAAGGCATAGTTATTAAATTTGAATTTGTCTGGCAAGTCAACTCGATAGTTGGATTGATTTGGATAAAGCAAAAGACTATAATGAGTAAAAATCCGATAAATCCGGTTGATTTGCTGGGTTGACCTGTGACCCGTGTAACCCGATAAAATTTGGCTGAGATTTTTTTTTCAAATGTGTTTTTTCTCATAGTCAGTGATCTTTTTTTATATTTTTTTTAGTTGATTATTAACCATTTTCAAAGTTCACTATATAAATACTAGAAAAATATTTTATTTTTTCAATGTGGAATTTGAAGCTTTTTAATATATATATATACTCTATGTTCACAAGAAAAAAAATATTTTTTCAATGTGGGATTTGAAGTCCTTTAATATATATACTTTATGTTCACAAGAAAAAAGTTATGTTTTTTAATATGGAATAAAAAATATTTTTGGTTTAAATACTTCAACTTAAAAGGATAACATACTAACATAGTATATTTTCAATGTGGGATAAAGAACCTTTTGAAATAATTTTTTAAACTTCATTATTTATAACACATATAGTCTATATTTACATGGATTGTTTCTTAATTTTTTTCATATGAAATATTAAAATTTTAATTTTTTTAATTTTTCCGAATTGATTCGGGTTGACCCATGTAACCTGAGACCCGGCTCCTTTACCGGGTCAACCCCCGGGTCGGGTCTGATAACTATGCAGGTAGTGTTTGAGAACGCGGCCCAAATGATGCTTGGCAAAAATTTAAAATGTTTTTGTTTAAAATTATTTTTTATTTTTTGGATTATTTTGATGTGTTGATGTCAAAATAAATTTAAAAAAATAAAAAAAAATTATTATTTTGATACATTTCCAAGCAAAAAAATAATTTTGAAAAGCAACCGCTATCACAATATCAAACGCTACCATACTTTTCATTGCATTATTTGATTGTATAATTATCCATATATACATTATACTAGATGATTGTACAATACCAATTATTTATAAATACAAATCATTAATGCAAATGTCAAGTATTTTTGTGTATATTAAAACTTTTATTCTTCATTTTTTTTCTTGGTAATTGAAACTCTTCTCCGGCCACATTAAGTATATTATTTATGGCGTTAAAAAAAGTATATTATTAGCCACCGTTTTAGGTACTTTTTAAGATACTTTTTTAAATATTTTTTTATTTAAAAATCATTAAATTGATGTTTTTTTTTAAGATATTAGATATTTTGATACAATCATGTTAAAATGATAAAAATAAAAAAATAATTAAAGAAGCAAAAATAAAAGCATTTTTAACCACATTATCAAACACACATTTAATATATTTCATGCAATTACTCATCAAGAACTCATCAAGTTTAGAAAGTCATCAATATCATATGGTTTCTTCCTAATGATATTATTAATGTGTTTGTGCATTATCTTTAGTTACTTTATATGTCAATAACTATTATAAAGATGATGTAATGTTAAGAGATTATTTTGGTGGATAAGAAAGTATGTTTCTTTCTTTAACTTTATAAGTTCAAAACTGTCCTATCGTGATGAATACATGGCTCTTCTAAAATTAAAAGGAAAAATAAAAATAAATGAATTTGTCACCTAGTAATTAAGAAAAAAAAAACTATGAATCCTAAAATAGACTTTGGTTTCAAAGATTCCAATGCTAAGTTAGTTATGATTAAGAGAAGGTAGGTATTTGCTATGTGTTTTCTTCAATTTATCTTATGCAAGTTATTGATTGTGTAAACCTATTTCTGAAAAAAAAAATTATGGTATTCATTTTTGAAAGGGAGGTCAAAAATTCATCTTGAAGTTTTTAAATTAATCCTTAAAAAATGAGATTTTGTCAAGTTTTAATTACAATGAAAGAAGTTGACGTTAATCCCTAAAAATTAAAGATTTCATTAATATGAGGATTTTAATAAAAATATTGACATTAATCGCTAAAAATAGGAGATTTCATCAAAATAAGAATGTTTACAAAAAAAAATTAACATTAAACTATAAAAAATGGAGATTTCATCAAAATAGGATTTTTAATGAAAATTTTTATACATTAATCTCTAAAAATAGAAGATTTTATTGAAATGAGAGTTTTAATGAAATTTTTTACATTAATCCCTAAAAATAGAAGATTTCTTCGAAATAGAAGAATTATGATGTCAATCCTTAAAAGGAAAATTTCATCGGTTTAGAATTTTAATACGGGCATTAGAACCGTATGGATGGTGAAAATTGGGTTTTGAACCCACTCTTTCAAATATGAAAATAATCCTACCATTTATTTTATTAGTTGAAAATTACTATATGAGCATAAATTCTCTTTTTTTAAATCAAAATATAGCATATCTTCACATAGAATTTACGCACCTAATTATAAATCAACAATTTTGCACGTTAAAAAATCCACGAATAAAACTACTGGTACACAAAATCAAACACACATCATCATCTAAATACAAATACCAAACTTTCAATAAAATTATCTCATCCTTCCGTATCCATTGCAAGGTATTAATAACCAACCTTATCACACCATAAAAAAAAATTTCCCTAGTGGCTTTATTTGTCGCACAACAAACACGAGCGCATAACATTTTAAATATTTCACAACAACACACAATCAATCACAAATCATCACAAACAACCAATAATTTCTTCTTAATCATGTTTAAAAATATCTATAAATTTTTTTAGGGTTTGGAATTGACTTTAAGTGGTGAGAATCAACTAGAAGTTACTAGAACAATGAGAGACAATGGCGACGCATGTCTAATATGCACAGTGGTGGTAATCACTAACGGTGCATTATTACACACACTAAAGATGGATGGAGGCACGTGGATGAGCTCATAAGATGCACCTTTTTCCTCTCCTTTCTTCTAGTACTAGTGGTTTTGTCCATCGCTACTCGTGGTTACAGATTATGGCCTTCAAAATTTCAATTTTTTTCTTCTCTTCTCTTTTTCTCCTTCTCGATTCACTTTCTACCTTTATTGCTTTCGGCCAACTGGTATTGTGATGTGGTTACTTCGTAAGGTGGTGACTAGAAACTTGACTGATGTTGGTAAGTGAGAGGTTGATTCAGTGGTGAAGGGTTGAAAAGGGAATATATTATTTTCAAAAAAACATCTCTTGATTTCAAAACAATAATGAGACAAAGAAAAAGGCATACTTTTATTAAAAGACATGATCCAGTCCTAAAACATATGGAAAACATATTTAAACAAAACAAGGTTTTGATATTTCTCAATAAAAATATAAAATGATAAAGTTTAATAATAAAAGAATTGACAATGCAATATTCTTTTTATTTCATATCTACCTCCTCTAACAAATATTGTGGCGTGTCAATATTCATTAAGTGTTATTTATATCCTCCTAGCTAGTTACTTGTTATGCTAAATTGGTTTGTTGATGATATGACATATACCATTATCATTCACAAATTCAACATGCCTTCTACTTACTAACTTTTAGATTTAATATCTGAGATTTATGCAGTTTTCAATTAAGTGGCCCAAGATTTCATCATTATATTGACATTTCTCATTTGGATTATACTATCTAGGATACAGTTGTTGTATAGGATTTGATGAATAATGTGAACCCCATGGATATAAAGATTTAGAAACCCATAATTAAATTAATTCTTTCCAAGAAAGCTAAATTCAGGTTTGTGATTAAGCTTAACATAACAATAACATGCACCAAAGTACTAAGACTATAAATAATCAACCCACCACCCAATGCATATATCGAGACACGAATGAGAAGTATAGAAAGTGCCACAAAGTTTGGTTAATTCTTTGATAAGCCAGAGCAGTTCAATGAATAACCAAGAGTAAGAGCAAACTCACACACAAGAGTAAGACTATAAATAATCAACCCACCACCCAACGTATATAATCGAGACACGAATGAGAAGTATATAAAGTGCCACAAAGTTTGGTTAATTCTTTGATAAGCCAGATCAGTTCAATGAAGAACTAAGAGTAAGAGCAAACTCACATACACTAGTTTTATTTCTGAATAATTAATTCATCTCTTATTAATTTTTTTTAAAATCTAAATACAAGCTAAATATCCCTAGGTAAAAAATATCTTAATCAATAATGAGAAAATAATAAATAAAATTATAAATAAAATAGAAAAAAGAATATTAAATCAACTAGAAAACTGATACAATTCTCGTATAATAGCTTCTAGACCTTATCGCGAGGCCTTTCTAATGTTTGATTAATTTAAAATTTTAACCCAATATAAAATAAGATCTCTGAAAACTTCTGGTAAAATCTCAACCCGATCCAATAGTTAGATAAAAAATATAATAAAAAATATGCTTGTTAGCATTAAACTATGTGTTAGAAAAAATAAATCAAATCCACTTATGAGTAGAAAAATGAGTTGAATCTACAAGTCTTGTAGGAAAAAAATCCAAATATCTTGAACTAACCTATTAAATGTCTTTTTAACCTTATTAGATCTTAACATTATGTTAGTTTCAATCGACATATATAATAGATCTTTTGGTGTAGTTTGGATTGCATCATCACCTTATTGGGATGTTGACTGGCTTTTAGAAGATATATTAACCTGATTTTGTGATTTTGATCTTTAATATATATTTCAAAGTAAATGCAACACTAAATTGATCTAAGAACAAGCTAAAATTAAATACACAAGAACTAAGATAAAAACAAAATCAAGAGCTAACAAAAAAAAAAAAACTCAAGACATAAACTAAATTGAATTTAAAGATAAATAGATAAAACTTGATTTTAGAGTTTTTCTCTAATACCAACTGATGTGAACCACGTGAATATAAAGATTCAAAAACCCACAATCAAATTAATCTATCCAAATAAAGCTAAACTCAAGTTTATAATTAAGCTTGACACAACGATAACCTGTACCAACCCCCCTTAAAAAAAAGAAACCTATAATCGAGATACTGATGAAAAGTATAGAAGATACCACAAAACTTGGTTAATCCTTTGATAAGTCAGAGTATTTCAATGAAGAACCAAGAGTCAGAGCAAACTCTCACACACAAGTTTTATTTCTGAATAATCAATCAATCTCTTAATATTTTTTTTAAACCTTTGTTTCTTTGGATAAGTGTAATTGTATTAAAGAGAAAAGTTGTACAAAAATATAAAGGGCATACCTTAAGATGCATATTATCCCATAACCCAGATTAAACTGATCTTAGACAGCAAGAAAAAAGAAGCAGCAAAAGCTAAATAAAACAAAACAAAAAAAAGATTACCTGGACAACAACTATTAAACCAGTCGACCGATTCATGGAAAACTCATAATTGATTGATTGGTTTTGCAAAAATAACAAACATGCTAAATGGAACTCCAAAGATAACAAACTAGAGGTATCTCATGATTTTAGAAGACGCTACATGAACCTGAAAGCATATGAGATCTGGTATTTTGGTTCTATCTCAACCAACCTGAAACTTGATAAGCTCAAATATTTACTCATTAACAATATGATGAGGACAATAAGCTTGGTGTAAAACCCGATTATTCCTCTCATACCAGATGAAGTAAATCGTGGTTGAGAGTACTAATGAAGCAAGTAGATGTAAAGAATTCCTTCCTATGCCTATAGTGCTATTGTAACCCAATTTTGGATTCACCAAGATTTTCTTGAATGTTATTTTATTTCTATTATTATTCATAAAAATCTAAAAAAATTAAGAAAAAGTTTAAAATTCAAAAATATATTTTTCTCGGGTCAACGACATCTTTCCATAAAAACCGATTCCACTAGGTCAATACGGGTCAAACCATGTCGATCAGGGTAAAAGATGAGTTTTCAAGCCGTTTTGGGTTAAAACCATCATTTTTGGTCAAAACCGAGCCCACCAGGTCAATATGGGTCAAACCATGTCGATCAGGGTAAAAAATGAGTTTTCAGGCCGTTTCGATCAAAACAATCATTTTTGGTCAAACCCGAGTCCACCGGGTCAATACGGGTCCAACCATGCCGACCGGGATAAAAAATGAGTTTCAAGCCATTTTAGGTCAAAACTGTTATTTTTGGTCAAAACCCAGTCCACCTGGTTGTACCCATCGAAAGTGTTTTTAGTGTTTCAACATAATTTTCGGTAATTAAAATTGATTTTTAGCAGTTGAAACTGGTCTTTTCTAATACTGATTTGAGTTTTTAGTTTTACCCATATAAATATTTATTATTATATATAATAAAACAAAATCAATAATGCAAGAATTTTTGTCATAATAGGCGGAGTAGGCGGTGCAGTTGGGGTGATGCAATTTTTCTTTAAAATAGGCTTGTGCCATCGTCATGAGATTTTCATATCCCCTCCTCATTGGCTATAAATAGCAGTGAAAATTCGCCAGAGCAGGGGGAGGAGGAAAGAAAGAAAGAAAAAAGAAAGATTTGTTATTACTATTAAGTTTTTTTTTTTTTGTTGCTATTCCTTCGCACTAGTAAGATATTGATTTTTAAAAAAATAATTTGAAAATACCAAAAATATCCTAACCATTAGATCTAACAGTATTTAGTTCTGGACCTGTGATTTAAAAGGATTTAATAGGGCTTACCACACTTAATAAAAACCCAAATCCATCTCAGCCTTTAAAACAATCTGCCCTTCGATCCTGTCGCGCCACGTCACCTGGTGTACCAAGCTATCGGTGCATCTCACCACGCTACAACAAAGCTCAGTTCATCCGGACCGTCTGATCAACTTGCAGATTAAGCCAACCACAATCGAAGGATCAGTTCATCTGTCATCCAACAGTTCACAACCTTTAGCTGCACTGGTTTACCATGCTAACGTTCACACTTTAGCAAATCTCAGAGGCTCTCTCTCCCCTCCAACCGGCGATTCTCTCTCTCATCCGATCTCTCAACTCCGGCCGTTTAAAGCCTCCAAACCACCAGTAGGGGTATTTTTGTAATCTTCTGAGAAATTCAAGGGTATTTCAGTCTTTTTACCTATACGGTGGCACTCAAGTAATTTTTGGGATTCCTAGTGGTATTTTTAATTTTTTTTATTAGTACTTGTAAAGTTTTCTTTGTATGTTGTAAAACAAAAACCAAAATAAATATAAAAAGAATAACGACGCGGGTCCAACACCCATCTTATCATGTCATCGTGCGTGGGTCCAAAGCCCAATTCTCAAGTATGGTTATACTCATTTCTCAATGATACCAACATAATTGTTTTTTTATGAATGAACATTGTTTGTCGACACGTCTTTTTTTTACAGAAAAGGACCAATGTCAAAAGTTTAAATATCAAATTTGGATCATGTCCATTATTCCTTTTTGATAACTCAGACGTTACTCTCCTTTTTAGGGTTAAACGTCAACATTTTAGACGAGTCTCCTAATTTTTAGGGACTGATGTCATTTTTTATGTGTCTATGAACATTGTTGTCTGACATGTCTCTTTTTTTTTTTTACAGAAAAGGATCGATGTCAAAAGTTTAAATACAAAATATGGATTATGTCTATTGTTTTTTTTGGTAACTCAGACGTAACTCTCCTTTTTAGGGTTAAAACGTCAACATTTTAGACGAGTCTCCTATTTTTAGGGACTGATGTTATTTTTTGACGCGTCTCCTATTATTAGGGACTGACGTTAATCATCTTTAAAAAACAAATTGCAAATAAGCTCAAAATGTAATAGCATTTGAATCTAATAAAAAAAACACACAAGTAAGGGTAACCTTTCTCTTGAAAGGATGTTTTAAGGGTGGTGACTACCTTCCCTTAATCATAACTAACCCAGTACCTGAATCTCTAGGACCAGTGTCTAATTTGGGATTTCTAGTTCCCTCAAATTACTAGATGGCGACTCCAATAAAATCTTCATTTCCCCAAATCGAGTAAACCTTTTGTTAAATAACAAAAGTGGAGCCGTTGCGCGACGTCGTGTATCGATAAGTGCATGTATGTCCACTGAAGCAAAGGTTATCATATCATAGAAGGTTAGCTCATAAGAGGCCTGCTCATGGCAACCCCTCTTACTGAAATAGGGAAAGGACACTGAAAGAACAGATGGCCTCATGCCTCGATATGCTAGCCACAAATGATACATACCGAGGAGCTAATGATCTGATAAGCATGAAGTCTATCTATAGCATGTAGACGACCTATAGAAGCAAGCCATAAGATAAAAGAGTGTCTCAGGAAATAACCTGGAAACCAAAGGAGGTGATGCATAGAATTTGCGAGTCTCGTGTCTATAAGAACCTCCTATGCCGAGTTGATAAAAAATCTTCCTTAGTGATGTTTGAGACTTTAGCATCCCATGAAAGCTCAACAAATGATAGCACTACCGAAAGGCAAAAGGTCACAGAATTGTTGACCATCTGGCAACCAATAGTCTAACTACAGGGAAGTAGCATTTCCATCACCAATACACGAGACAAATCTCCATCTGCACCAATCTCTACTAAGTAAGATCTTCCTTCAGGACCAAGAGGAAATTGAAGAAAGCCTGACATGCCAGAAAGATCTAACCTTGAGTAAAACACTATAAACTTATCCTAACTAAACTGATGATCTCTCCGAAAGAATATAGACACCATCCTTGTTACATCCTTTAAAAAAAAATTATATTTGCTATGTCTTTTTCTATATTTATTCCACGCACGCCATGAATTATATGAACCTATTTTTGAGCTCATAATCATCGGAATGTGACCAATCGATGATTTTTTTTTTGCTGTAATTTAGCAACTTTCTCTCTCCTCTCTTAATTTAAGAAGCTAAGAAAAGAATAAAATGAACTTTTAAACTAAATTTAAAATTCCAAAACTATTAAGACTGAAAAAGCAGAAAAAGAAAAATAGGTGGATTAAATTTGAGACAGGCCATGAGATTTCTGCTTATTTTATTATATAATCTTTTTTGTTAGATTTTTTTTCATTAACGGATTTTTAGAAATTAATCATAAATTTATTACAGAAAGCTATTCTTAAAAAAAAATAAGGACTCAAATAAAAAAAAATAAAAATAAAAGGGATATATCTCCAATAAATAAAAAAATGATATATTTAAGTAGAAGAATAAAAATAGATTAAGTACCAAGTATATAATTTTATCTTTTCGGAATCGACATGTTAGTATTTAAAGTACGTTTTGTTTAGAAATATATTAAAATAAAATTTTTTATTTTACAAAAATTATTTTTAATATCAGCACATCAAAATGATTTAAAAATATATAAAATTTTTTATTTTAAACAAAAAAATCAAATTTTTTAGTGATGTGGTTTGCATGATGTTTCTAAACACATCCTTAATGAATTGCATTACCTATAAGCGTTGAAATAGTAAAAAATAAAAGATTATCTATTAAAGTATGGAGAATTAAAGGTGAGATGCTTAAATAAAAAATAATAAAATACTGAATATTAAATATAAAGTTTTCTCCATTTTTCCAGTAGCTGCTAAATAATATTTATGGAATTGGGATACTCGGTATGATGGGTAGTTTGTTAATAATTATTTTTTAAAATGTTTTTTATTTAAAAATATATTAAAATAATATTTTTTATTTTTTAAAATTTATTTTTAATATTAAAACAATTTAAAAACATAAAAAAATTATTAAAAAAAAAAAACAGTCGTAATAAGGATTTTAAGCTTTGTTGCTATAGCATTGCTCTCATTCTAATTCTAACAAGGAGAAGAAAAGGACTTTTCTTGGGTTTGGAAAATTGCGGGTCAATTTTCACATTTAAGAAAACAACGAACGGAGAGCAAATCCGGTGGGCGCCCATTAAATATAAAATCTTAAATGAGAAAAGGAGGGTCTCCGGCTACTTCCACCC
>Ga0325404_1008448_pt1 | contig 10596 bp, 8 predicted proteins | sample PopdelMetagenome_18_FD_205664 | JGI IMG/M metagenome (GOLD analysis project Ga0325404, IMG submission 205664) | Populus deltoides microbial communities from Bellville, Georgia, United States - Xylem-Control-R1 | ecosystem: Host-associated > Plants > Phyllosphere > Stem > Wood/Secondary xylem...
ATTTATTTTTATTAGTATAATCAATCTCTCTCTCAATTGCTGCTGCCATAGCTAGGAACACTAATATACTCGACCTTCTAGAGCAATATTTATTCCTCGCTAGCTCCCAATCAAAGAACAAAAATGGTTAGATGCCTTTCTACCGATTTAGACCATTCCATGGGCTTGGTCGTGGCGTCGGCCATTTCTCATACAGACTTGGGCTTAGGATTGGTGGAAACAGGGCTGGTCTAGATTTTAATTGTCCCAAGATATCTGTAGTTATTTGTATGCTAGAGGATAAATTTTATTTACATTAATGAAGGCCAAAACTGTGCCAATGCTTGTTTCTCTGCCGTTGGATGAGAAAACATGGGCTTGCTCAGAGGGGTCAGTGAATATGCATAAATTGTTGTAAGAACCACGTTGTTTGGCCATTAGAACTTCTAGCTAGCTAAGTGTTGTGGTGCATTTGGTGCAAAATCTCTTGTTTGCGACCATTTTAAAAAAACTCAACGCTTCATTTTATTCTATGCTTATGCTATCTTGGTACGAGCGGATTATTCTTCTGGTCATAGATCAAGCAATACTGTGCTCAGATTGATTATTAGAAGCAAGCCCACATCATGACTTGTCCTTTTATTCATATAATAATAGTAGTAGTAGTATAAGATTACATCATGATTATCGTACGTGAAGCCACTTTATTCCTTTCTAAAGTAATCACCATATCCTATATGGCATCTCTTTATTTCCTTGTAGATATGGGGAAACCATCAATATCTGATTTAATTTGCCCATCAATTCTGCAGAGTATCAAAGAAACTTATACATGTTAGTATGTATGCCCGTGCGGTCTCATGCGTGAGTGCCAATATATATTCGTTAACAAAATAATAGGAACAGTACTTGCCTTTCGTTTACCACATTTCTCATCATCGCTCTCGCTCTCGCTGCTGCTGCTGCCGCCTCCATCACTATGGCCTGAGATGCCATCCTTGATCCTTTGGAACAGACCCTTCTTGCGCTCACCTCTCTTGTTTGCATTGCATACCGGAGCAGGGGTCATGCCATTAGTGCTTCCAGGGGAATGGGTTTGGCTTGAGCTGCGAGTCCCGGTCTTGACGACTCGACCTTCAGCCTGTGTCTCTACCTTTTGGCCCGATGAGTGGCTTTTCTGGTCTTGGTTGCATGGATGCTCAACGGGTTTGGAGCACTGACACGAGGCCATTGCAAGTTGGGCAAAGAGGGCTTGTTGGTTTTAGTGTAAGACTTCTCTTGAGGCTCTCTTTCTGTTTGCTTGGTGCTAGAAGGCAACTCTGAAGCACGTATATATAGGCATGGAGTGAGTGGGATTCTTTCACTTTATGCTGCTTTGAATCTGCTTTTGCATTATGGGGTATAGACAGCACATATTCTTTCTGTGGGAAAAAAATGCAGAGCATTGCCACTTTTTATGCCCATTTCTTGATGAATAAATTCCATATCTATGTTTTGGTTAATGCCACGTCCATGTGGCAGTATTGTTCCCAATCAGACAAATTTATTGCATCGAGGACGGAAATCTGGAATCTAAGCTCAACGCTAGCTAGAAAACTCTGCCCTTGAATGTCCACTAACTGTATAGTCACACCAGAAGCAAAGGAAATAATCTTTTCAGAGAACTGACAAACTTAGCATGAAGCCCTGTTGGGATCCCATTTGAGAAACTCTAGACTAGTCTAGGCTTTTTGATTACTCGATTCGCTTAGTGGAGCTATCACTATACCAATTAATTGTAAAATTAAAATCTACTGGAGCCCTGATCTAATATAAATATACCAATTATTTAAGTTGAATTATTATTTTCTTTTCGATTTAGATATTACCTATCACGATTTGATTCGACTTTTGAATCATTGGAGTTAAAAAATAATAATAATTAAGCCGTGAAAAACATCGTCTCCAAAACGCACAAGTCATTGTGTTTCGTTCTGATCCTAGGTTCAAGCAGAGGTTTTTCATAACCAGCCCATGATTATTAACAAAAACTAAAAAAAAAACTGGAGAGCTGTCACTGTTTATATGAAGAAAAGTGAACTTCTTGCATAGTTTTTTTTTTTAAAAAAAAAATTCCTTTTAATTGCATCTTTTTATAGTCTAATTATATGAAATTAGATTCTAAATTATAGTAGAAATATAAAATTAATTATAAAGGATTGAGATGTAAATAGAGGAAAAAAATGCATGGCTCACCCTCAATTTACGACAAGTTTTATTTTGATTTAAAAGTTTATTTTATTTATTTTTCTGGTTTATTTTTCCAATCCATGAGTTACAAAAAAAAAATTACTAAAAAACAACAAGAAAAAAAATAGTTGGTTATCGTGATACTAGCAACAAAAATGATATAGTTTGGCGTTACTGGACACTTCATTCGACGAGAAAATTTTGATGGTGATGGCCTTTTCCTGCCAATATGCATGGAAAATAAGATCAAGTTCTGTTTTGATTTTATAAGTTCAATTGAATTTTGATTTCTTGAGTATGGGGGGAGGGGGTGCTATTTAGGAAGATTTTTATTGTGTTTATTATATTTTTTTTGATGAAAATATATTAAAAAATAAATTTTCAACCTCATCAACACTACCTAATAATTTTTCAACCACTATAGTAGTGGTTGGATTATAAGTTAGGTAATAGCACTCGACAAATCAACTATTTTTTTTTTAAAATAAATAGCATATTGTTTATCTTTTATATATATATAAAAAATAGCTTAGGAGCGCAAGCCTAACCTAGATCCATGTATTTGAGTTTTTTTTTAAGTCCTCGACACGCCGAGCTACTCAAACTCACTTGTCTACCTCTTATTTTAATAAAATTAATATTGGGTTTTTCATCAATTTCTTATTATTTATTTTTTAATAGTAAATTGATTTTGAGTTAGTATTTTTTTTTTATTATATAATTAAAATTAAAAGTACAAAATCCATTAAAATTAGCGCAAAATTTGAAACCGTAAAAAGTTCAAGAAATATCCAGTTGACATGGAACAACCGCTGCAATGTCATCACACAGCTAGTTTCGATGCCTTGAACTACCAAATCATCTGATGAGTTATTAGAATTTAGAGGTAAAAGAATTGTTCTATCCTGGGAAAACAAAATCTTTTTTTTTTCCCCTGTACTCTCTCCCTCCTAGTTAACTCTGCACGCACATCCTAAAAGATTTTCTTTCTAATTTTGATTTTGATTTTTTTATTTATTTCTTGATGTATTTTGTTTTTTAATTTAATTTCTAATTATTTTATTTCAATAATTTATTTTACAAGATTCAGTCCTTATTATTTTTATTTTTATTTGTTTTAATTTTTAATTTCTTACAATTAAGAATTTTACTTTGTAATTTTTTCATGTTTATCTTCTACAAAGTGATCTCAATCTCATAACTTGGTCCACCAATTTCAAAGATTAACTTAGTTTAAGTTCAGTATTTTTTAAATCCTTTTAAAAATTATTATTTTTATTATTTTTATCATTCAAGATTGAGTTATTGTGGCTTATGAGCTTTATGATTTTTTTTTAGAGTTATCCCTATCTCATATTTTTTATCGCAGGTCAATCGAGTTAGTTTAGGTTTGCTCGAGTTTTTTTTTTCAATTTTATCCTTTGACATTAAATTATTGATTTTAAGCTTTGTGATTTTTTTATTTTTTTTATGCGGGGTTATCATGGATTCAGGTTAGTCAAGTAAATATGAGTTGGCTCGAGGTCTTTTCATTGTTTTTATTGATTTAACTTTGTTTTTTTTTTCTAGATCTTTTTCAAAATTTATTTTTTTAATTCCAATCTCATATCCTGTTTGGCGGGTTCATAAAGTTAACTCGAGTTGACTTGGGTTTTTTTCTTTGATAAATTTTTTTTAATCAATTTTTTTTTATTTTTATCTTTTAACATTTAATTATTAAACCTTAAAATTTATAATTTTTTTAACATAATTATTTCAATCCTATATTTTGAATTAAATGTTAATCAAGTTAACTTGAATTAACTTTCTCATCATTTAAACATTTGTATTCAATTCTTTTTAAAAAATAACTCAGCCCACAACATAACATTAGTCACCATTCCAGTAAATATATATAAAGACTGGTGCTTCAAAAAAAAAAAAAAAAAAAAAGGGGAGAGCCACTAATATCTATAGTTCGGCCATTACCGATTCGGAAAAAAGCCTGTCTGGGACAAGCCTCCCGTGATTCGAATGCATACAGCTTCTCAATTGATGAACAAAGAATTGACAAGGGACTGTATTATTGACGAAACAACATAAAATTATTTAATTATTTTTCATAATAAAGGGACTAAATAATTCATTTAAAAAAAATACAGGTACTAATTTACTATTAACTTTTATTTTATTTTTTTCATTAGGTTGACTTACCATTCTATTGGTTTGTTGTTCAAAAACAGACGTGAGTGTTTGGAAGTTAAATGGTTTTTGTTTTTAAAATTTTTTTTTAGGTGTGTTTTTTATGATTTTAACATGTGAATATTAATATATATAAATTATTTTAATATATTTTTAAATAAAAAATAATTTTAAAAAAATACCAAACACAAAAAAAATATATATATATAATTCTCTCTCCTTATCTTCTCCTTCACCTTTCTCTCCTTTCTTTTCTCCTCCCCCTTTCCCTCTGCTTCTTCTTCCTTCCTCTTCTCTTTGCTCTATCATCACAGCAACAACTCAACAAAGAAAAAACAAAGAGAGAGAAAAGAGAGATATTAGTAGTTCTTAATCATCTATTCACCACCAAAGGAAAACCCACAATCAAATTAAGCTCTTCATCTTCAAGAGTTCATTAATATCAAATTTGTACCTAAAAACTAGTTAATTTACATGTTTTAAAACTTGAAAATCTTAAATTTTTATGTTTAATTTGAGCTTTTAAATCTTTTTTCACTATTGCAGCATTTTTCGGAAGACGAAAATAATTGATCTGAGATGATTTGGAGTGGTTTTGAGGCTGGAGGGGTGGTGATTTGATCCTGAACAGCAGCAGCCCAAGGAAGAAGAAGGCTGCTGAAACCTGTAGTAAGAGTTATCATGCAGTCCTTAATTCTTACAAATTGCGCAACAAACTCCTTGTAATTTTACAATATTACAGCTAATCCCTTATATTTTAAGCACTGTACATTAACAACTGGTTTCAGTCGCTAGCTATCCAAGAATTAAGAGGTAGTTTTGGGTATTAATAATAGAACTGACAAATCTGTTTAACAGCCAGTGAAATATTAAATGATTTCTTAAAGTAGAGGGAGTAATTAATTTATTTTGATAAATCAGAAGGATTGATTTATAATTTAACGATGCTGATCTCTTCTTGGCAATCAGAAAACATCTTGGGGCCATGGAGTCTTTGGATAATGCATTTTATTATTTTCCACCAAAAACGCGTTCACAGGAAATATATACACATGGACAAGATAAAAAAATAATACACTGTTTAAGCTTATCCCACCTTTTCTAATCCACCAATGCTTCGCTGGATTAGACCTAATGCCAATCTTGTAAACGAATTAATCTCTCTAATCAAAGCCCACATGGAAGTTTAGTAGTTCTAAGTAAACATTTTCTTAAATATATAGTATCATGCTTTTCTTTTTTTGTCTCTCCTGTGCAAGATCTAGCTAGAAAACTATTCTCTCAGTACGCAATGGAGAGAAGTAGGGTTAGAGTTTTTACTCTGATATATTTTTCTGCAGATCATGATTTAATGACAATTACAAGTATATATTTATAGATACATGAAGAAACATCACATATCACAATATCAAACAGAAAGAATAGCTAAACCAGCAGCTAAAAAACCAACTTAAATGTTAGTTTTGGCGAGAATATATAAAGATACAGCACTCGAGGTCTCCAGTGCTTAAATATTAAATAGATGACGCGGAATGGGGTTGAAAATTCTTTGTCCGCTCTTCCCTCAAAGCTTGGACTTTGACTTTTGGTAGTTTCTAACTGAGTCTACACTTCAATCATTCATTCATTCATTCCCTAAAGCACAAAGCCACAAACCAATGGAAAGTAAAGAGACCCTTTTCTTCGAAGTGTTTGAAGGGTAGAATTGGTCAGCACTTGGACCTCCACATACTATTTTACGCACACACACTCTCTCTTTTCTGTTTTCTCGTATGACCAGAGACTAGTCTAAGCTGAAAAACTCGTTTTCTCAGTCAAACTTCAAACTTTCTACCTTCCAATCTATATATACCTCTCTCTCCCTTCAGTTTTTCTCATCCTCATTCCAAACCTCCGCTTTTCTCTTTAAATACAAAGCTTCCTCAGCTAAAGCTGCACTCATTTACAGATATATCTTTATCTCTTTTCACCAATACACAGAAAAAATTAATTCTAGTTCTGGCTACTTCTATGTTTTTAGCTTCTAGCTCTATACCATCTTGGTCATTCCAGAATCTTGTGCGCTTCTTACTTTTCCTGCTAGGAGGAAAGTTTTTGCTTCCAAGTAACCAAATGTTACAAGTGTAGAAAATGTGCTAATATTGTTTTGTTGGACAACAAGTTTTAGCATTTTAGAGCTAGCAAGAAGCATAATTGTGTTGCTTGTGGTAACTTTTAAGGGAGGTATACAAAATGGAGAGTGGTTGGTGCTGGGAGCAACAGACTTTGATTGCTGAGCTAGTCCAAGGTATGGAACTAGCAAAACAGTTAAGAGCTCATTTGAATGCAACATCGTCAGTTAAAAGTAGGGACGAGTTATTACATGGGATACTAGCTTCTTATGAGAGGGCTCTCTTGATTCTCAACTGGGGTGGGTCAATGGGACAGCCACAAGGTGTTGGAGTCTCCGCTGGTGTTCCAGAGTCCCCCATATCCATTAATGGAAGCTCACGAAGTGACGAGTTCGATGGGGGTGTTAAGGATAATCAGGGTTATAATGAGGCCTCAAAGAAGAGGTGAACTTGTGGTTTACTGTTACAACTCTTGCATGTTGCTAGAAGATTATGTCCATTTCAGTTGTGCTAATGCTTCTTGTAAAATGTTTTCCGATTTGGATTGCAGAAAGACCACTCCCAGATGGACAGATCATGTTAGAGTCAGTCCTGAGAATGGACTTGAGGGTCCTCATGATGATGGCTATAGCTGGAGAAAATATGGGCAGAAAGATATTTTAGGAGCAAAATATCCCAGGTGATGAGTCCTTTCTCTTTTCTTTCTTGGAAAGCTACAAATGCCACCACTTGTGACTGTATACTTTACGGCTTAACAGTAACTAAGAGCACGAGCAAAAGAACTTGAAACTGACTCGTGTCACTAGTTTCTCACAGCAAGGGCTTGATGACATTGAAAATATGTGTCACCAACCAAGCACTCAAAACTTAAATTATACAAAAAATTATATGTTTCAACAGTCATCTCATCTTGCTATATATAGTTTAGACATCTAATGAGAGATTGTTACATGTGCAGAAGCTATTACAGGTGCACCTACAGAAATACTCAGAACTGCTGGGCTACAAAGCAAGTGCAGAGATCAGATGAAGATCCCACCATATTTGAGATCACATACCGAGGAACGCACACCTGCGCTCATGGAAACCAATCGATTCCATCACCATCATCCCCAGAAAAACAAGAAAAGAAACAAAAAAATACCAATAACAACTATCAACAACAGCAGTCACAGCAAGCCCTCTATAACTTCCAAAATAGCCTAAAGGTTATTACTGAGGACTTGGACAATAAAGAGATGGCATCTCCCTTCTCTTTTCCCTCTGCATACGGATGCTCAAAGAATGTGAGCAGTTATTCTCCGTCGTTTATATCTCCAGCTACACCTGAACCAACTCACTACTCAGTTTCACCATTCCAGATGAACAATTTTGTAGGAGCACATAATTTGCAGCATCTGGAATCGGATTTCACTGAGATAATCTCAACCAACACGTCAGCGACCAATTCTCCAATTGTGGACTTGGATTTCTCACTCGATCAAGTGGAGTTAGACCCCAACTTTCCGTTTGACACACCTGGATTTTTCTCATAATTTCATGCAGACACTCCACAATAAGAAATGAGAAAGTGCTGCATTTGTGTGCAATCCAACACTCTGGTTGGTTGCGCCTGTAGAACCTAGCTTGTATTATAAATGAGGAAAGGATGCATGTAAAATAGGATTAGCTATGGCAGCATTGGAAAATTTTGAAGTTCCTATAAATAACATCAGTAATTGTATTGCTACTAACTAAAACTTCCATTAACATAACATATGCTTATATAACCTCGAAAGACAATTCAGCAGTAGATTAGAGGCCACTGCATGTTGACTTCTAGGACCAAAAAAGAAAACAAGGAAAAACACTTGGAAGCATCGCAAACAAGAATAAATTTAACGATCACGCAGAGACAGCACAGAAAAATGTACAAACCACTCTTGTTTGCATGCGAACCTATTATATGTCTATTTTACATGATAGCTCACAAATACATTCTGTCATTCATAGGAAATCACCCAACTGATGAAGATTCCAAAAGAAAATGGACCACAGATCAAGACGGTTCCTTACAAGAAAAATACACGATGTACAAAACGCTAAGCTGAATACTTATGATTCCTTGTAACAGTTTTGACAATGAACCAGTATCTCCAGCACTCGGCTGGAATGAAGCCTTAATGCACAGGTACTTGTGGCTGACCAGAAGCAGAGCATAAGTATGGACCATTCGAACATCCATCTGGAGTAAGAGCATGGAAGTAGAGAGAGATCACTAAGCGATGTTTGCAAAGTGAAGGAGATATCGTGATTGAATAATTACCTAGACAGAAGGTTTCTTTTCCTCTTCGATTTCTGAAACAGGATCTGATGAACTTTTTTCGGGGGCATTTTCATTCCTAATAGCTTGTCTTAGCCCCAAGACAATGAATAAGTTGGTTAGGGTGAGAAGTGACTCAGCTCCTCCATGCAACCAGTCCACATTAGACAAGGAAGTACCATAATGCACCTTTGCTGCCTCAACCATGCAAACATAAGTCCCAGTAGAAAGTTAGGGAAGGCATGAATAATAAAGCTGATTGATGTTCAAATTAAATCCTACACAGTGGGAGAAGTTACCATAAATTCCTGCTGGGACTGCTCAACAGATGTGGAGCAACCAAAGAACCATTAGGAAGAAAGTCAGTATAGATAAAACAAGCTGTCTGACAACAGAAGACATTCGAAAAATGGCAGAACAAGAATTATAAACTCAGTCAGGAAAAATTTCATGCAAAAGGAACAATGTTTAAAAATCCACCAATATTATTCATCAACATTCCTCAATTCATGCAATGGTTAATCCCCAAGTTCTGATCCTACAATACGATATTATATCTCATTAATGGCACAAATACAATGTCCGTTGCATGAAAAGATCTCTTCTTTTTAATGGAACCTGTTTGGCTGTTGCCCTTAATCCCCCATTCACAAACACTTCTAGTCCTCGGCCATATGAGAACACAAAAGGGCGTGTTTTAATAAAGAGAGGAAAAGGGTATCTCCAGACAGTTCAATTTTTTACTAATTTCTACATTAATCCAACAAATTAACTAAAAATTCTTAAAACTTCAAAATCCACCACATTCCTCAATTCAATAATTTCAAGCATCAAAATAACAAACAAGAAAACTGCAAGCACAAATATGGCCAAAGAAACTCACTGGTAGCCCCAACAAAGGCAAGCAAGAAGTAGAAACCAAAGAGAGTGAGCTTAGGAGCAGTCTTGGATTTGGTAATGAAGTACAAGAAACCAATGTAAGGAAACAAAGAGAATGCAAACAGCTGTGAGGCAATGCTCTGTGAGTCAATGTTGGGTGCCCATGGATCAACTGGAAACATCAAACCAGCACCACAAACTACCCTCCTTTTCCTCTTGCAACCACCGAGTCTTGTTTTTTCTGTGAAGTAGAAATCTTTGCCTCCTCTACATGGGTCTTTTGGAAGATTTTGCAAGAAATAAGAAGAACCCACATAGGAAACAGGGATTAGTGAACTCGGTACTCTGCAAACAGGTTGCGAAAAACTGATCATCATGTGAAGAAAGAATCTTAGCTTTTGCTGTTGTGGATTGGGAGTCAGAGACGGAGGTGAACCGAATCCTAACTTCAAGAGTTTATATTCTGTTGAAAAACATCATAGACTTCTGGGCCTCCTAAAGTGTTATGAACCTTAATCACATTATCTGGCCCCTTCTTGGAGGCATCACTGCAAGGGGCTTGGACCTGAAATTACGCCTATTTTGCAACTTACTTCTTTTTTTTATTATTATTGTTATTATATTAAGTTCTAAGTTATTTATACTTGGATCGGTAAATTCATAAAAATAAGAAATTCTCAGTAATTTATAGTCTATTTTTAGATTAAATTATACAATAAACGAAAACACACTTTTAATAACTATTCTCTCACATTTCATTATTAGTAGCAAACGTTTTTTTTTTCTTTTTGATCCTTAAATTTTTTTGCACTATGATAATTAAATTTTATTTCTTTTTAATGTCATCTTTATAATTTATACTGACATGATTTTACACGTTGGAATCAACTTTGATTTGCATGCTCGAGTGTATCC
>Ga0325404_1008449_pt1 | contig 10593 bp, 6 predicted proteins | sample PopdelMetagenome_18_FD_205664 | JGI IMG/M metagenome (GOLD analysis project Ga0325404, IMG submission 205664) | Populus deltoides microbial communities from Bellville, Georgia, United States - Xylem-Control-R1 | ecosystem: Host-associated > Plants > Phyllosphere > Stem > Wood/Secondary xylem...
TATATATATCTTGGAGTATATAAAATATCAAGAATATTTTGAAATGGCAACTAAGAATGACAAGAAGACCATTAAATGTTTGTCCATAAACTTCTTTTTAAATGGAGAGGTTCTTTATAAAAGAGGATAATATATGGTTTAAGAGGTTTGTAAGATTGATATAAACTCTTAATAAAGCTAAATTCAGACTTATGATTGAATTTGACACGATAATAACTTATACTAAGGTACCATCACTATAAATAACTAACCCTCGCTTAATGCTTATAATTGAGATGCAAACGAGAAGTATATAAGACTTTATTAAGCTTGGTTAATTATTTAATAAGTCAGAATAAAAAAGCAAGAGTAAGAGCAAGGTTTTAAAATAAAAGTAGTTCCCCCAAATTTCCTAACAATGGTAGGACAATTTTTATTTCTCTAATTTAATCCTTAACCTTATAATATACATCACAATTAACACAAATTAATTCTTTTTGACAATTCACTTAAACCCTAAAATCCTTAATTTATGAATTTTCAATCTCCGAAAAAAGAGTGGCTTTAGTAGAAAATGAATACTTTACCTATGCTAATTAACCCATAGGCCTTTTGTCAAAATTTCAAGAATTTTTCTCATTTTCTTCTAATTTCAAGCGCTCTCTCTCCACCCAAATTCCCCATATCTCTATCTCTCTAAGTTTTTCTCTACTTTGATTTTGTTTTCTTTAATATAAACCTTATCTCCCCATATCTTTACCTAAATCCTTATCCAATGCCATATAATTTGAGAGGAAAGGAGAAAATGAAGAAAAATAAAAAGGGGAGGAAAATTTCTTTTATTTACAGCAATGTCAATCATTAATTGTCTCATATATTATTTATGACAAATCTTGACCATCTATACTTTTGGCATACCAATTTAATTTTTTTTTTGTTTTTTCCAAGTTTTATGTTGACATACTAGGAATTTTCACTCATATTTATAAAAGTTTTTCTCTTAATTTAGTATTTCTCGATTAGGATTTATGCTACTTAACACACGGTTTACATGTTTTTTCTTTTTTGTTTTTTCAGGAATATCATCTACTTAGAGATGAATCAAATTAAGATTTCCATATAAAATCTATATGAAAAAAAAAACCAAAACACATGAAGTGAAAATCATGGATTTCAAATTATAGCAAGAAAAAGAAATGCAAATTTGGCTTGTTGATTTATCCAAAAATATATGGAGAATTACATTGAGCCAACATCAAACTCTAGAAATAGGAGTATTGTTAGTTTAGTGTTAGAACTGATATGTGTTACTTACAACATGAAAACATATGGAAACCTACAAGAAAGGAGAAAAAAGACTTTTTAAAATATACTCAAGATAAAAAACCTAAACAAAGACTTTTAAGTCCAAATCGAAATTCCACACAAAATAAAAGGCAATTCAAATATGTAACATGCATAAATTAGAACATATGAATGCAAGTAAAGCATGCTTAGAGTATGTTTGTTTACCCCGGAAAGTGGTTTCTGGGAAACCACTTTTCAAACTTTCCTGTGTTTGTTTGTCATTGGAAAAGTTGGTCAACAAAAAACACTTTTCGATCAACGGAAAACACTTTTCAGTCAAAGAAAAATTTGACTTGGTTTCCAGAAAAGTGTTTTTCTTTTATTTTGGACAGAAAACACTTTCCGGAAGTTGTGAAAAATTTAGAAATGTTATATTATTTGCTGATTATATCAAATTTTATCCTTAAACTTTTGATTGCTATATATATTTTGTTTTGAATATTTGTTTTTCAATTTCATCTCTTAGAATTTAATTTTTATATTAACTTTGATCCTCATTTTTATAATTGTTATTTGCTTTTTCATTATTAATTTTTAATTGAAATTTTTTATCTATCAAATTTGGTCCTCATTCTTTTAATTGTTACTTATTTTATTTGAAATAATTTATAAAATGTTAATTATTATTATTATTATTTTAATTTCTTCATCTTTCAATTATTTAGATTTGATCTCTATTATTTATTTTATTTGAGACAATTTATGAAATTATATATATTTTTTAATTTCATTCTCATTCAACTTTTTAATTTGTAAGATTTGTTCCTCATTATTTTAATAAACTTGAAAAAATAAAACATTAATACGTTATTTTCCAACTCATTTTCCATGACATAACCAAACCACTAAAATGCGTTTTCATTACACTATCAAATATCGGAAAATAATTCACTTTCTCAGAATTTATTTTCCCGGAATTCACTTTTCAAAAAAAAAAAAAACTGCTTTCCATCAAACAAACGGGGCCTTAATTTTGATAAATAAAAGGAAGAAGAATAAGCTGAATTGTAGATAAATAAAAATGAACAGAATATATTGAATCATGATAAATACAAATGTTCTTAAAGATGACTATATTGATAATCAAAACAAGGAAAACAAGTAAAATTCAGAACAGAGTCTGGACATGACAATAAGAATTTTTTTAAGAAAAAAACAAGGAATTGAAAAAAAAAATAACAAAAAGGAAAAAACTAGAAATTAAAATTTTCTATTTTGAATCCAAAGCCAGTCAATTTTCCAATAAAATAAAATAAAATAAAATAAAATATCCAATAAAAAAAATTAGGATTAGCTTTGAAAACTGAAGTGAAAAGTAAAAGTGTAACTTCATGATAAAATAAAAATCAATTACATTTGATTGCTAACTTGGAAAAATACATACCTGCTATAGCTTTCAGGAGGTAGTGTGTGGGACACAGCTGATGGGGCGGGGGTATTAGGCCTCCACTAGCTGGACCAAACGCAAGAAAGTCTCTTATTCTCTTTTCCAGCCATCGTGCAAGTCATTGTCAGCTATAAGTGGATATTAGAGAAAAAGACCTTTTTTTTTGCCTTTCTCCTTGGTACTGAGTGTTTTTTTTTTTCCCCCTTGCTTGTCATTGCCTTTTATTGGTGCTAATTTCCTTGCCAGAATCTAGTGAAGGAAAGAACTTCATTGCTGTTGATGGCAGAGAACGTCGTCGTCGTTGTTGGTTGCTCCTTTTTTTCTTGGATGGTTGGAGCTCTAATTATGGTAGAGAGAGTTAGATCAACAATTATGGATACTGTGGCTACATTTGTATGATGTACGAGTTTATGGTCAAGTAAATAAGGCTTGATTTATAGTGGTGAGGTGTGCTTTTTCTTTATGGTATGAGTGCTTGTATTCAATGTTGTCAAAATCACGATTTGACTCGTAAAATCATATGATTTTACGAGTCAACTCATATATAACGTACAAAATCAGGTTAAAAACTCGAAAACGGTCAAACTCGGTAAAAACGGACCGAGTTAACGAGTTTGATAAAGAGTGAAAAAATTAATTAACTGTCTCTGTCTCCCCTCCCCGTCACACCGACACTCTCCCCTTTCCCCTTTCTCAAATCTCAAGGGTTCTTCAAGCGTGCTCTATTGCTTTCCTTCCATAACTCACTCAAGGCTGGCTTTGATGGTTTTTTGGGCGAGGTTAGGGACTTCATCAACACTTTAGTAAATAAGGGAGGAAATATTGTGCAAAGCTCACTAGACACAATTACTTCTTCAATAACATTGATTAAGGAAGGTGCTTCAGAAGCAATAGATGGTCATCCAATACTGAGACCATTTCTTAGAACAACGTGGAGTTTTCTAAGAATTTTAAGATGAGCAAGTCACCCGATATTGAGACCGTTTCTTAGAAAAGCATGAAGTTTTTTAAGAATTTTAAGATGGGCAAGTCACCCAATATTGAGACCATTTTTTTAGAAAAAGCGTGGAGTTTTTCTAAAAAATCTTAAGATGGGCAGGTTACCCGATATTGAGACCATTTCTTAGAAAAATATGGAGTTTTCTAAGAATTTTAAGATGGGCAGGTCACCCGATATTGAGATTATTTTTTAAAAAAGCATGAAGTTTTCTAAGAATTTTAAGATGGGCAAGTCACCTAATATTGAGGAAAAAACGAGGAGTTTTTCTAAAAAATCTTAAGATGGACAAGTCACCCGATATTGAGATTATTTTTTAGGAAAACACAGAGTTTTTTGCATGATCAAACAATTTATCTTTACAACACTTACTATGCGAAGCACTTGACAAGTCTTGGCTTCGTAAGCATTGTAAAGAGGGGGCATCTGTTGTTACTCATTTTTGGACCTCACGTGCTGAAGATCTTTTTGAACCGAGTACAGGAGTTTAGCTCATGTTTGCTGTAAGATTGACAAAAGCAGAGAAGGAAGAAATGTTTGTCGAACCCTGTTTAAGCTGTTTTCTACCCTCTTTATCCTTCCCCTTTGCTGCCAAAATCGTCAGGTTTCTTAGATTAACTAGAGTCTTCATAATGCTAAAATCGTCCCTTCTTTATCTGGTCTTTAAGTTTGGATAAATCCCTCAGAATTTGAACTAACTGATTCTGCTACTGTCTTAATTTTTTTGTTCCAACTTAGGCTCTGATTCTGACTTGGTTTCGTACGATATCTGACAATCCTAGCTATATTCTGTCACTCATGAAATGTTGAAGAATTGACCTACACCTTTAATGGGTCCCAGGGCTCGCTGTTCTTATGGCAGACTCTTAGTTAGATTTGGATGCTCGGCATTGTCAGTTTCCCGAATCAGATCAGGAAACCCTTTTTGACCAACCAGATTGCTGCTAGATTCTATTCTTTAAAACAATTTTTTCTCACTTTGAATCCTTCATCAAATTTGTATTCCTAAATGCGTAGATGAATTTGGGCTTTTGAATCACTTGATTTTGATATCAGAAGCTTAAGATATTCCTGTTTCAATAACTAGTGTGAAAGCAGAGAATCCTGTCAGGAGAAAGGTTCCAGCCCGAGTTTGTTTGCAATTTTGTTCTTCAAAAGGATTTTATCTCACTTTGGATCCTCCATGAAAGTTGTAGTCCTGTATGTGTAGATGAATTTGGGTTTTTGAATCGCTTGATTTCGTTATCAGAAGCTCAAGATATTCTTATTTGAATATCTACCGTAAAAGTAGAGAATCATGTCGTAAAAAGGATCCTGACCTGAGTTTGCAGGTTTGATTTGAGGGACCCGATTTGATGTTTTAAGGATTTATCAGATTAATTAAAGACAAATTTCAAACTTTGGAAAGTAAATCAGTTTCGTTCGAGGAATAAAAAAACAGGGACTGGATCAGAAAATATCAATAATGTCTGTTACTTGGCAGCGTAAAACAACCCCATAGGATTAATTAGCAGGGTACTGTTCATGGTAGTTTTGATCACAAACTATCCTATCTTATACACATTTGTTTTTTCTTTTTTTCTCTGCACAACCCTCCCCGTTTGATTTCTTTCCTGCAACTTCCTACTAGTTGCCATTTTGGAGCTGCAGATCACGTTTGTGAAGTTTTAATTCATAGGAGACAATAACTTTTGACAGCTGCAAAATGCCATGAAGAGAAGAACCTTACCATCATTTAATGGCTGGGATTTTATCCCTAACATAGATGGATGGGATGATGAGTTTATGTTGGAAATAAATCACTAGAATCAGCACATAATCAATGAGAATATTGTAGTTTCCTCGTTTGCATTATTTGGCTGCAAATTAGCTGGGATTTGCAATGCATTGAATCTTTTCTAAATAGAGATATATTAGGCTATATATAAGCTCTCTCTACTGACCTAGAGGAAAAAAAAAAGGAAAAGAAATAAAGGGGAGGAGAAAAGGAGAAAAATAAAGAGAGTAGAGGGAGACGGAGAGAGTTTAAACACAAAGAGGAAAAGAAGAGAGATAGAGGAGAAAAGGAAAAACAGAGAGAACAAGGAGGAGGCCGAGGGTAGGAGAAATAGAGAAACAACGAGAACGAGAAGAGATTATCTTGAGAGTTGAGTCTATCCTACCTTGCCGAATAGGGATTTGCAAAATCTCCAAGAGGTTTTTTGAAAAAGCTCTTAACGACAAAAAGAGGAAGGCTTTCTTTGGTTATTATAAGTAAAAAGGCAAAAGCTTTTCCATTGGTTTATATCTCATTTTCTGCATTCAAAACGTGCAGGATCCGCAGGTATGAGTCTTGACTTTCTTTTTCTTTAACATATGTAAAGATGTTTGTTTGGTTTTGTTTCTTTTCAAAATCTGTTTCTGCTTCTGTTTTGGGACGTTCATTTGCCATCTTAGCAACAAAGTTGTATGCTTGCCTACTGTTCCTCCCATGTCTTTGAGATTAGATTATTATTTATGTTACAGCTGCATTTTTTTTTTGCTCTCTTGTTGTGAGGAACTGTGAACTTTAAAGGTCTTCATTATTCCTCCATTTCGTTGTTCGAATGTCTCTCTGCTTTAAAATGTTGCATAGGATGAGTTTGGCTCCTAAATAAAGCTCTGTCCAGAGGGAAAAGAAACAAATGAGAGAAGGTCCTCTTTAGTTTGAGGTGATATTTCGGCTGGTTCTGGAGCCATGTTTTCCTTCCGGTTCCTTTAAAGTGAGATAACTGACCATTTGATTTGTTGGTTCTTGTTCTAGTGTCTTTGATATACATGGTATAAAGGCACGCTCTTTAAGTTATTTTCTTTTTGTATGAAACAACCATGAAAGTGTCAGAGATTAAAAAAGGGTGCGCGTGAGCAACGGTTTCTGTTATGGGATTGGGTTCGAAACTTTAGCTTTCCTGTGTATGCGAACTTCCTCCTTTCTGTTGAAAGCGATGGGCCAGGCTAGGTTTACGCTCTAAGTTTAAGTTGATGGACTGGATTTTGTTTGACGAGTTAGCTTTGGAGGGCCATTTTTGGGGTTTCTGCCTTTTTGTTTTATATGAACTTTTTAGTTTTTTTATTTGAGAATGTTGAAATGCATGTGTATGGTTTGTGTTCTTTAATTGTGATTAGCTGTGATTTTGTGTTTTGATCAAATATGAAAAATGTTTTTTTTGTGTGTTGCATACAGTCAATACCCTAACATGTTTTGAATATTTTTTTATATAAAAAAATATTGGAAGTTTCGAAAATATGTTTTCGCATGGATTTCTTAAACACAACAAAAATTATTTTCTTGCATTTCTGGATTTTACAACATGTTTGTAAAACTACAAAGGGTATTGGCCAATATTCTAAAAAATACAAAAATCTTATTTTGGGGGGAATTAATCTATTATTCACCGTTAATGTTTGGATAAAGAAATCTCAAAGGGATGAATATCCAAAATATTATTGGGAATTACTTGTTATTATTCAATGTTAATATTTGGATAAAGAAACCCTAAGTGGTAAATATCCAAAATAATTTTTTAGGAATAATAAGTCATCACACATCCTTGAAAGAAGCCTTGATTATAATTGAGGACATTTCAATTTTTGACTCCACGGTTTACAAGCCGTGAGAGTATGAAACACTAAGGCAAAAATAGGCTTTTAAAACGCCCTAAATTTTCTTAGATTTCTAAATTTTTGTCCCTCCTCCTTGCGATTTACGAGTCGCAAACTCTTGAAATACTAAAAGAAAAATAAGCTTTTAAAGCACATGGAATCTCCTTGGATTTCTATCTTAATAAATTTAATTTGAATCAAACACAAATTTCAATAGATTTGCATTGGTTCTCCTTGGCACTTTGTAGACATATCTAAAGGTATGATCTATATTGGCCAAGGGTTTTTGCTTTTAGACTTTGAACCCAAATCTATTCATCATAGCAAACCTATCCTAGGAAAAAACTAATTAAGAGAACACCAACACCATAGCAATTATAAAGCAAACCAAACACCAAGCAGCTTATCTTAGGTAGGACGTACTGGGGGTGCTAATACCTTCCCTTTACGCAACCAGTCCCTTGCCTTAGAATCTCTGAAAGACTAGTTAGGGTTTCTGGTGACCATAATACTAGGTGACGACTCTCCTTATTCACAAAAACAAAAAAACTGAAATCAGTCAATTCTCTTTATTTGGGAAGGGTCGCTGCAACGCCGCGCTCAGCTGATTTTTAAATCGGGCTAGCCCTAAAGACAATTTCCCTCTACCATGCGTAGATGTGTTGGTGGACAATGCAGCATGTAACTCTACATATTCCTTTATGGATGGATTTTTTGGGCTACAATAAGATGAAAATGGTGCAATAGGATAAGGAGAAGACAATATGTGTAACACCATGGGGAACCTTTTGTTACAAGGTCATGCCATTTGGGTGAAGAATGTCGGGACCACCTACCAAAAGGCCATGTTGACTCTATTTCATGATATGATGCACAAAGAGATTGAAGTATATGTGGATGCAATGATTGCTAAAATCTAGAGAGGGGGAAAATCATGTCCAAATATTGAAGGAATTATTTGAAAGACTAAGAAAGTATAAGTTGAGGCTTAACCATGCAAAGTGTTAATTTAGGGTGAAATTTGGGAAGTTGTTGGGATTTGTGATGAGTGACAAAGGGATAGAAGTTGATCCCGACAAAGTAAATGCTATTCAATCTATGCCACCTCTCAAGACTGAGAGGGATGTGAGAGGTTTCTTGGGAAGGTTAAATTACATTGCTCGGTTTACATCCCAATTAACCACGACTTGTGACCTAATCTTTCATTTGTTAAGGAAGAAGAATCCGAGAATTTGGAATGAAGAGTGTGAAGAGGCTTGTTGCTACTCAATTTTTGACCCATGTTTTAATAATTTTTCAAAAATAAAAAATAAAAAATAAAAATAGAAATAAAAAATAAGGGTTTACATGTGACGATAACATAGAGCATCAGGGCTAATATTAAAAAAGCAATATGTCAAGGAGATAATTACTGAATCATATATAATTATTGCAATATAAAATACCATAGATATATGATTTGATTCGTGCTGGTTATGAAAAATAATCACTGCAATATAAAATACCATATATATAGGATTTGTTGGTGCTGGTTATAGAAAACAATCTCTGTAATAATTATTGCAATATTTCCTTGAATAGCACGTGTAGAGATTTTCTATATAAGTGAACCTAATGGGGGAGAAAAGAGGGAGAAAAAAAGTTTAAAAGAGAGAAATTTTGGGCACCCAAAAAAGAAAACTTAAAGGTAATATTTTTTTCCGGCCGAAACCAGTCGCGCCCCCACCCTTGGCCTTTGATTTTTTACATGGAGACCAGCCCCTCTCCTTCATCTGGGTTACTCTCCCTCACGGGATCTCCTCCTTTTAGCCAAACCAGAGAAACCCCTGCTTTGGTCTTTGAGAATTCTCGGTTTCCCTCTTCAGCCGGCCATAGATCACTAGTCTTCTCTCTCGGCCGGCCAAAACATGATCTCCTCCCTCACCTCTCCTTTCCCCGTAAACTCCAGCCCTCACTCCCTTTTCTTACCGTGAGCATGCACTAGCCATAGCAGCAGCAGCCATCTCTTCGCAGTAGATACAAGACGGACGTGAATGAGAGGAAGGACGAACAGAAAAACAAAGGGGAGAATAGAGAAAGAGAGAGAGGGAGGAAGACAGAAAATACAGAGGGAGAAACAGGGGAAGCACGGGAAAGAAAATCATAGAAACAAACAGACGAAGAAGAGCACAACAGGGACGAGCAGAAGGAAAGAACATAAGCAGAAGAAAACACAGGGGGACCAACCAGCGCGCCCTCGCCATCGCCTTCATCCCTTCGTTTCTGTCTCCAGTTTTCTTCTCCTCCAGTGGTGCAATGTTTTCTTTCATAGGTATTAGCCGAGGCAGCAGCTCACAAGAAAATAGAGAAGGAGCAAGAAAACACAGAGGGAAGAACATCCATTTCGCCAGCACATCACACCTTCATCATCGTCTTCGTCGTCTCCAGAGAAAGCGTCGGCAAGAAGAGATAGACAGAGACCAACACCAGTTACCAGCGGTCGTCATTGTCTTCAAAATCAGTGATGACCGGTTGTGCGCAAGAAACTGCAGCATCATCTTCGTCCAGCTACCAGGTAAGCGCCCTGCACTCTTGTCACTTTTGCAAATCTAATTACCAAGCCACTGTAGCATGCATATGCATGCAACAGTGGTAGGACCGGTTACTGGTTTGGGCTAGTAACCGGGTTGGGTTCAAAGAGTCATCTTTGTTTTTTTCTTTTTGAGTTTGCAGGGGGGTCACGGTTCATATTGTAATTTTTTTTGTTAGCTTCAGGACTTTGTTTTTTTTTTTTAATGTGTTGTGTACACTGACTTGTGTTTTAAATTGGTGTGTCGAACCTTGTTTATTTGAGACTAATTGTTTTAAGCTTCTTGCGAATTTTGGAATAGGTGAATATTTTGCTTGATGTTTGCGTTTGGACAAAAAAATATAAAAAAAATGTTTTCTTGTGTGCTGCATATGGCCAATATCCTAACATGTTTTGAATGCTTTTTTTATATATACAAAAAATATTGGAAGTTTTGAAAATGTGTTTTCGCATGGATTTCTTAAACACAAAAAATTTGTTTTCTTGCATTTCTGGATTTTACAACATGTTTGTAAAACTCCAAAGGGTATTGGCCAACATTCCAAAAAATATAAAAATCTTATTTTGGGGGAATTCATCTATTATTCACCGCTAATGTTTGGATAAAGAAATCCTTAAAGGACGAATATCCAAAATATTATTGGGAATAATTTGTTATTATTCACTGTTAATATTTGGATAAAGAAACCCGGA
>Ga0325404_1008453_pt1 | contig 10590 bp, 7 predicted proteins | sample PopdelMetagenome_18_FD_205664 | JGI IMG/M metagenome (GOLD analysis project Ga0325404, IMG submission 205664) | Populus deltoides microbial communities from Bellville, Georgia, United States - Xylem-Control-R1 | ecosystem: Host-associated > Plants > Phyllosphere > Stem > Wood/Secondary xylem...
TGGATTCTCTAACCTTGACATTTGTTGTTATCATTGTTTAATCCTTACGTTAATCTTCCATCTCAAAGTTCTCATCAACTTCTTCTTCTTCATCTTTATTATTATCATTATTAATAGTATTATTATTATTGTTGTTGTTGTTGTTGTTGTTGTTGTTATCTATAATTTATACAATTAACCTCCTTGTGTTTCGACCCCGGTCTTGCCGGGTTATTTATTACTTCGACACCCCTGCACTTGGTAGAAGACATCAATCTTTTGGTCGTGTCAAGCTTTACCCTAATTTCTAGTTTTTTTTTTTAAATTTGATTTTTATCCTGATTTTCTAGTTTTGTGTTTCATTGATTAAAAAAAAAGTTATTTATCAAACTAGTATTCTACCAAAATATATATATATATATATATATATATATATATATATATATATATATATATGTTATTTGGTTTCTATTGAAATTATTAAAAAAAGAAAAAGAAAGAAATCACAAATCATAGTTGATTGAAATCGATTTGTTTTTGGGATTATAGAATTGAGATTGGTTTGAATTGAAATAGCCAAATTGATTTTAGTTTAATTGAATCTATATTGATTTCTAGTTTTTTAGTTATTTTCAATTCAAAATTGGTTTATTTGGTTTGATTCTAAATTGAATTTTGGTTGTCGTTGAATTCAGGTTTTGGTATTAATTTGAGTTTGTTTATTGAGTTATCATTTTTTATAGTTTCCTTATCAATTTTTTAATTATTATCATTATGTCTTTTTGAATCCATTGGTTGAATGTTATAATCTAAAATTTCTTACTGATTTTGTTTAGCTCATTAAACAACTGAAGAGTTAAGCTAATAATAGTAAAAAGTAAAAAAAATATGAGAATATTATTGTGAAAAACCAAATTACAAGTGAAACACTTTTTTTTTTGTTTCACATTTTCTTTAAAATATTTGTGTTTTAAAGGCAAATCATCACCTAAAAAGGAAGAGGAAGAAATTTTTTTTTATTTCATAGGCCATCCAACAATAATTTGAAAGGATAAATGCATTGTTTGGCAAGGTAAAGAATTAAATGGATAGACATGATGTCATGATTGTTAGTTTGCGTGAGGAGCCATCCCAAAGGGTTGCTAATGCCACAAGAATGGAAAGATGTGTTACCATACTGATAAGAAATGGGATAATTATTTGAATGAACTTGCTCAAGCTTTATTCAGCCAATGAGGTAGAATTCAGTAGCATGCTACATTTAGTGGTAATAGATTTTGGCATCATGGGGACTTCGGCCTTAGAGTATTTAGGAGAGATATTGGGTTTCATGATGGTTTGGATAGAAATTTAAAAGTATTAAGATTAAGATTCCTGGTTTCCAATAGAAGAATAATGGAATGATCCAGAAACTTACTTGTAATGAGATAAAAAATTGAAGTTGACTTTTTATTGTCATAACTATTCGTATAAGAAAAAGGTAAAATCAGTTGTGATTGAATTTACTGATTATGCTATTATTTAGTGGGATTAACTTGTTTTAAGTAAGAGAAGGAATCATGAGGGGCATTTTAATAATTGAGATGAGATAAAGGCAATCATGAGGAGGAGATTTGTTTCTAGTCACTATTAGGATTTGTATCAAAAATTGTAAAGCTTAACTTAATGTTCTAAAAATGTAGAGGACTGACACGATCAAAGAGTTTGATATCTTCTCCCAAGTGCAGGAGTGTCGAAGTAATAAATAAACCGGCAAGACCGGGATCGAACCACAAGGAGGTTAACTATATAAATTATAAATAATAATAATAATAATAATAATAATAATAATAATAATAATGAGTTAAAGAGAATTTTGAGATGTGAGATTAATGTGAGGATTAAGCAATGATAAAAACAAATGTCAAGGTTAGAGGATCCATTAATGGTATTTCAAATAATTATAATATAAACTCCTTTTATTACTCAACTAGAAACCACACACAAAGGAGGTTCCAATCGGATGATTTGTTATTAATAGCTCATTATAAATTATTAACATGATCATATTAGTTATCTTATTTAAGTAACACCAATACTTTTAAATATTGTCAGGAATTCATGATGCTAACTTATGTTAACAACAAATTAAGTTCCTTTCATAGCACAGGTGTCGGTTATACCATATAGTTGGCTATGAAAGATCAAGCATTTATTGTACCAAGTGTTATACAACACAAATCTAGATTAACCATTTAACAAGTAAGGTATTAAGAATTAATAAGATAAAAATAATAAGACATATTAATAGCAAACTTTTTTGGATGTAAGTATTGAAGTTCATATTGAGTTTATATTATACATATCCTAACACCATTAGTGAAACCTTTGCACCTTGACATATTAAACTTAGCTAAACATTATAAAGAAAAGAAACATAAATAAACAAGATGAGAACATAATTATACAAGTATAGTAAAGGAAATGAAAGGCATAAACAAAATATTAATGAAACTATAACATGAAATAAAACTAGAACATTAAAACTACAAAGAAAGAAAGCAAGTAAGGAAATGATCTTGATCTGAAAACCAAAATGTCTAAATACATGGCAAATGCCTCCTTTTATAGGCCAAAATTCAGAGCTATTGATTTGATGACTAATTGTTGAGTGGGTGGCTACCTTTTGACATGGTAACAATTCTTATCTTCTTGTCTGCAAAAAATACATTGCTAACATCCGAATTTGAGCAGATAGTCTTTATGAAAGTTCTGGGAAATTGTCTCAGCTTTCCATCAAAACATAAATCGGTGTATTTGGATTTCTAGTACTCGAGATATGAGCTGAAAACTGAATAGTGTCTGGGCTGCAAGATAGATTTCAACTTCTCTGTTGTTCCTACAATTTGAACGTGTAAACGGTCATTTTGAATCTTGGATTCTCATGAAAGTTTTAGGCCTATGTCTTAGCTTTCCATACATATAAACCAGACTTAAATCCAAGTTCTACAGCTCCAGTTATGATCCAATAACCAAATGGTGTTCCAGTTTGGACTGAACCAACATCTCTTTTCTAAGCTTAGCCCTCTCTTTGTCTTCTCAATTTCAGTAGTTAAACTCATCAATCAAACATTTGGTTTATGTGATAGGCCTGCATTTAAGATGAACATTTACCATAAATTAAATGTATCTTATATTATTAGACATGTTATTATAAAACATGCTCTAGTTAAGGAGATATTAATACTTCAAGTGCAAAATGATGATATAAAACCTTGATAAAAATACACTTTTAAGTACTGATCAAGGACTACCATAAAAAGATGAAGGTGATTATGATTGGGTGAATATAAGGGAGGAAAAAGAAGCTACCATGACTAGATTATTGAATGGTTTGAACTATGAGATAACAAATGTTATAAAGTTACAACATTATGCAGAGTTAAAAGACATTGTGTATATGGCTATAAATATGAAACAACAACTTAAGAGAAAGGGTTATTCATGGTAAGTTTAAAATCTGAGTTTTTTTTAATCATAAAGGCTGAATTAGAAGAATGATGGGGATGCCCAAACTAAGCCAAATATAAGTAGTAAAACTAAGATAATTAATGTCAAAAAAGAAGTCTCCATTGATATTCTAGGTAAATCTATATGGCTATAAATATGAAACAACAACTTAAGAGAAAGGGTTATTCATGGTAAGTTTAAAATTTGAGTTTTTTTTAATCATAAAGGCTGAATTAGAAGAATGATGGGGATGCCCAAACTAAGCCAAATATAAGTAGTAAAACTAAGATAATTAATGTCAAAAAAGAAGTCTCCATTGATATTCTAGGTAAATCTGATTCTCAATCACCTCGTAATCATGATATCAAATATTTCAGTTGTTTAGGAATAAGTCACATAACTTCTCAATATCTAAATAAAATAGTTATGATATTGTGTAACTATAGGGATGTGGAAACCAAAAGTGACAATGATGATTAAAAGATGTCATCACTTGAGAATGCTTGTGATTACGAGGTAAAGTATTCGATTGAGGGTGAGTCACTTATTGTTAAAAGTGTATTAAATGTTTAAGTCAAATAGGATGATTTAGAGCAACAAAAAAAGAATATTTTCCATATGACATGCCACATCACTAATAAAGTATGTAGTATAATTATAAATGGTGAAAGTTGTGCTATTTTTATCTAGTATTTACACTTATTGAGAAGTTGAATTTGAAGATTACAACATATCATAGTTCTTATAAGCTTTAGTGGTTGAATAAATATGGGGGAAAGGAAGGTGAATAAACATGTTTTAGTTTATTTTTTCAATTGAGACATATAATGATAAGGTGTTTTGTGATGTTGTTCATATGCATGTGTGTCACATACTATTGGGTAGGTTGTGGGAGTTTGATAGGAAGGTTATCCATGATGGGTTCTAGAATAGGTATTCATTTATAAAAGTAGAAATTTCATCATCCTTGTATTGTTAACCCCAAAACATGTGTATGAAGAACAATACAAATTAAAAAGAGAGAGTAAAGTTGAGAGGAGAGAAAAGGAAAAAGTGGCTTAGAGGAGTAGAAAAAAAAAAAGGAGGCTAAGGGGAGAGGAAAAAAAAAGAGGGGCTATATGAGAAGAAATGAAAAGAGAGTTTAGAGGAAACAATAAAGTGGCAAATGAGTTTTTATACAAAAGAGAGTGAGGTCAAGAGTGTTTTTTATACTAACTAGATTATGTTTATACTTTTGTATAAAAAGGCATGTTTTAATACTAATAATATTGATTATTATATTCTTAGTATTGTCATTTATTTATTGTAGGAATTTATGGATGTGTTTCGTGAAGATTTTTCTAGTGGTTTGTTACCAATAAGAGGAATAAAACATCAAATTGATCTCATATCTATAATTGTGATTCCTAACCATCTAGCTTATACAAGTAATCCTAAAGAGACAAAAGAGCTTCAAGGGCAAGTTAAGGAGCTGATGGTAAAGTATAGACTTCCAATTTCTAGGCTAGATGAATTACATGGTTCTTGTGTTTTTACGAAGATTGATTTAAAAAGTGAACATTATCATATTAGAATGAAAAAAAGGTGATGAATAGAAAACTGCTTTTAAAACTAAGTATAATTTGTATTATTGGTTAGTTATGTTGTTTCTTTGTATTAATTCACCAAGCATATTTATTAGATTGATAAATTATGTATTGCATGCATTTATAGGCAGATTTATTGTATTTTATTTTAATGATACCTTGGTATACAATGAAAGCTTAGATGAGCGTATTAACCATTTGCGTTGTGTGCTTGATGTTTAGAGAAATGAAAAATTATATGTCAACTTAAAGAAGCATACATTTTGCATTGATAAAGTTGTTTTTCTTGGCTACGTTAGAGAAAAAAGATATAGAAATGGTGAAGCAACTCCATAAAAGTGTTTGATATAAAATAAAAATGAAAAATGAACAATATGCATCTAAAGCTAACAAAGGGTGTAATGTTATATTTGAACCTAGGGATTGCGTTTACGTGCATATAAGAAAGAAAAGATTTCCACCCCATATGCGATCTAAGTTGCAGTTTAGAGGGAACAATCCATTTAAAATTCTTGAATGGGTTAAAAATGATGCATATAAGTTAGATCTTTTAGGTGAGTATAATGTTAATGCTATATTCAATGTTTTTTTTTATATCTTTTTCTTTTTATATAGGTAATTGACACAATCAAAGAGTTGATGTCTTATCCCAAATGCAGGAGTGTCGAAGTAATAACTAACCCGGCAAGACCAGGGTCGAACCACTAGGAGATGAACTATATAGAATTATAAATAAAAGAAAAGATTTGAAGAGAGCTTTGAGATGTGATAATGATTTAAGGATTTAAACAAAGATAAAACAATTATCAAGGTTAGAGGATCCACTAATGTTATTTCAAATAAGTTTATTATAAACTCTTTTTTATTATTCAACTAGAAACCACACACAAAGGAGGTTCCAATCAGATTATAAATTGTTAACATGATTACATTAGTTATCTTATTTGAATAATGCTAATACTTGTAAATGTTATCAGGTATTCATGATGTTAATTTATGTTAACAATAAATCAATTTCCTTTCATAACACAGGTGTCGGTTATACCATATAATTAGTTATGAAAGGATCAAGTATTTGTTGTACAAAGAGTTATACAACATAAATCTATATTAACAATTTAACAAGCAAAGTATTAATAATGAATAAGATAACAAATACAAAACATGTCAGTATCAAACATTAAAGTCCATGTTGAGTTTACACTATACTTATTCTTACACCATTAGTGTAACCTTTTCACCTTGATATAATAAACTTAAAACATAATGAAGAAGAGAAACATAAATAAACAACACATAAGTATAGTAAAGGAAATGAAAAGCATAAACAAGAGATTAAGGAAAATATAACATGAAATAAGACTTAAACATTACAAAAATATAAAGAAATAAATAAAGAGCATGATCTTGATCTGAAAACCAAGATGCCTAAATGCATGGCAAATGCCTCCTTTTATAAGCCAAAATTCAGAACTATTGATTTGATGACTGATTGTTGAGTGGGTGGCCACCTCTTGACTTGGTAACCATCCTTATCTTCTTGTCTGCAGAAAACATCATTGCTAACATCAGAATTTGAATAGATAGTCTTAATGAAAGTTATGGGAAATTGTCTCACTTTCCAACAAAACAAGAATGAGGTCATTTGGACTTCTAGAACTCGATATATAGGCTAAACACTGAACAATGTCTGGGATGCAGGACAAATTCCGACTTCTCTATTGTTGCTATAATTGAAACTTGAAAACGGTCCTTTTGAATCCTGGACTCATCATTAACATTTTAAGCATATGTCTTAGCTTTTTATCCATATAAACTAGACCTAAATCCAAGTTCTACAGCTCCAGTTATGATCCAATAACCGAATGGTGTTCCAATTTGAATTCAATCAGCATATCTTTTCTAAGCTTAGCCCTCTCTTTATCTTCTCAATTTCCATAGTTAAACTCATCAATCAATCATTTGATTTATGTGATAGGCCTGTATTTAAAATGAACATTTACCATAAATTAAAGGTATCTTATATTATCAGACTTGTTATTATAAAACATGCTCTAGTTAAGGAGATATTGATACTTCAAGTGCAAAATAATGATATAAATCCTTGAAAAAAATGCACTTTTAAATACTAATTACACCTCCAACCAGCTTATTACTAGTCTCTAGTAATCAAAGCGTTAAAATAGAAAAATAATTTGCAAGTTCCACAAAGCAAGACATTCATCATTCTATTTCCATTAATCTATCCAAATAAACAAACTCTCATTAAATTTATATATTTGCTTCATACAGTTGAAACAAGATATTAATAAACCTTTTTTTTATGTGCTCAATGTATGAAAACATAGATGATGGGGATTTTATTGGAAGAAAACAATATTATGTTCTAATGTTTTTCTAAGGTTAACTTTCGTTTTTTCTTTTTTTCTTTTAAATATATATATATATATACATATAACTTAAAACACAATGCATCTTTAACCCATGTAACGAGCTTTCGGCTAATGACTCCCAGGCTAGTTGGTCTTAGGGCATTAGGTGTTGAGACACCCTTACGAACTTAGTAACTCGGGTTGCAGATACTGATACGTAGATAGTGTAATGTTTGATTCCTTTAAGCTTTTCTTCTTAACCCATGTAACAAGCACTGGGCCAATAGCTCCCAAGTTAGTTAATTTTAGGGTATTAGGTGTTAAAACACCCCTTTGAGCTTATTTGCTTAGGTTAGGGAGGCTACGAAACAAAACTTATCTATGTTTTTATTATCATCAATATTTTGTTTTTGTTTTTTTATGTCAACTACTACCCTCTAGCGCCAAAAACTCACGACCAAAAGATTGATATCTTCTCTCAAATGCAAGAGTGTTGATGTAATAAATAATCCGGCAAGACCGGGGTCGAACCCCAGGGATGTTAACTATAATAATAATAATAATAATAATAATAATAATAATAATAATAATAATAATAATAAGCTAAAGATAATTTTGAGAAGTGAAATTAATGTGAGGATTAAACAATGATAAAAAAAAATGTCAAGGTTAGAGGATCCACTAATGATATTTCAAATAATTATAATAAAAACTTTTTTTATTACTCAACTGGAAACCACACACAAAAGAGGTTCTAATCGGATGATTTGTCATTAATAGCTCATTATAAATTATTAACATGATCATATTAGTTATCTTATTTTAGTAACACCATACTTTTAAATATTGTCAGGAATTCATGATGCTAACTTATGTTAATAACAAATCAAGGTCCTTTTATAGCACAGGTGTCGGTTATACCATACAGTTGGTTATGAAGGATCAAGCATTTATTGTACCAAGTGTTATACAACACAAATCTAGATTAACCATTTAACAAGTAAGGTATTAAGAATTAATAAGATAAAAATGATAAGACATGTTAATAGCAAACTTTCTTGGATGTAAGCATTGAAGTCCATGTTGAGTTTATATTATACATATCTTAACACCATTAGTAAAACCTTTTCACATTGACATATTAAACTTAGCTAAACATTATGAAGAAGGGAAACATAAATAAAAAAGATGAGAACATAATTATATAAGTATAGTAAAGGAAATGAAAGGCATAAACAAGATATTAATGAAATTATAACATGAAATAAAACTAGAACATTAAAACCACAAAGAAAGAAAGAAAGTAAGGAAATGATCTTGATTTGAAAATCAAGATGCCTAAATGCATGGCAAATGCCTCCTTTTATAGGCTAAAATTCAGAAATATTGATTTGATGACTAATTGTTGAGTGGATAGCCACCTCTTGACTTGGTAACCGTCCTTATCTTCTTGTCTGCAGAAAACATCATTGCTAACATCAAAATTTGAATAGATAGTCTTCATAAAAGTTTTAGGGAATTGTCTCAACTTTCCAACAAAACAAGAATGAGTTTATTTGGACTTCTAAAACTCGAGATATGGGCTGAACAGTGTCTGAGCTGTAGAATAGGTTCCGACTTCTCTGTTGTTGCTACAATTTGAACTTGAAAATGGTCCTTTTGAATCTTGGACTCTTCATTAAATTTTTAGGCCTATGTCTTAACTTTCTATTCATATAAACCAGACCTAAATTCAAGTTCTACAGCTCCAGGTATGATCTAATATATAACCGAATGGTGTTCCAATTTGAATTCAACCAGCATCTCTTTTCTAAGCTTAGCCCTCTCTTTGTTTTCTCAATTTCAGTAGTTAAACTCATCAATTAATCATTTGATTCATATAATTCTCAATTTATTTTATTAAATGTATGCATCAAATTATGAATCCACAACAAAAATTATTCCTGCTGCTAGAAAACACATTAACAATAGTTATATATTTTATTACATTTATTTTTTTATGACTCACAGCAAATCACAAACAATTATCTAGTAAAAGACCATTGAAGGGCAAACAATTGAAATCAAAATGGACCTTCTTATTTTATCTTTGGTAAAGAAAATGATGGGATTGAATTCAATGTGATAGGGAGACTGAAGTCTCTTATCTCAATGTGGAATGGTGAAAATGAGAAGGTTAGTATAAACTTAAGTCTTCTTATCATTAAAGCTACACTGTTACACATTGACACAAGAATGGACCTTCATTGGTTAGCGTTAACAAACAATTTAATATGATATTAATTTTTAGCCCTCCCTTGGTCTTAATTGAAATCAAAATGGACCTCTCTTGTGTCAATGCTGCAATGTACAGAGAAGGTCCCTTCACAATGGGATCCATTCACCCGTAAATACAAACAAGATAAGTAGAAGGACGACCTTTTAATGTAAGTTTGGTGTGCTTTGAGTTTGTTTATGTTTAACCATTTATGAACAAATAATATTTCATTAAATTTATTAATTTTCAAGTTTATAAATATTGAGGTTGCCTGAATAATAACATCGGCATTTAAATCATCGATGGAAATTCCTTTATGTAAACCCTGGGGAAAAAAAATAATAAATAAATAAATAAAAGTGAAGAAATTCATGTATATGATTAAATAAAAACAGAAATTCATTTGCATTTAGGACATCCCAAGTTATCGACTACTATCAGTTTACTCAAACAACCCATCATCACAAGGTCCCTTAATTCCGGACCTCATAATTCCACACCTCATACAATCAACACTATATATATATATATATATATATATATATATATATATATATATATATATATATATATATATCCTACGAGTAAGTTCAGTATGAACATAGTCCAACACAATTATATCATAAAATTTAAAGGAAAAGGAATACTAACATGCAAAGAAAGTATTTACAATATAAGAAGTGTTCTTAGATATTTCAAAAGGGTTAATTTTGCAAGGTAGAGTCCTAAACTAATGATCTTCTTGGATGTTTGATGGACCTGTTACATAAATAAACATATCATTATATTGATAAAGAATATATGTATGCTCATGTAATGAATACGAATGAAGTATTAACTTTCTATCGAATCCATGAGAATTCTAACAAAGAACTTATATTTTGCTTGTAAATCTTTTAAACCCAAT
>Ga0325404_1008456_pt1 | contig 10589 bp, 4 predicted proteins | sample PopdelMetagenome_18_FD_205664 | JGI IMG/M metagenome (GOLD analysis project Ga0325404, IMG submission 205664) | Populus deltoides microbial communities from Bellville, Georgia, United States - Xylem-Control-R1 | ecosystem: Host-associated > Plants > Phyllosphere > Stem > Wood/Secondary xylem...
ATCATTTTTATCTCAATTTTGTTCTCAAATGTTTTTTACTCGTTTGTTGGGATGCCTTTTGATCAACCAATTTACTAGGTCATGCCAGGATAACCCACACACTATTTGATTTTAAACCAGAGCCAAGCAAAAAGTTTAGTTGAGAGGGTTTTTGTTTTTGTCAATTTTATCCCCACACTTTTTTTACCGAACATTCAAGTAGCCTTTGGAACAACCAAATTGATTGGGTTACATCGAGACAACTCCTATGCAATTTAATTTTAAACTTGGGTTAGATAAGAAATTAGATCGAGAGGTTTCAAGGTTGATCCGCTAGGTAAGGTCTAATAACAATATCAAATAGTTCTTTGCATTTTATATATCTTTTATTACTTCAAAAAAATAGATATGAATGTGGACTTGTAAACTAGTATATGCTAAAAGGTTTCAGTTTTTTTCTAAGTGCTTCATTGTTCGTATGAACAGTAAAGTAACTAATTTTTTTTCAAATTTTAAAAATTATTTTTATTTTATTTAAATCCTTTTATAGTCTAATTAGATAAAATTAGGCTTTAAGACTATGATTAAAATAAAAAAAATAAAAGAAAGAGGATTAAAATGTAAAAAATAAAGAAAATATAATTGTGGTGGACGACAAAAAAATAAATATGGCTCAAATACATGGGCCTACCCAAGGGTCGCACAACTGGTCTATTATAAAAGACCGAGATGCCCTAGGCTGCCCAGCTTCGCCCCGTGTGTCTGGGCTTTTTTTTTTTTTGGCTTGTTTTTTCCAATTCCACTATTTAACATTGAATTGTTATTCATTTTTTTATTTTTATTTTTATCCTTAAATATTTGGTTTATTTTTAATTTGTCTTAATAGTTCGTTTCAGTTTGCTTTTTATGAGGTTATTGTTGTCGCAAATAAATATCATGATATTTGGCTGGTGCTTGATTTTTAGAGTGTCTATTTTTTATTATGTAATTAAGTCAAAACTAATTTAAAAAAAGAAGTTATTAAACCTAGTAGAGTCCATGACCCGAGTCATAGATTTGACAAGTTAAGCCACAAAAACCAAGTCAATCTAATATATCAACGTCTCAATACTTAAAAAAAAAAAGATGTCATCTTGATTTTTTTTAAGTTAAACCATGTTTTCACTAGTCTTCTAGGTTTTCTTTAGACCTGACAAGTCTACTAGATCATGTCGGGGCAACTCTTACATAGTTTAATTTGAAACTCGAGCTAAATAAAAAGCCATGTCAAAAGTTTTTAGGTTTGACCTACTAGATCAAGTTTAATACCAAATAGTTCTTAGCGACTTTAAAACTATTCTTTACATTAAAGATTTTTTTTGTACGACCCATAACATAACATGTGCAGTAACCTAATTATAAAAAACACTTAGTTGTATGGTGTTTTTCTTGTAGCACCTTCATTATAGACACATATGCATGCACTAAGTATTTTTTTTCACCCTTTTTCTTTTTCTTTTCTTTTCAATTTTGTCATTTCAAATCCAGTTTAAGTTAAAATGTTAAGGAATAACAAAATTAAAAGATAGAGGATCAAAGTAAAAAAATAAAAAATAAGTAAAATGGGTGCGATTTCAAAGTTTGCAATCACTCTTTTACTTTCCCAATTATACCTTTTCAATTTCTAAATATTTTTTAAATTCAATTTTAGTACACAACTTTATTTTTCTTATTTTTCAACACCTGGTTAGAGAGATGAGAAAGAAAAGTTGGCCGAATTCTGGTAATTGAAAAAGAAAGTTCTTGTTAGCACTAATTTCAGCAATTAAAAAGGTTAATCTTGGTGTCCATAGGTTCTATTCAACATGAGAAGTAATTCTGGTAATAGAAATGTTTTGAAAAGTAGATTTGATCTTGAAAACGTTTCGGGTCTGAGTTAATTTCTTTTTTTTAGACAAATATATTGGTTGTTTTAAGGCACTAAGAGGTTTAGGTGGGTCTTTATGATGTTTTTAGGTAAAAAAAAGATTGAAAGGAATTAGTCCATAGCCAAACTTTGAGCTCCTCTTAAAAGGGCTTTACTTCAATTTTTTTTTCTTTTTTAACTTCATCTAAATAGAAATCAAAGAGTTTATTTTTGTAAAGAATAATGTATCAATAATTTTTTTTAGATTATGACAAGATTTTTCAATGATATAAGTGTTGTCAAAAACTGAAAAGGTAAACAACGATCATTTGTGTTGTTTATATAAAAACAACATTGGCTAGGTAGGGAAAAAAACTAAATGGGCGAGTGCGTTGGCCTGCTCTTTTAGGTGTGGGTTGCGCCTACCTTTATTTCCATTAGGCCCAGACTCAAGGGTTCTTCTTGGAGGGGCTTTCATTCATTTTTTTTTAACTTCATCTAAATAAATATCAAAAAAATTATTTTTGTAAAGAATAATGCATCAATGCTTTTTTTAGATTATGACAAGATAAATATTTTTTTTCACTTAAATTTGTTTTTTTAAAAGCATAATTTTTCCTATGAAGCTATCCCGATCTCATGATCCAAGTTGTGAATTTGACAAGTTAACCTGGTTGACTTAAGATTTTTTTTAAAAAATTAATTTTTGTTTTCAATTTCATATTTCAACAATGAGTTGGTTATGAATTGTCCTTTGAATTGTTTCTTTCTTGTCACAAGTTTGGCTTTTTTTTTCTAATTGATTTTTTTTTTCATTTTTATCCTTCAATATTTGATTGAATGAAATTGGGCTTCCTAATTTGTGTCAATTTGTGTTTTATAAGGTTATCACGATCTCATTACTCGAGTCACATGTTGGTCCGAATCAATTTAATATTTTATTTTCTTAATTTTTTTAAATATGTCATATGATATGTTACAATCTCAATGTTTTAGAAGTGTATCATCCAATATACATTTGATTTTAGGTTTCTTAACATATTTTATATTTTTTATGGTTAGAAAAAAAAATTGAGCTAACGTAGGATGTGTCAAAAAGCTAATATATACTAAATGATTTGAGGTATAACCCTAACTAGTGAAGTGGTTGAATTGTTTTCCATTTGTGATTTTTTTTTCAACCGAATCCTTTGATAGGTCTAATTAGATAGAATTAGGTTTAAAATTATGGTAAACGGAGCAAATTGAAAGAAACAAAATTGAAATGTTAAACACATAGAAAAAGTATACATAATCCCACATTATCGATAATTTTCATGTAGGTCTAAAAGTTTATTCTATTCATTTTTAATCTCTGGCTTTGAGAGAGGAAAGAGAGACGTTTGAAAATAGTGACAAGAGAAAAAATCATTGGTTAGGCCATTTTTTGGTGAACTCATTATTTTTAGTGTTAATGAGTTTCATTCGACGAGAAGAGTTTGACGATAATGGTTTTTTCTCTAAACATCTATGAAAAAAGAGATCAATTTTAATTTAAAGATTTTTATTCGATTCATTTTTATTTTTAGGTGATTTTAAAGGCTATTAGTTGGTTTGGATGGTTTTATTATATGAAAATTCCTTGAAAAATGATTCTTCAACCCAAAAAAGCCTTATCTTGTTTTTTAAACCATTTTAGTAATGGTTGGAATTTGAGTCTGTAAGGCAACAGAGAACGCGTCCTTGTTATTTTTTTAATAAAATAAAAGGAGAATGTCTTTTAATCCATACCTTAAAAACAAAAACAAAAACAAAAACAAAAACAAAAAGTATGGCCTAGGTGCACGGACCTTTCTTAGGCCCAAGTGCATGGGCTTTTTTATTTCCCAGACATGCTAGGCCACCTAGGCCCGTGCATCTGACCTAGCTTTTTTGTTTTGTTTTTTTTTCTAATTTATCATTCAAATTGGGTTTTTATTGAGCTTTTTTTTTTTAATTATATCATTCAATAGTTGGTTGATTTTCAATTTGTCTTTATATTTTGTTATCATATAATATAATAAAAAATATTATTGAACCCAATGAAGTCCATAACCTGGGTTACAGGCTTGGTGGGTTATCCCGGGTTGACCCAAGTCAATCTAATATGTCTCCACCTCAGTGTTTAAAAAAAATTCATTCTAGGATATTTTAGTAACGATGACAAAAAATTCCCCACCACTTGTATATTTGTTTTATGTTTAGACAAAATTCACTCTGATCTAACATGGCCAGTCATCTAGTCTTACCCAAACATCTTACTTTTTATGATATTTAGTTGCATTTTAATATGGAAAGAATTTATTTATAATATGATAGAAAGTAATTTTTTTGAAAAAGCTCAAACGCATTAAACATACATTATAATAAAACAACCTTAATTTTAGATTTGACTATTAAATAGCTGTTTGAGAATGTGGTTGCGGTTGCTTTTCAAAATGTTTTTCATATCGAAATGCATCAAAACAATATTTTTTTTATTTTTTAAAATTATTTTTGAGATCAGTACATCAAAACGATCCAAAACATACCAAAAAAATTAAATTTTTTGTAAAACAAATTTGATTTTTTTAGAAACACGGGTTGACCCGCGTTTCCAAATACTTTATAAATTAAGCTCAAATTTAGTAAGAAGATTCTACGTGCCTAGTTCTTTAATAGATTATCTTGTTGTAATCATCAAAATTCGAGAAGCCCTTCAAATTAGACCATGAAATTGTTGTTTTATATGTTTTAATTATTTTCATAGTTTATTTTGGATTCTTACTATTCTATTTTGTTTTAAGTTCTTTTGGTTATCTTGGTTTTTATCTTTATATAATCAGTTCGTGTGTTATTTTTTTATATCAAATTATTGAATTAAAAGATTTTTTAAAATATATAAGAGTTTTTAATTTTTAATTTCTCTACAATTTAGAACTTTAACCTGAAAATTTGAGAAGCCTATTGTTTATTAACTAAGCATTACTTTATTTTATCAAGAAAAACAGAAAAATAAATATTAAAAAAGAAATTTGTTTTTAAATGATGTGTTTTTACAAATAAAAAAAGGAAAAGAAAAGGAAAAACAGAAAAAGAAAATATGAAAAAAATAAATTTGTGTTTTTACAAATTAAAGAAAAAAGAAAAGGAGTTTCTCTATTTTTTCAAGACAAACCTTTAAGTTGGAAAACATGGAAAAGTTGTTTTCCAAATTTCCTCATTCTTTTGACTGGGCTGGAAAACACGTTTCACTAAGTTTTTTTATCTTAATAATTGTTTTGACCCTTTTTCATCTTATTATAATTATACCATCTGTATATTCTCACCCTTTTTTCATACGTAGTCGTTCTTCTCCTCCTCCTTTCTCCATCCATCGACCAAAAGCACTCAGCAGCAATGCCTCCACCACCACCGTCAACATCGCTTTCAGCAGCAGCAGCAGCAGCAGCAACATCGCTTTCAATTCCGTTGTAAAGTTGGCAGGTCACTGCTGTGTACGAGAACCATGTCAAAGGTCAGACATGGGTCATGTTGTGGATGTTCTTTGTTCTCTGGTAAAAGAGATCTACTCCACCGCATTTATTTTCAAAAATTAATTTAACCATCGTTATTGAATTCAATTCCAACAAAATTACTAATTAGGTTAAACCATGGTTGAAAAAAAGTTAATATAAGTTTCAAAACATAAATAAAACATGTCCTAGGAAAATATTTAAAAATTAGTTAATTTTTCATTTGAGGATTTTTTAGGGTTTTCAAGAAAACATTAGTGATTGTTTTTCCACTGGCCAAAACCCATTTGGGATTTTGAATACCGAAGCTTGAACAAAAATAATAATAATGAATTTTTAGGGTTTTAAGCTCCAATATCTATGAGTTACAATTTTAGGCATTCTTTAATATAATATAATATAATATAAGCAATTATTTTTCCATATAAGTTGACCCAAGAATCTGGAAAAGCCATTTAAATAACATGCTCTGTTCCATTGATTTATGTATTTATTTGGGTATATTTATTTCAGGAGATTTATGCATTTACCAATTTGACTCATTTTTGTTATGGATTAGTTTCATTGCAGGATGTAAAGCATGGATTTGTAGGAAGTCCCATGAATCACTAAATGAAACAAAAATTAAAGTTTAACAATAATATATATTAAAATAATAGATTTTTTATGTTTTATTTTGTTTTATTCATTATAAATTAAACTATATATATATATATATATATATATATATCTTATGCACGATTATTAAATACAATTTATTTTCATCTTCTGTTCTATCTTTTCTCTTTCTTTTTTTTTCAATTTATTTTATCTTGAGATAATAACTAATAACTAAGATAATTAGATTCATTATCCAAATTAGTTCAGCCCTATTTTTTTGGCTAAAAAAACACCAAGCATCATAGTTTTAAAACCTAATTTGACTTGGCGAGTCAATCCTCATCAGGTTTAATGAAAAAAAAAGATTGAGTGATTTGATAAAAAACTCAAGTTGATCTAGTTAATATCCGATTGCAATTTATTGACTATTTATTTATTTATATAAAAAAATAATATTATTTTGATATATATATATATATATATATATATATATATATATATATATATATATATATATATAAGGTTAATGATGACCTGGTTAAAATTTATGATATAGTTTAAGAACTCTAGTGTCTAGTGTATATGTGCACGAGAAATAATAAGATTTCAATTGAGAGTGGAAACCAAATTTGCTTGTATAATTTTGGAATTCATTTCAAGTTCTAAATAGTCGTGAATCATATTATTGGATTTACAATTTTTACGTAAAGAATGTTATATAAGCAAATATGAACTTTTTAATTAAAAAACAAAAATGATGTTATTAAAAAATATATATATTGATAAACCATGAAAGAATTGTTAAAGATAATTAAATACTATTTCTTTTAAAAATAAAAAATTAAGAGCTTATCATGCAAATATTCAACCTTAATTTTTTTTTTAATTTATGTATTCTTGTTTTTTTTTTTTTTTTTTAATCTTAGAGGTTATTTCTTCTTACCAAGATAATTTATAAATAAAAAAGAGCTAATATGACATCATCTCTATATTAAAAGGAAAGATATCATCTTGAAACTTTTTTTATTAAAGTCAAACACGGTTTTTACTGGTATTTCGTTTCGTGTTATTTTTTAACTCGTCAAGTTGACTGAGGCACGTTAAGACAACTCTCACGTGAGTTAATTTTAAATTTAGGATAAGTAAAGAGTCTGATTGAGAGGTTTCAAGATTAACTTGCTAGGTTGAGCTCATTTTTTTTTAATTATATCTTGCAATTTTATTTTTTTCAATTGAATCCTTTTTTACTCTTTTTTTTTATCAAATTTCATCTTTTAATATTTGATTGACTTTGAATTGGTCTTTCTAATTTGTTTTGGTTTAGTTTTTATAAGGTATTATAGTTTCAAACAAACATCCTGATATTTTGTTGGTGCTCAATTTTACAAGCGCTAATTTTTGCTATCATATGATTATGTAAACAATAGTTAAAAAAAAAAAACAAAGATGGAGTCTATCACGGGTTTGACTTTGAAATCTAGATCGATTTAATATTTCATTATGATAACAATAGTTACAGGTTTTTCGTGTTGTTTTTGAACCCGCTAAGTCAACTAAGTCACGTTAAAGGTAACTTCCATGCGGGTTAATTTTAAACTCAAGATAGATAAGGAGTTGAGTCAAGAGATTTCAAGGTTGACCTAATGGGTTAGGCCTCTTTTTTATTTCCTGTTTTTTTTTTTTAATTCCATCTTCCATTTTTGTTTTTCAATTAAATCCTTTCTGCCCTTTTTTTTTTCTTTCCAACTTCATCTTATAACATTTTGCATATTTTGAATTGGTCTTTATAATTTGTTTTGGTATACTTTCTATGAGGTCTAAAAAAACATCTTGATATTTTGTTGGTGCTTAATTTTACAAGCGCCTATTTTTTTATATCATATTATTAAGTAAAACGTAGTTAAAAAAATATTTAAACTAAGTGGAGTTTACTATCTAGATCATGAGTTTTAGTGGGCTAAGCTGCAAAGTTTAGGTCGATATAATATGTTGTAGTGTCAATATTAAAAAAAAGATGTCATCTTGAAATTTTTTATAAAGCCAAACTATGTTTTTTATTGGTTGTCCGTATTGTCTTTAAACCCGCCAAGCCAATCGGGTCACGTCTAGGCAAATTTTATGAAGGTTAATCTTAAACCCAAGCTAGACATTAAATCGAATTTAGAGGTTTTAAGGTTGACCCGTTGTGTTGGGCTCTCTTTTTCCTGTTTTTTTTAATTCAATCTTCCAATTTCTATTTTCTTTTAATTGAATTCTTTTTGTTTTTCTTTTCAATTTCATCTTTCAACATCGGTTGATTTTGAATTAATCTTCATAATTTGTATTTGTTTACTCTTTAGTAGGTATCATCATCTCAAATAAACATAGTTACTTTTGGTTGATGCTCAATTGTACAAGCGTTTATTTTTATTATCATATCATTAAGTAAAAAAATAAAAAAAACTTGTGAAACCAAGTGGAGTCCGTGATTTGGATTGTAGGTTTGATAGGTGAAGCCACGTAGCCCGGGTTGATCCTATATGTCACCCTTTCAATATTAAAAAAAATGTTATTTTTAAGTTTTTTAAAGTCAAATAATATTTTTACCAGTCATCCAATGCGTTTTTAACCTATCAAATCAATTGGATCATATCAAGACGACTTCCATGTGAATTAATTTTAAACCTAGGCTAGATAAGGAATTAAATCAAGAAGTTATAAGGTTGAACCGTTGGGTCGAGGCTTTTTTTCTTTTCTTTTAAATTCAATCTTCCAATTTCTTTCTTTTGAATGAATTCTTTTTACTTTATTTTTTTAATTTTATCATTCAGTATTTGGTTGATTTTAAATTGGTCTTCATTTTTTGTTTTGTTTTGCTTTCAATGAGGTTATTATAGTCTTAAACAAATATTCTGGTATTTTATTGGTGTTTAATTTTTCTAGTGTCTATTTTTTTTGCTATCATATAATTAAGTAAAAAAAATAGTTTTTTTAAAAAATAATTTATTAAACCCCGTGGAGTTCATGATCTGGGTCATGAGTTTGGAGGGTTAGTCGTGAAATTTGGATAAATCCAATATGTCATTGTCATAATTTAAAAAAAAAACATCATCTTGAATTTTTTTTTAAAGTTAAACGACGCTTTTTAATTACCGATCATCTTGGTTTCTTTTGAGTTTTCCAAGTCGACGGTATCATATCATGACAATTTTCACGCAAGTTAATTTTAAACACGAGTTAAGTAAGAAGTTAGAGTAGACTGCTAATTCAGGTTTAATTATAATGTCAAATAGTTTCTTGCGCTTGAACTTTTTTTTTTCATGTTCAAAATAACTTTAATCTGACCAGCAGCATAACGCGTGCCAATAAATTAGTATGAGCTAAATTAATCTATAATATAATTAATCCAGGTAAATATAAGAGTAATCTTATTACTTTGGGAAATTTTATGGTGCTTAGAGCAACTCAAGGAATGTGCTAAATGGAAAGCTAAAAATAAATAAAAAATATTATTTTGACTTTTCCATGCTTGTTTTACATGCTTTAAAGGGAATGCAAAACAAAATGTCAAAATATCTTTTCTCTTCCAAAAATATTATTTCTACATATCTTTTAAAAAAAGCTAAAACCAACAAAGTAAGGCTAACAAAAATATAAACCAATTAAATGTAGCCATATGAAAAAAAATGATATTAAACTCATTAAAGAAAAAATAAAACATTTATTTCTTCCACTTCAATACAATTGACTTTTCAAATGACTTTTTTTCATTGGAGTATACATAATAATAAAAAAAACATATTTATATCATTCAAAATACTATTTTATCAATTTAAATCTTTAAAATAATATTTTTTCATGGAGATATATTCATAGAGTAATTAATAGCTTCCTATTAATTACTCTTTGAAGTCACCATAAAGAAAGAAACAAACTTAAAGAAGAGATATAAAATGAAACTCATGACCTACTAAAAGTAATGATAATATCTATACCTATAATTTTTTTTTCTATTTATATTTATTTTTTAAAAAGAAATATAACAACTAATTAATAAAATATCACTAATTATTCTTTAAATACCGTAAGATTCTATAAATTATAAAGCATAACCAAAACTAACCTAAAAAAATAGGAGAATAATAATATATAGAGCAAACAAATACAACCAAAAACCAAGATTAAAACCAAAAAGGTGCAAAAAAGTTGAAAAAAATAACTATGCAAACCCTTGAAAAAATAAATATATAAGTTGTGAAGCTTCTGAAATATAAGTTTGTATTTGTTTTTGTGATTTAATCATGATTTTTTTAAAAAAGTTAATTCCTTAAGAAAAATTGAATTTTTTTTTATTTTTAAATTATTTTAATGTGTTAATATAAAAAAATTAAAAAATATATTATTTTAATATATTTTTAAATAAAAATAACTGTGTGCCCCCGGTATATTCTGTCCATCTTTTTATCTATCAGGGACTATTTAGCCAAACACGTAAAAGACCAACAACATGACTCTACGACAACAGCTGCAAAAGCAACTGCATGATCAATATTTTCTTGTCACTCTTTAATCATACCAATATCAACCCATCTAGACCTAGACCGAGACCCAGTCTTTTTAGTTTTCCTTCTTTT
>Ga0325404_1008457_pt1 | contig 10588 bp, 4 predicted proteins | sample PopdelMetagenome_18_FD_205664 | JGI IMG/M metagenome (GOLD analysis project Ga0325404, IMG submission 205664) | Populus deltoides microbial communities from Bellville, Georgia, United States - Xylem-Control-R1 | ecosystem: Host-associated > Plants > Phyllosphere > Stem > Wood/Secondary xylem...
CAAGCTTAAGCGACAAACCTGCTGATTGGTTCTTAAGCGGTGGAATTTGAAACACTTGATTAATGACCGTATGGTACTGAATTTTCACCTATTTTTTAGTTGTTTTAAAAAATTGTTTATCTAGTAAAAAATATTAAATGAATAATATTTTTATATTTTTTAAATAATTTTAATGAGTTGATGTAAAAATAAAAAAAATATTTTAATGAATTTTTAAATAAAAAATATTTTTAAAAAATATCATGCACCATAACACCAAACATGCACCGAAACACAGTTTGGAATTGCATTTTAAATAACCTTTGATGAAAATTTTAATTTTTTTGTTTAAAATTAATTATTTATGTTCTAAATTGCTTTCATGTGCTGATAAAAAAATATATTTTAATATATTTTTAAGTAAAAAATATTTAAAAAAACAACAATTAGCGCTCCTTAGAGCACCAAATAACTCTAATTGTAATTATTTAATTTCTTAACCACCAGTTTACACCATCTATCTTTTTAATACTTTACAGTGATACCCTTGTAAGTGTTTGACATAATTGTCGTAGGGAGTGCCATGGCAGTAGCTAGCTGGTATTCCAAGCAACGGTGCATGATGATTCATTGCGGTATGCCTTGTGATAAGTGTTGTACTAGTAGCGTACCACTACTTGATCATCATCCCTATGCACGTGCGGTTGATATCAGCATCATCATCTTACGTGGGCCATGCAATGGCTAAGATTGACTTTTTCTCTCCACCACAAAATCAATAAATCAATTTATATATGCTTTTTTATTTATTTTAAAATTCAATCATGAGTATTTCTTGTTCAAAAATGCAAACATGCATTGGGATTTTACATGCATGGTTATTTGTCTGAATTTCTAAAAATAATTTTTTCATAAATATTTAATAATCCTCAAAATCAATCTTTAAATATTATATAAAGCTAAAATAATTAAAAATCGTTGATAAGCTGTACGATAATGAGTTTGTTTATAAACTTTGTATGCTTTGAATAGGGTTTAATTTGCAAATTTAAAAGGGAGACAACTGGTAAATTAACTAGAAATAAAGGTATCAAAAAGCAAAAGGACACTAAAGTAAATTCAGGGAAGATTTTCCTTTAACTAAATTAAAGTCTTTTTCTTTATAATTTTTTATTACCACTTATTTTTCACTTTTTCCTCCCCTCCTCCGCAACCAAAATCTTTGATTTTGTCCTCGTCAAAATCCTCAGTCCTCCATTTTAGCTGTCCCCTTCAAACGCAAATAAACCCTCTCTCTCTCATCAAAAACCACCACAACAACAACTCTCTCTGTCTCTCTACACAACACAAATTAACGTTTCCATTTCCCTTGCACAACCACAACACCCTAGCTCTTAACCTTAATTCCTGACCCTCTTTAATCTGTCTTAAACGACAAAGGAAGAGCCAGAATTTTAGACCATGGAAGCACCGGAATTGTACGGGACAGCTGGGTTTTGCAGCTCACAATTCACAAGTAATGAAAAGCACCACCCTCTGGACTCTAATAAGTCCATTGGTGGTGGTGACCATTTCATTGTCGAAGACCTTTTGGACTTCTCCAATGAAGACGAGGATGCCATGGTAACTGACCCTAGTAATAACAATATCGTCACTCCCACCACCAACTCCACGGACTCTTCCACTGTGACTTTCGTTGATAGCTGCAATTCCTCCTCTTTCTCGGGCTGTGAGCCTTCAGGCTTTAACGGCGATATTGGGTCCCACTACACCAATAATTTCTCTCATCATGACGTTCATCTTGGCAGCGAGCTTTGCGTGCCGGTAATTCCTTACTTTATTCATGCATGACGACATTGACTCTCCTTTTTTCTTCTTCCCTTTTGTTTTATTGAAGGAATTGTGCAAGAGGAGGGTAAAAGAATCTCATTAATTTGCTAATTATGGTTTCTATTCTTATGTTCAGTATGATGATTTAGCGGAGCTAGAATGGCTGTCGAATTTTGTGGAGGAATCCTTTTCCAGCGAAGACTTGCAAAGGCTTCAGCTTATTTCCGGCATGAAAGCTCGGCCTGACGAATCATCCGAGACTCGACACTTCCAAACTGATGACAATAACAATGGCAATGTCTCCAATATTTGTAACAACAACACAATGTTCAATCCTGAAATGGCAGTCCCAGCTAAGGCTCGGAGCAAACGGTCTCGGGCAGCACCAGGCAATTGGGCCTCACGGCTTCTCGTACTCTCGCCTACGACTTCATCATCCGAGCCTGAGATTATTCCTGGCTCGACCCAACATCCCAATTCTGGGAAAAAGACAATTAAGGGTGCGGTGGGGCTGAAGAAAAGAGACGGTGATGTTGAAGGTGGTGACGGTCGCAAGTGCCTGCATTGTGCGACGGATAAGACGCCGCAGTGGCGGACTGGACCCATGGGGCCTAAGACGCTTTGCAATGCGTGTGGTGTAAGGTACAAATCGGGGCGGCTTGTACCTGAGTACCGGCCAGCAGCTAGCCCAACGTTTATGCTTACGAAACACTCAAATTCGCACCGTAAGGTGCTTGAGCTAAGGCGACAGAAGGAGATGGTAAGGGCTCAGCAGCAACACCAGCACCAGCAATATCTTCATCACCATCAGAATATGGTGTTTGATGTATCCAACGGTGGTGACGATTACTTGATTCACCAACATGTGGGACCCGATTTTAGGCAGATGATCTAGCAGTAGGGGCGCAGTTTATGATCAGGTGGGGTCTTGAGAGTTTAATTAGTGGCGAAATTCATCAGTGAATTTCGTTATTTTTTTTCTTATTTGGTAGGGGCTAATTTTCCCTAACTCTTTTTTTTTTCCCTTCAATTTCTTTAGTTAATTATATTTTGTTGGAGTTTTTCCTTTTCTTTGCTAAAATTGACAAAACTCTTTGGAAACTCAATTTTTCCATAATTCAAGTAATTTCTTTTTTAATTAAACTCGATCGTTACTTAGATTTTTCCTTTTTATCCATCGTTATAATTTCAATTCATCATAAGAGAATTTCCTGCTATAATTTTTAATTATCCAATTCTTATTCCATCTAAAAAACCCCTTTTTTTCCTCAACCATGCCCTTTTTATTTTTTTAAAAAAATTATAAGTCCTGGACTCGGATTTTCCTTCCATGTGAAAAAATTAAAAAAAGAAGAAGAGATTACCACTATAAGGTATTCAATTTGGTCATTAATGTGTTCTTGCTTTGACTTGCTCCTTACAATTGATAATTAATCACCACAGTACTTACACTAAGTCAGGACAGAATAATTAACCTTTAGCCCTCCAAAAGAAGAAGAAGAAAGAGTGAGTATGTAAAAGCAAACAATCAAAGAATGGAGTGTTCGTAAATTCAATTGTTTTTTTTTTTGAATTAATTATTCAAGATATGGACACCCATAAATGGTGCCACATTGCGTGGTGAACGTGAACATCCTTAATTGTTCCCTTAAAGAAAGGTAAATCAGGTTGTTACAATGGCATGTCATATGAAACAATTGATCGTCTTCTCCCGAACAATTTTTCCGAGATTATGACCTCCTTGACATGGATGTTCTCTTTGTTGGTAATGTGTCGTTTAGGAGCTAGCTAGCTATAGCTACCTCATTTTTTCAACCCTTTAATGCAAGAAATTCTTGAACAAGCACATCTTTTGACATCTCCTTCCTCCATGGGGCAAGTGAGCATGCCAAAGACAAGAGAGATGTTGACCCTCGGAAAGGCTCCTCCTCTCTGCTGCTCAACCTGGCGTGACATTTCATGTTTTACGATACAAGGGCAACCACCACCGCAACACACCATTAAAGTAACTCGTGCCTAGATGTTTCAACGATGTATGTGCAACTTTATCATATGAACCCGTCGAATAAAGAGTGGAGATGTGGGGCGAGGTAAGGTAAGGTAAGGTTTGCGATTGAAGCTGAATGGGCTAAAGAAACTCAAATTTGTGTGCTGTTTAAGAAAACTTGCAAACCATGTGACAACTCGAGTTATCATTTGACCTTTTCACTTTTGATTGACATCTTAACATCTCTCTAGGTGGTAGGTCTCCAACCTAGCCTTTTTACTTAATTTGAACACAATATTAATGTAGTGCTGCTTTTATATATATATATATATATATATATATATAAAACAATGAGTCTCTAAAAAAAAAAGAGCGAATCAAGAGATATATGCATGTAAGCAAGCATGAAAATGTAGAGTTTGTGCAATCTTGGGATGAAATCAAGTAAAATTCGTCAAGGGACTATTTGTGATAGTTGTGAGAATTATCGGTAAGTACTGATTTAAGATAGGATCTAATTTACGAGGATAAAGAGTTAATTCACGGATCATAATGTTTACTTGAATTAACTATTTTAAATAAAATAATATTTTTTGTTTTTAAAATAAGTTTCTTGGTGTTGACATGATTTATAATTTAACGGGGTTTGATCAATTTAACTGGGTTTAATTTATTGATTTAATATCTAGTATAATTTAACTAAAAAAATCCAGTTCTAGTCGGGTTTTGAATCTCATATTTCTTGTGTTAAACCGTTATGTCCTATGAATATTATTACTATCAATATATTGAACATGAATTTCAGTGAAAAATCTAGCTCGGTATAGCCAGTGGGTTGGGGATTAGCCAATTCCAGAGAATGTTAGAAAGCAAGGCAGATTCGTTAACAGATTTTTCACACCGTTTTTGGAAACTTGAAATCCAGTTGGCGATTTATTAATATTTTTTTGCATGAGTTTCCACAACTTAGAACTTCGAGAAAATTAAAACCACCAGTACGCACCTTTCAGGACCCATTCATTTAGCTAGCAGCGTCGTCAAAAACATCATTTTCTAGCACTATAAAATTTTGTTTGACTTTTATATATAATCCTAGCTAGAAGAAGCTAGCTTTATTACATCTTCTTTGAAGGTGAGCCCGCCATGGTTTGCCCCCACATCCAGAGTTTGAACTGTCTCTCTAATGGTTCACTGGATTATCCTGAACGTGCAAGCGACTAACTTGTTTGATATATATTAGCTGGGTCAGATTTGGGTTATGGAGAAAAAAGGGATTCTTATTCCAACAAAGGAAGCAAAATTCAAACTAATAATTTTTTTCTGAGAATTCCTCGAGTTTTCTGTAACTATGCTTTGGTGCAGGATGCTATTCACAAGAACAAATATTGTAAATGTGAATGAAGATTGTGATATTGCAAAGAATAAAGCTACATATGATGCCAAGAAATACAGAGAAAAAAGAGTATATATTAAGGGGTTAGTGAAATTAGTTGATGAGGCTCCAGTATTATATGCACGATCCTAGGCAGCACTGATCCATAGAGCTGTTGCTAAGATGATATGTTGTCTTCGATCAGATAACTATTAGTAAAATTAATTATTTCACCACGCTAGCTACCATTTCCACTTTAGTTTACTTCTTTTAATGAACAATTTGTCTTGTTTTCCAAAGAACGAAATTAAAATTGGGAAAAGACTAATATATTACTGTTTCAAGGGAAGCAATGTTTGCGGTGCTCACATGCTGTAGTCAGTAGTTTATGATGCCTTCACAAATCCAAACACACAGAGACCACTCTGTGCATCCTCACAGCCAGTTTTATTCTAAAAGCTGCCAAATTATATGTATAAATTACCATCTTTATTGGGTTGCCTTGCAATACAAGTTTATCAGATTGTTGTAAGAGGAAGCCTTGACTGTTAAAGCTTGGAATTTTATTTGATTACATATATAGAAACTTAACGGATCATATCAAGTACAATTTACATGCGTTTATCAGTCTTCAAATCCAGTACTGCTATGCTTGTCTTCCATTGGAGTAAATTGATGGTCCAAGGCTCAACACATAAAGCTTTGTAATGCTTATATACTTCGCTGCAGGGACAGCCTATTTCATGGTGTTTTAATATGAGATGTTCCCTTACAGAAAGCACGTGCACTTTGCAGAGGAGGGTGATTCATGGATAACAAATGCATGATTATTTAGCAGGTGGAGCAGGTTTAGTAATGTTTTTAATGAATAAACGCCGTTCATCACAGGTAATCTTGTTGTTTTATAATAAGAATGAAGTTGTATTTTAGTCAAGGCTTCTGAGCATTCTCATGTGAGGATGCTGATTCTTATTCCATCCGGGTGAGAGAAAAGAAATGATTATACTGTAAAAAGTCTGTCATAGCAGAGTATTGCTGAAATATTTCTAATTTACGTTCTTGAATATATTATTTAGTCGCCATTAATGTAACTATGCTATTAAATTTGAATAAAGAACCACAAATCCACAAATGATTCTGATGCGGGATAAAACTTCTCTTAAGATGAGTTTTTTTTTTCCCTACATTGTATATCTCAGTTACGGGAGACTAAAGTTGTGTTTGGTTAATATTGTTGGACAAAAATGTGTTTGCTTCGAGAGATAAAGGTAATGTTTGAGATTATGATAACTTTTATTTTTTGATGTTTTGTAAAAATATATTTAATAAAAAAAATTAAATTGATGTTTTTTTAATGTATTTTCAATAGTTTTAATGTATTTATATTAAAAAAAATAAAAAAATATTTTAATGCATTTAAAAAAAAAACATTTTAAAAAAACATGGAATACCAATCGCATGTTTTCAAAATAATAGGTACAGGGAAAACGCCATCTAAAAACTTATCATTCAATAGGGTAATAATGCGGGAAGAAACCCATTTAATACCTGAGCCAAGACTCCACTTATTCTCTTAAAAGAAGTGAAGATGGATTTATTAGCTAGCTAGATGTGTTTGATAAGTACTATGTTAATGAAAAAAATAAGTTTCAAATGTCTTCGAAGTTACTCAATGGAATGAAAAGCATCTTCACACTCTTAAATGACAATCAAGAAAGGTTCCACATCAGAACCTTTGAATAGACGGGCTACCATGCATGGGGGTTATTTTCATGTTCATTGCTAAAGGGTCTGTCTCCTTTGTATAACAATTTCTGACAATGACTTGGCATGCCTTTTAACATGATATAGTATTCCTCAGTTGCCCTAACATGTGAATCAACAACTCACCAATTTGTGCAAACATCACGTAGCCTTAGTGGTTTTCATCATTTGTGCTCATCAAGTCATAGCAGAATTCATTCGTGAAGGAATAACCATGCTTGAATGAAGATTATTCAGATATAGAGTTTCCTCATATGAGAGGTAGAAACTCTGGAGTGGTAAATAGTCCTCACTATGAATGCGAATGAATTTGGAAATTTAGTTCTATGCTATGATGAAAAACTTTGGAGAACAATCTCTCATATGGGAAGGTTACGCTGCACGCATAAAAGTATGGTTCTGTAGCATGCATGTGAGAGTGAACAGGAAAGGAAAGAGCAGATACAAAGGACTTCGTGAGGAAGAGAAAGGTCCAGCTAAAGCTCCACATGCAAGTGTCTTAATATCAGGGAGACATAAGCAGCAGGGCCAAGGCTATTTTCAAAGAAATGGGCGACATTAGGACAATATCTCATCAACCTCCCCACTTTCTCACGTGCAATTCACGTTGCTTAATATATTAATAAGGATAGGGGATCTCTGAGAACTTGGTAGTATTGCTAGTGACATACTCACCTAAGTAACTGTCTGATTTTCAGATTATTCATGCATGTATGAGCATGGGTTTCCCTTCGCCATGATAGCTAGAACAAGTACAATAACAGGTTGGAAATTGGAAATCGGAACTCAGTAAGGTCAAGTAATTTGCCGTCAAATAGAGAGGAGGATATATATATATATATAAAGAGCGCATGAAACAGATCGCAATTTAAATGGTCAATACTAGAAATGCTCATGAAAAAACGATCAACAATTAGGAATGAGCAAATTAAGACACAAGAGTAAATGGCAAGATAATTTTATTCCTTAAATATAACAACCGTATCAAATTAGCGCTTCAATCCATGAGAAGATATATGAAATCCAACTAAAATTTCAAAATCTTGCACCTATGACCCTTTCAGATTGAGTGTTTAGACATTGAAAAGGAAATAGCCAGAAGAAGCAATGACTTCAATCCATCAGCTATTATCTTCTTGCAACTCATATCCTTATCGAGGCACACTGAGACCTAGTTCTGAATAAAATGGCAAAGCAAACCTATTAGCATTAGCAAGCACTGGCAAACATATTAATTAAAGAATTGGTTAGTTGAACAAGCTCATGGAATTCATTCAACATACAACAATTAACAAAGAAACATTCTATAATGCAGTCATTCATCATAATAAACATGGAAAGAGTGAGGTAGTTGCATTCCATAGGACAGGACAATTCACACCTGTGCAACATTATAATATCCTTCATTGACTGAGACTTTTTAGAAAATGGGAAGAATAGCATACCTAAATAGTAAACATATAATTAACAATGAGCTAAAAGAAATAGCTAATTACCAGAGAGACACGTGGAACAAATCCATTTGAGCTAAGAATGCACACGGGTTGGAAATTTTGAATTTCAAGTGTAATATCAACCTCAAGGCTCAGTGGTGGTGCTGATTATTTTAACAAAAACACTTAAAATTTAAACCTTCACCGAAATACTTGAAATAGCATATGAAGAGAGAGCTACATAAAGCTTCAATACGCTGGATTCTACAAATTAAAAATAAAATGCCAATATTTCTATTTTACAGAAATGTAAAGCTTCTTATAGTGAAAACTACAGTAATACAATCTTGGAACACTTATAGCTCAAAATCTAGGTACCTCACCTATGGTTTGTTTTGACCCTAATATAAAGTTACTGGTTCTTTGTGCCTCTGCCACTAATCATGGAGACTCGCGATCATTTCATAGTTTCTAAGGAAAGTTAAACTCCAGAAATAACACAAATATTAATCCTATCTAAAATCATTAAGAGAGAAAAATGACAGGAAATTATCTCAGAAAAGAAGCACAATCCGTCAACCTTTTTGGCCTTGACATTCCAAATGGCTATTTATTTTCATGTTTCACCAAGAAATATTTAATCTTTTCACAAGGAAAAAAATGTCAGGAAAGTACACTATAGAATGCTTTCGGGCTACACCCTTGGGGAATTTTTTTAGGGGATAAAAGAGGAAATATAATTCAAGGGAAGCATAAATAGATACAGCAAGGAGGATATAAGACATTGTCCTCAAGAAGAAAGAAAAAGTAGAAAGGGGAATTGGAATTGCAATCTTATTCACAACCAACAACAGCAGGGATGCTTTGCTCCACAGAGAGGTTAAAGAAACAACCCTATCCCACAACAAATGCCTCGTACTGTTGGTGAATATGCTTATATTGTTGTGCCTAATGAAAACCTCTAACACCACAACATCACAAGCATAAAAAATCTACATGTCCGAGGACTTTACTTATACAACACCGAAAGAGAGGGAAGTTACAAGGACATGGAAAAATGATGCTTACAAAATGTATCACGTAGAATTACCACATATGTTGGGAAATTTCTTTGCAATGACAAAAAAAATTTGATCTTCAAATTTTCATGAGATCAGCAAGAGGTAACATTTACTCAAAAAAAAAAAAAACAAAAACCTCCACAAAATGTACTCGGTTGATGAGCTACAAACAACCAATTGTACAGAGTTACCAGTTGACACACTAGAGAAATAGCATTTATTGAGTTTTTCGCTTAGGAATGGTATGGTTAATAACAAAATCCAGAAGCCAAATAACATTTTAAAAGAAATGAAAATAAGATAAAATAAACAAACAAAACCAGGCAAACCTATTCAAAATAGAGACATGAACTAATTGTAGAGTAAAAAAGTTGCTTACAAATACTAAAACTAAAACATTCGGAGAATATCAAACGCCAGGGTTCGCACTGCAGAGCATACCCTGAGACAACGACCGTGAGCTCCTTGAATCAATGCTGAGGCATGACGTGAGCCTAGCTGAAGAGACAGCCGAGTGAAATGGAAGCAGAGATTGAATAGCACCCAATTGAGGAACTGGCCTGAAATTCAAAACCCAGCTGTCACAATTTAAGAAATTCTCAAATTTAAAGAGAGCCCATTTCAGAAAATAACCTAAATTGCAATCCCCAACAGTCAGTTTAAAATCTTGCTGATTTAAAGAAAATCCATTTGAGAAAAAGACCTGAATTGCAAGGCACAATAGTCAAGATTTGAACTTCTTGAACAAAATTGAAAAGGTGTTTTTAAAGGGATTGCTTACCTTGAAAATGTGAGAGAAGGGCGTGCAGGGAGAAGAGAAGGTGTGAATTTGGGTTGAAGGGTGGGTTTGTTGGTGGTGGATTTGAGAAGAGAGAAAGTTGGTTTTGAGAGAGACCTGTAGCGAGACGCCATTTTTTAGAAGACAAGAAATGTTGTGAGTACTTGGGTTTAGGGTTTTTGGAAATTCAATAGGGATTTCAGTTTTGGGGTTTAAAACTTTAAAGTGGGGTTTTAGTTTTCTTTTCAGTCTCTTTGTGTCTGAGGAGCGAGAACCATGTCGTTTCACATATTTAGCATTCACAAGAAAATATTGTGATTTTTCTAAGGAAAATATTGATTTCTTTTTATGACCAGGTGTCATTGAGTCACCCTTTCACTCTCT
>Ga0325404_1008460_pt1 | contig 10585 bp, 6 predicted proteins | sample PopdelMetagenome_18_FD_205664 | JGI IMG/M metagenome (GOLD analysis project Ga0325404, IMG submission 205664) | Populus deltoides microbial communities from Bellville, Georgia, United States - Xylem-Control-R1 | ecosystem: Host-associated > Plants > Phyllosphere > Stem > Wood/Secondary xylem...
GATGCTTTATGATGGCCACTTCCTTGAAGGCATTGGAGCTCTGGACTAAAATCCAGATTTCTCTTTAAACTCCATGTTTGAGAAACCTAATATTAGAAAGGGAGTTGATTATCCAAACCTGGGGATATTGCTGGAGTAATTCATTCAGAAGTAGATCAAATATAGCTAGCGAAAGGCATTGTCCTGATAAACCATTCTCCCAAGCCAAGGACAGAAGCTCCCAACCATGGGGGCATGAACACACTAGTCAGGAAGATGAAATAGATGTAGGTCACAAATCCAAGGCCCACAAAGTAGTCAGAAAGAAGTTTTTTCAGAACAGAGAAGGCATATATAGTAATAATTACTTTCACAGCCCATGTTAAATTGCTATAGTACCATGTCAACAGTTAGAATTTCTAGCCAGCTCCGACACAGATAAAACCAGTGGACTGGTTTTACTTTATTTATATCCTCAACAAGAATCACAAAAAACACAATAATTTCACTCATGTAAGTAAACGTAATATGCTCTAGTAGCCATGACAGAATTATTGCTGAGCACAGTTGATTCTAATAGCTCAAATTGAATATCCTTCAAATCTATTCAACAGATGCTATGGTTCTGCATGGCTGAAATGACAGCGAGTATTTTAGCAGCTGGGCCATTCTGTTGCTAGACTAAACAGATGATCCCACATGATCCCACTGCCAGTAGCTGGGGTGGCATTTTACTTCCAACTGATTGTTTTGAGAAAATTGCATTGCCCCCTTTATATAAAGAGCATCCACTATGTCCAGATTGTGCCTTCAACATTAAATAAATGTTCAAAAATGCAGGTATCTAAGAGAACAGAAAGATAGAAGCAAGCAAACTGTGTAATAGAGTGAAGGAATGTTGACACCAACCAAATATATTGACTCCAAAATGAGCATAGATCGGAGAGAAGAACCCATCCACAAGACTAATAAACCACCAAAGGATGCGGACTGTGATGGCTACAGGAAGCAGGATGGCACTGCAAAAGCAAAGCAAAGCAAATTATTGTTATGCACCAAGTAAATAAAAATTTAATAAACTGTTTCAAGAAACCTCCAAAGGATATGCGGAACCATGTGATAATGTGAAGCGTTAATATCTACAGTTCTTGATAGTAGTTGAAGGCTTACAGTATGACATGTATGCACAGAGATAGTCCATGGATATGACATTTGACTTAGCATGAAAACCTTGAATCGTGCAAATATTTCATGACTCGCCAGCACTGCAATCATTGAGTTTGGAATACAATTCACGACTTAATTTGCAAAGACTGGCACTCAAGCAAGAATGCAGGGGACTAGACGAGATAAATTCGTGAGGGAAGACCAAGAAAGTAACCATATATATTCCAGATAGTTACATAATTACCAGAATGGAAGACAAACAGATTCCTTCCCGCCATATTATTGATTTATAATGTCTTGTATCGCTCGAGAGAGTGAAGAAAATTTCCACACAACCGGTAAGGACTGCGAGAATGAGAATACAGATGCAAGTGCTGAGAATTCTATGCACTCGGCAAAACTCTAAGACACTGTCATTTACGTAGCCTGGGAAAATTCAATGCCATTTCTTTCCAAGACAGTGTCTTAGAGTTTTGCCGAGTGCATAGAATTCAGAGGAAGAATTAGTCCTCACCGGTTGTCTTAGAGTTTTCAGAGGAAGAATTAGAGACTCTTCCTTTGGTAATGATATTCTTAATATTTTTATCAGGATCTTGAATGGGTTTCAAACGCTCAAGATCGCTGTCTCTCGTTGTCATTTCTCTCTGTTTTTTCTCCTCTTGATTCTCCTCTCCCTTGCAAGCAGAGAATAAAGAATGCGTCCTCTTTCTAAAGAACCTGCATAGACACGCGGGAGTTTTAACTGCCTCGAATAAACAATTGCTGGCTCCCAACTGGGCTTCAAATTTCGATCAGCGCCATATGTCCCAACTGTAATTGTAATTCTTATAATTACAGTTACAATTATAATTATAAGAAAAAACTAAAACGGATTTTTCATGTGCAGAAACATTGTACACCCATACATGGTGTACTGTGGATTGAATGTTCGTCCACAGTGCGTTTTCTTATTGTTGATAGTTGTTGATAGGGCACAGAAATGTACGGTTTAGTCCCCTTAGATTTGCTTTTTTCTTCAGATCCCTCTAATTTTAGGTGTTTGCATTAAAGGTACAAAACTTCATTTTTAATGTATTTCAATCCCTAAATGTTGGGAGATGAAAGATAAATTTTTCAGAAGAATGGAATTCAGTTATAAAAGAAGCTGATCTTGGTGTGATTTTATTCATTTACCATACTGAAAAAACTAGATTGAAATTAGGGATGATAATGAATATCTATAGATCATATTTCTTAATATTTATACATTACTTATTATCCATAGGGTTTGTATTTCAATCCCTAAATGTTGGGAGATGAAAGATAAATTTTTTGGAAGAATGGAATCCATCATAAAAAAAGTTGATCTTGGTGTGATTTTGTTCATTTACCATGCTGAAAAAAACTAGATTGAAATTAGGGATGATAATGAATATCTATAGATCAGATTTCTTAATATTTATACATTACTTATTATCCATAGGGTTTGTATTTCAATCCCTAAATGTTGAGAGATGAAAGATAAATTTTTCGGAAGAATGGAATTCAGTCATAAAAGAAGTCGATCTTGGTGTGATTTTGTTCATTAACCATGCTGAAAAAACTAGATTGAAATTAAGGATGATAATGAGTATCTATAGGTCAGATTTCTTAATATTTATACATTACTTATTATTCATAGGGTAAGAAATTTAGATATTCATACACTATTCATCGAATTTCAGGTATTCATATGAGTATTCATCATCTATTATTATTTATTATTAAATAAAAAATAAAATAGTTAATATATATTTGAAGTATATATATGTATGTTAAATGATAAAATGGTAAATATTATACATGTATACGCATTTTATATTAATATTAAGATATGTATGTATCATAGTGAATTAAAAAAATGCAAATGTTCTACAAATACATCTATATAATATAAATATATATTTTGGATCAGGTTTCAGACAAGTTTTAGGTAGGGTTTAACAATATCCATATTCTATCCATTATCTTTCAAGTAAGGTAATAATCTAAAAAATATTTATTTATTTGGGTTGGATCGATATTCATCGAGTTCGTATTAAATTGTCATTCATAATTGAAATTCTTAAAATTTATTTTAATTTGATTTAATTTTGAGTTTTTGAACTAAATATTTTAGAGTTGAAATTGGTGTTATTAAGCTTCATAAGATGATTTTAGGGTTTTTTTTAATAAATGTTTTTTGAAATTTAAATTTTAAAGTCCAAAATATTTCGATCCCTGTTTTTTTTTACTCTATGAGATGGTCAGAATTTGTTAAGGAGATGATAGGTATTGTTGTGAAAAGTTTGAGATAATTTCATCCTTAATCATCTCTTCGTCCATCAAATACAAATAAATCACCGAATATGATACAGAATATAAGAGGATAAAAACACTTTCCTCTTCAGCCACTCACCCCAACTCCAATGAAAAATGGACTATTTCAGAACCTAGAACGGAGCCAAAGAGCTCAAGTCCAAGGACACTCAAGCAAAACATGCAGTGTGTGAGAGGCTAAATTATAAATGGGTATGAAAATATAAAAAATAAGTATGGGGTTGCTTGAACTAGAGGAACTAATTTATTTATTGCTTAAAAATATAGTGACTAAGTTATAATTTACTCGAACTAAAAGATTGACAAAGTAGCTAAGCGAAACAAGAAACAGTAATTGAATTGGCAGCTCGAAAATCTTTGATGAACAAGAAAAGAGATGATAACAAGGTCGAAACTGGTGGAGCAACTGAGAGAGAGAGAGAGGGAGAGAGGGAGAGGGAGTGCCAGATCCGATCCCAACACAAGCGTTCTTCTCTCACCATCTTTTCTCCTAAACCCCCATCTCTTCCTGGTATTTACTCTCTTTATTCCCTTTTTTTTCAAATATTTATGATTATTGTCTAAGCTTTTTATATTTTTTATTAATTTTTAATGCCCCAGTTTTTTTTAGTAGAATAGTAATTAGGATTTGTAAATTATTATTATTTGTCATTAGGAGAATACTGATTGGAAACTGTAGTCTTTGTAGTTTCTTAGAGTTAGTATTGCTATTATTGTGAAACAGAGAATTTTGGAAATTTATTTACACTGTGTGTTAGTTGAATATAGAGACAAGTTTTAGTTTTGAAACAATTTCGTCGAGAGGTACAGACCTGAACAGGCTTTGATAATGGTGTAGACTGTAGACATTGTATGTCAATTGTGCAAAACCCTTTTTCAGGGTTATATATATCGAGATCGAGCATTTTGAAATAATTGTATTTTAAGCTTTTGCAATTTGTAGTTGTAATCGACAATTGAGAAGTCTTCAATTTTTATTGAAGCAGCTTTTAGTTTTTCTTTTGATTTTGTGGAGAGCGAAGGTTGTGTTCTATCCAAATAGACTTGAATCTTTTATATAAAAATGGTATTTGATTTAGTTACTAAATCATTGAATTAGTGAATCGTTCTCTTGATACCGAAGTTGTTATTTTTCATTCTTTTGACTTCTCTTCAAAAGTTGAAATTGTCGTGCTCCATGCTGTAAAGATTCAAAGATCACACTGAAGATATCATAGGGAGGAAAATTGTATGAAATTAGTTTTAATACATTTTCGTAGTATGATGCTTTCTGCTTGTCTATTTTTTGTTATCAAACTGTTGTTCAAAATGAACAAGACTTTGCACTATTCTTTAAAGAATGAAAGCATGGCTGAAACTACTTGGTCTCAGAGTTTCTGTGTGATGCTTGCGTGTGTTGTTTCGTGGAAAGGAAGAATAGTCTTCATTACAAGAAGTTGGTTATTTCCTTTACTGTTTTGTAATTAAGACAGAAGTCCTTATGTTTTATTGTCTTCTATCTCGCAAGTTTCCACAGTTATTATTTCTTTCCATGACCACATCCCATCAATTTTGATGATCCCTAAAGTTTTTTTTTTTTTGGCCATGTTTCAGGGCTCTGGGGCAAGCCATTAGATAAATACTAGGCAAAAGTTGATCCAGTTACATGCTGTGATAAAAAATTGTTGAGCCATACAACTCCAGTTCAAACGGAATTAAAATGAAACAAACCCTGATAATCGTTGGATGTGAAAGAGGCAACCAGATTCTTCTTCAGGGTAAATATTTTTTTGATTTGTTACAGCCTCCTTCATTCAAGTTTCTGCTGCGAATTCAGATGACTTAAAATTTTTAGGAACTTTCTGTAATTATATATGTCATCACAACTAATGATTGCAACCTTATTGGTTTCCTGTTAGCTGCTAAGTGTATTAGATATCACTGTGTGTTGCTGACATTAAGTGTAAAATCTTCCCTTAATTTCATGCAGGGCTGATGTCACTGTAGCAATCTTTTGGGCCTTAACATTAAGTATGCTTGTCATATAATCTTACAAGGCACTTTATTTCCGACATTTCTGGCTTTTGTTTCTCATAACATGTCTTGCAATTTTTCTTCCCGTACATCTGAGAAGTTCAAGGGCCCAGAATAGGGAGAGAAGATTGTCATTGCCTTTGTCCACGTGAACATGCTATGGCATTGAAGCATTTCAACCATAGAGCTTTGTAATTGGAACTTATCATTCACATTTGATTCCTGTGGCTTATTGGAAAAAATTATAAAACTCAGAGCACTGATCTTGGTCAACCTGGATTTGTCCTGCCCTCTCAGATAGATGGTATGATTCTTTTGTTTATCCTTCATAACCATACACAGAAGCTATGAAATTTTTCATAACACTTTTTATTAACAAATGTGAAAGTCTATACATCTGAGCAAAGTTTAGGAGCAGTTACCTGTTAATCTTTCGAGTATTTACATTGTAAATTTAGTCCTATTCGGAAAAACTATCACAGCATGCTGTCAAGATTACTGTGTTGTAATAAGCTATTTACATGAAATAGAGAAAGACATAATAGACTCTCTCTCTCTCTCTCTCTCTCTCTCTCTCTCTTGCTCGTTTCAAGATTGTCATTGAGCTTGAATCTAGAATACTCCAAGGCTGTTCCTTGCTTTATTATTTAAGCCAAAGCCCTAGCCTTTCAAACGAATAGGGGGGAGGAACTGGCATTGGGTACTCGTAGCTATGGGTGCAAGTAGGTACCGGGACCCAAACTGATCTGAATTGGACTGACCGCAACTTGGTTCTTCAGTTTGGGTCTGGATTGGTATTTTCTAAGCTTGTGTCGGTTCTTGGGTAGGCATATTGGCCAATCCTACCTTTATCTTAAATTAATGCCATGTGTTTAATTTATATCAGATTGAACCTTATGATAATGAGTTTGGCACACTGGATACCTGTTGTGGACATCTTATGCGACAACTCATGTGACTTGTCCATCAATTCTCTCTCTCTCTCCCCCCCCCCCCCCTCCCCCACCTCTCCTGCTCATTTCAAGATTGTGGCAGGTCTATTTATCACAGCCAATTAAGACCACTATTAATTGTCTTTCCCTCCTATTTTCTCTATCTTGTACTCTCCTCCTCTCGAGACAATTATCCCCTTTTTTTATATTGGTGTTTATGTCAAGGTTGTGGAATGAAACTGATAATTAATATAAGAATCTGGAAACTTTAGCATCTGGATGGAAATTGTTAAAAGAATGGTTGATGATACTGAAAAGTTTTTGATTGCTTTTGAGTCAATGGATTGCAAAAGGAGGGAATTGTTGGATTAGGAAGGAAATAGAACTTTGAACTGATTATAACCAATTTAATCTGGGTTCACATTGTTACAGACAAGAGCTTTTTTCAGTTCTGAGTCCATTTTATTGGAGGTTTTAGTGCGGTTTATTTGTCCAAAAACCTCTGGCAGATTTTACCTGCAACCTCAGGACGGGATCCAATAAAAAAACATAATAGGTACAATTCATCTTGTGAAGCGACTTCTTGATGCTGTTTTCGCATGCTTCTTCATGTTGGATTTTTGGTGTTCTTGCTGTTCCCTTCCCCTATGACAGAACCTCCCCCTACCCCAAAAGCCCTTTCTTTTCTAGTATGCTACTTGAGGAATACTTGGTGCAATGTTAGAGGCCCAACTAAAGGTGTTAAAGCAGTGATAGTAGAGTCCTTCGTATATATTCATGGGACTTTTGAGTATTCATATGTATAAGGATAATTTGTAGAATACAGCTCATGTGGTATTACTTTTTTTCCATAATTTGGAAGATAATGTCTAGACCATGTTAGTAAATATGAAACCATTCAGTTTGAAAAGTTTTATGTTATCAAATGCAAGTGCGAAGGAGCATATTAACTTTGGTACTTTCTTTTCTGATTTTTAATGAACAGGTGAAATATTGGGTACTTTGATTGTTTTCATTTGCTTTTACTGTGCCAAAAAAATCGAATTGTTTACTAAGTATTAGGGTTTAAATGTTGTCGATACTTTTGCTTCAAAGTTGTGTTTACTGTTTGAATCGATTTTATTAATTATGTAACATTTTTTGTGCTTAGACCATTAACCACTGTCTCAATTCAATCCTGTCACATGATATTGTATAAATATTAACTCCTTTTGCTCTCGTCGATACTTTTGCTTCAAAGTCATGTTTACTGTTTGAATCGGTTTTATTAATTATGCTACATTTTTTGTGCTTAGACCATTAACCACTGTCTCAATTCAACCCTGTCACATGATATTGTACAAATATTAACTCCTTTTGCTCTCGTCGATGCTTTTGCTTCAAAGCCGTGTTTAGTGTATGAGTCGGTTTTATTAATTATGCTACATTTGTTGTGCTTAGACCATTAACCACTGTCTCAATTCAATCCTGTCACATGCTATTGTATAAATATTAACTCCTTTTGCTCTCTTTTAAATCAATTGAACAAAAACTAGATGGAATATAAGAAGCATAATTGGCATTGAAAGAATAAAGTAGGTGTGTCTGTGCCTGTATAGTTTTCGTGGTCTTCAAACCAATGCTCTCATGGTCCCCCAGGGGACCATTCTGGTCCGTTTCCTCAAACATGACTCAGGATACCAGTTGTCATGAGCTAGGGAAGAGGAAAGTAGGAGAATAACATGAAATGGTGATGTTGATGGGCTGCATACAGGCGACATGATTACTCTTAATTAATGAGTATATGGCCCCAACATGCCTCACGAAGGAATGCAGGGGACCGTCTTCTCTTGGCCTGCATATGAATATGATCAATGTCCATAAATGATTGTTTCATCACACCACTTCAATTTTCTGATATTTTCCTGTATGGTGCTTTTAGTTGAATCCCAATAATGTCTATCAATGATTCATCGGGTCTCGTATTCATTTTTCTAACCATAGATTGATTAATAGACAGCGTGGAGTGTGGATCATCACTAGTTGCTCTCTCTGAATTTTTAGCTATTAGCTCACCACCTTAACTTCGAGTTACCATGTGATAATTCTGATTGGATAACTGGCAGGTTTTGTGCTTCTATTTGCCAACTGTGTGGGTTAGGTCTCACATTTTTGGATAAAAAGTAGCGAGCTACCTTTTGAATGCAGGATATTGTAGTCGTCAATGGTATAAATATATTATGCATACTAGTGGCTCATTATGATAGGATCTGTCAGCTTTCATGGCTGCATACTAATGGCGCATGGGATCTGTTCTGTTTGTCAAAAAGTTGATGTTAGTGGAACCAGAAAGTACCTTTGTAAAACATGCTGTTTGCATGAACCGCAGTTTCTTCCACTATAGATTACATGGATGATTTTTCTTTCCTTTTCACCCCGCTTTGAGATAATGTAATGTTGCAGTCGGTGAGAAGAAGTGATTAAGGTGTGCTTGGCAGGTAATGATGGCCATGATTTGGTTGGAAGTGAGGGAGTTGTGCTTGCGCAATAATGTGGCCATGCTAGGGTTTTGTTTTGATGTCTAGATTTTCCAAAAATCATGGATTAGTCTGCTTCTATGAACCACGCACGCCCTCAGGAATTATTTGTAGGACACGTATATCATTAAACCTTCCTCTTTGACACTTGCATCCAGGATTCGCGTGCAATAAAATCCCAAATCCAGGAAAAAGGTGACGAAGGATTTTGCGGGAAACATGCTGCTGATCTTATATAATCCCTGGGTCTCTCTATCTTTTATCGAGTCTCTTATCAGTTTTGAGATGTTGATTGGAGATCTATCCAGAGAACAGGAAAACACTGTTCTATGAGTCATCTTTTCAATCCAAATTAGGTTTATTTGCCGCAAAATCGCTAGGCTAGCTTCGCTTTTATTCGCTGATAAGACAAGGCAATATATTCTCACTTTTGCCTCAAAGGCCTATATTCTCGGCCAATCAATCAATACTCTTCCACTAAGTCCAAATAATTGGAAAATTTAAATATTTTTTAAGGTTCACCTTTGTCCTTGTGCCATCATGAAGCCTTTAATTCCTGTGCTAAAATATTATTGATTAGGCATAATATCAATTGATGCAGGGGCTGTGCTAAGGGCAAGTGATGCTGTGTGATGCAATGTATGATGGATTCTAGCCATCCATGTGAATCACAAAAATACAAGTGAAGATTTGCATGCATGGTTCTGTCTTGGCAGAATCCTGGATGCAAGAAAATATCAGCTTCGCATTAAACTACCATTTGTCGGTGGGTGATTGTTGTCTTAATGCGACACGGCCGAAAGCCGAAAGGAAAGGGAGCCCTACTGGGTTTTTTCACAGCCAAATAAAAATGGCTAGATTTGTTCCGTTCTTTTTTAAGTTCAAAGTTAAAACTTTAGATGTTTCGCTTTCGATGTTCAGGAAAGCTTTTAGTACACTGGAAAGTGAGACGTCAGAGTATTTTGTCACTCTGTAAACCGTTCACTGTCCTGGAAGGCCACACTAGAATATTTGCTAGCCCTTGGGCAGGGCTGCCCTTGTTTGACTTCCTCTTGCCTGCCGCATTTTGTAGGCCTGTGTTTCCTTGGTTCTTGCGAGTTGCTAAAGGAAAAGCTACCATTTTGGACCAGTAGAAGGTAAGGTAGCAAGCACCACGTGATTCTCAAGCCACCACCAAACCAGCAGGATGGACGTTGCTTTTATTATTATTGAACCTCCCAAGAAAATGTCGTCCAGTCATTGTTGTGCTTCACTTGCTACTTGTATCACCGCGACATGAGCTTATAGGGAGGTTCTTCCACCGCCTGTGGCCACCTGACTGGCGCAAGCAGCCGTTACGTGCATGTCCTGACTGTTCCATCTAAAACCACAAGTGGTGTCTATACATACCGATCTGCTAGCGTATACAGGCAACGTCTGGTCTAGATGGAACAGCTGTGACAGATGCGAATACTCCCTGCAATCCCTTTGGTCATCAATTTACCACACAATTCATAAAGGTTTCACATTGTTTAATCTTGCAAATCAAGAGAGACAGGGCTAGCTTGAGTTTGAGTCCCATTTAAGCATTACACAGCAATAAACCTCAACCCTAAAGTATTTGGGTCAACTCTGCACATACCTTTTGCTTCATTTATACTA
>Ga0325404_1008463_pt1 | contig 10584 bp, 7 predicted proteins | sample PopdelMetagenome_18_FD_205664 | JGI IMG/M metagenome (GOLD analysis project Ga0325404, IMG submission 205664) | Populus deltoides microbial communities from Bellville, Georgia, United States - Xylem-Control-R1 | ecosystem: Host-associated > Plants > Phyllosphere > Stem > Wood/Secondary xylem...
TACGATTCCTGGCCAATTTAATACCTCTACCTAAAGAATTGTATTCCACACGGTATAATCATTAGGTTTGAAAGTCTACTTTTAATAAAATTTCAAGGTAACTGCCTTCAGGTGGGATTTTTTTTTTAATTAGCTCGGTCAACAAAAACATTTCAGAGAATAACATTATTTAAAAAAAAATATATAGTATAATTTGATTATGTCATGTTTCTAAAGCATGAAATGATCAAACTATGTTATTTATAATTTAACTTGTTAGATCCAATTATATTAATCAGTCAATCATATTATATAAAAACTATAATTTTATAAAGTTTTTCTTTCAAATATGTCTTACGAGTCAAAATATACATCTTTATCCAACTTGTAGACTAAAATATAAACTTTTTCCAATTAAAATATCAAAAAATTGTTGTTCACAAGATAATGAGTGATTTTGAATGGTTCAGTGTGAGTCTTCTACAACTAAATAAGAATCTACCTCAAAGAGATTATATAGATGACCTAGCGGATATATTTATAAACCAGTGAGACAAGTTCAGATCCAAAAGAAGGTCTGGTCAGACCAAACCAGAATAAGATCTCAAAATGACCATTACCTTGTGAACAATAACTTATTGATATTTTAATTGGAAATAATTAATGATTATCTCTATAATTTTTTAATCCAACCGTTGGATCGCGTTCAAATTTTTACAAGCATTTTCGAAAGCAGTTGTCCCTATAATAGTCACTGCGTCATTATACAGGCCGTCAGATCCTTAAATATAAAAATTCTTGCTAAAGTTTCTTAATTTTAACAGTTTTGAAATTTTTCTTGTTATTTTTAGAACTGACCAACTAGTTTACTGGATATCACTATTTTACCGAATCTTTTTGCTCAATTCGTCAATTTTTTTAATTTTGTGTGCTAATCATCCAATTTATCCCTGAAGATGTAATTTAATTAACAACCATGACCACGAGGGACGATAATGCAAGTCAGACGCTACCACCTCGATATGAATGTATTGTGCGCGATGGATTTTACGGCAGATGTTTATCCATACGAAGGAGTATAATCTTGAACATGCGTGCTTGCTCAACAGGACATGCTTTTAAAGCAAAGGATGAGGCAGATGCATAAATGCATGCATTGATGCCCATACAGAGTGACCACTGACCAGGGTTGTCTCTGGGCCATATACTCGACAATGTCTCTTTTTCCTTTTCCTTTTTTTTTCTTTCGGTGCCTTTTGAGTATTTTACGAATTCTTGATTTCATAAAAAATAGCTAATATTTGAATTCCTCCTCGTCGGCACGAAAAACTAAAATACGCTTAAGAAACAAAGAGAAGGAATCTGGACACCTTTTTTATTAAAAAAAACAAAAAGAAACGACGTGCCGGTCGGCAGAAGTCCCATCTCTAGCATGGGCAAATGGGTGTGGATTGTCGAAAGCTTTCCAAGGTGGGGTTTCCCCAAATTGGATTTCCTTTACACAGAGGACTCATTACTGTCCACATGGTTTCATCGGCAGACCTCCATGCGTGCTGTGGCCAGGCCAGGGCTTTCCTTTCCCAAGAAAGATTAAGAAAACTCCTTGGGATCGGCTAAATACTATGAACACAATCACAATAATTCCATCTTTTTTCTTGGGATCAAATGTTATTATCAAACTTATAAGGGAAATTATGGTCAACTTAAAAAATTTTTAAGGCATGGTAAAATTAGTAAATTGCTTTTAAAATTCTAATACATACAGGCGGCTCCGTGCTTTTTGTGTGGCATATTAAAGGTAACGCGCGTTGTAATTATGATGATGGTTGGTGGATGATCACCCTTTCCTTTTCTTTTCCTCTTCTCTCTCTCTTCTTCCTCTTGAATTTAATGCTAACCATTAAAAAAATCAAGTTTGTCATTTTATTTTATGATTTTTTAGGTTTGGCAGGCGGCTCCGTGCTTTTTGTGTGGCATATTAAAGGTAACGCGCGTTGTAATTATGATGATGGTTGGTGGATGATCACCCTTTCCTTTCCTTTTCCTCTTCTCTCTCTCTTCTTCCTCTTGAATTTAATGCTAACCATTAAAAAAATCAAGTTTGTCATTTTATTTTATGATTTTTTAGGTTTGGCAGGCGGCTCCGTGCTTTTTGTGTGGCATATTAAAGGTAACGCGCGTTATAATTATGATGATGGTTGGTGGATGATCCCCCTTTCCTTTTCTTTTCCTCTTCTCTCTCTCTTCTTCCTCTTGAATTTAATGCTAACCATTAAAAAAATCAAGTTTGTCATTTTATTTTATAATTTTTTAGGTTTGGCCCTCAATGTTTTGATATTTAAGTTCGATTCTTAGTCTTTTTATTAAATTTTAATTTGTTTTAAATTTCATCTCCGGATCCATAATATTGATTTTTTAAAAAATTTGGTCCTCATTCTTATTCTCTTGATTTTTATTTTTTGTTTTAGATTCTTTTGTTAATTTGACTTTTCTTTTCATTTTCCCTTTAATTCAAAATGTTAGGTTTCCATCTCATTTTATTTGAAATAAAATCCTTATTCCCTTAATTGATTTTTTTTTCATTTTATATAATTGACTTTTTTTTATTATTCAACATTTACTTTATTGGGAGCTGGTCTTTGGTGTTTCTATCATTTCCTATGGGTTTTTATTATTATTGTTATTAAGTTGGATTAGGGACAATCCAGTATTTTCCATTTTTAAAAATTATTTTCAGAAAAAATAGTTGGTTTGTGTTACACACGTGCCAATATATGAGGTGGCTCCACACTATTTGAGAGACATGTGAGCCTCTATCTAGTGGAGGAATGCCAACTTTTTTTATGGCGTTGGAAGCTATGAAGCACCCCTTTCCATTTTTATTATGGAGTTGGAAGCTATGCACCACCCCCTTCCACTTGGTTGTCATGGTGATAGTTGGTCATCGGCCACCTCTTCGAACCCCCCCTCGCGAATTCCATGCTAGCCATTAAATAAATCAAGTTTATTCTCTTATTTTATAATATTTCAGGTTTGGTCTTTAATGTTTTGATTTTTAAGTTTAATTTTTAGCCCTTTTATCAATTTTAATTTGTTTTTAATTTTATCATTGAATCCATAATGTTGATTTTTGTTCATATTTAGTCTTCATTCTCATTCTCTTGATTTTTATTTTTTTTTAAAAAAATCTTTTTATTTTATAAAAAAAGTTAAAATGACAACATTTTGAAAAAAACAAAGAAAAATAGTTAACGAGTTTTGATTGGGTTTTGGTCAACCCACCAAGTCGTGTCGAGTTTTAAAATGATTTCTTTTCTAGATGAAGTGCTTCTAATTTAGTCACTATCTAGGGTCGTGAGTTTAAAAAATAAACTTCTTTATTTTCTTTAGTTTTCATTCAATCAGGTTATCCTCATCTCATGATCTAGATATCAGGTTTAGGTGGGTTGCCCAAGTTTTTTTTAAGGTTGCTCTTCTTTTCATTTCTTTTTTTTTTAAGCCTCGTTTATTTGCTGAAAAGTAGTTTCATTTTGGAAAGTGAATTCCGGGAAAGTATTTTCCGATGTTTGGTAGTGTAATGAAAAATGAACTGAAAAATACTTTCCAGTATTTGGTTATGTTATGGAAAATGAACTGGAAAATAATTTATTAATGAATTAATTTTTTTTTCAAATTTATCTAATATATGAAAAATATTTAATATAAATATTTAATCACTTACAATAAAAGAATAAAATTTAAAAAGTGTAATGATGAATTTTTTTATTATATCCTATATTCATATATAGCTTAATTTATAAAATATAACTATATATGTCATATAATATTATAGAGATATAACCTTGTGAAATTTTTTATAAATAAAAACTATTAATTTTTTTTCAATTTTAAAAGCTTAAAATATGTTTTTTTTTTCATATGAAGAAAGCCAAATTAGTTTATGGTATTAAGATTTTTTTAACCAAGTAAGAATTAGATATTTGAGTTTTTTGGTATGAAGATTTTTTTAAAAGATAAATAAATACAAAAATATTTTGATAGATTTTTTGGATAAAGATTGTTTTTTTTTTACAGGTATAGGCAATTATCCCTGAAATATCCCTTTAATATATATCAAAGAAGCATTAAGAAATAAATATAAATATCTTACATCAAACATAGTCATGCATAAATATTAAATTTTAATGTAATACTCATACATATTAGTTCAAATTAACAAACATGAATATGCTAGACTGAATTAAACAAGTAAACATACTTGTCAAATAACAAACATAAACTTTCTTATCATAGTGAAATCATCTTAGTATTCAGGTCTATAGCTGTGTTGGTTCACAAAATTCTGAACCCAAATTTTTCTTAAATTAGTATTTTTTTACCATAAATGCTTTTGCCAACATTTCATGTTGGACCAAGTGATCAAATGCATCTCCAAGAGTGATCTCATCAAAGTTTTTAATTTTCATCACTTCTGTATATAGCTCATTAATATCAAGTTGATTTTTGCTAAGGTTTTGGATTGCAAATGCTACATCTCCAATATTTTTAGACAACATTTCAACATTATCATCTTCATACATGCGATTTCTCTTTCTATGTTGCCTCTTTTGTGCACTAGAGGAAGATGTCCCTTTTCCTTTTGAAGTTTCTTCATATTCCCATTCATTTTCAATTGAAATTGATTGCTCTTCAGTGTTCTCTTCCAAGTTGACATCAGCATATGATTTGGCATAATTTCTGGTTGCCATATCTTTTCCAATAACAATTGTCATTGTCTCGTACATATCAAGTTTTTTGTTGATATACTTTTCATGATTGGGATGTGCTTGTTCATAAAATTTAGAATATGAAATTTTTTAGTTCCTTGTATAACATTTTGGAAACAAAAGTAAATATAAAAATTACGAAGAGTATCATATTTATCATACCTTCACTTCTTCATCATAAACATCTTTCGAAATTGTAATCATCTTCAAACAATCATCCCAACCAAAGCCACTTTAATTTTTAAGCTTAGTTATTATTCCCCATTCTTTTTTCATAATTTTGAGATGATTGTCAACATGCTTAGGCTCGCATTGAACGTTGAACTTTTGACTAATTTCTGCAACCACCTTAACAAAAGATTCTGCTCTAAAGGTGGAAGAATGTTTGTTTCCTTTAAGTGCCTTCTCAGCTAATATCTCAAGTAGCATGTGAGACATAGGTTTAGACCATGTAAGTGTTTGCCCTTGAATTTTTCATTCTGTGTGGTACTCATTTCTACAAAAAAAAAGTTACAAATTTATACAAAATATAATCATACAATATTTAAATTTAATAAATTAAATATTAAAACTTAAATTAATATATTAAAAGAGAATACATAAAATACATAAGAAATTATAATAAAGTCAACAAACAATTCAAATACATAACAAAGATAATACAAACTTAAGTAAGACATAATAAAAACAAACACATAAAATTAACACTCAATTACTAGTTTCTTTGAGTGTTATAATCATTCCACATGGTTGATGCAATCATTTCTCTTTTTGTTATCCACTCCCTATTCTCTTCCCTCTCCTCCCGTTGACTTAAGTTGATTGTTCGTCTAAATGATTCACTTTCCAAACATATTTCTTCCAAAAGAAAGTCATTTGGATCAACTCCCATAATGCGATTATGAATAATACAACATGCAAACACAAGATCTACTTGTGTTTCATAAGACCAAAAAGAGTTTCCATCAATTGATCTAAAACGACTCTTCAAAATACCAAACCCTCGCTCAATAATAGTTCTCAAAGAAGAGTGTCGAAGATTAAATAGCTCCTTTTTATTTTCTGGTGAACGTTCTGTAAACTCGTTCAAGTAATATCGAACTCTATGAAAAGAAGAAATGATTCCTTTTCGAATACTGTAACCTACATCACCAAGATAATATTTCCCTACAAATTAGAAAGAAAAAACCTATTACTATCTTTAGCTAATTAAACATTTTATATGTTTATTGCATATAATAAATACTTTATTATATATCTTCTGGAATTTTTAGACCACTGGGTCTTGATAATGCATCACATAAAACCCGTGAATCATGTGCACTTCCTTCCCAGCCAGTTAAAACATATATAAACTTCAAATCAAAAGTTATAGCTGCTAAAACATTTTATGTTGTTCCTTCTTTTCGACCTCGAAACTTTTCTTGAATCTCAACAGGAACATTTATAGGAACATGGGTACCATCAATTACTCCCACACAATCTTATAGAAACATGAAAAAATAATTTATAACCTTTTCTTCTAGATGTAATTAATTAATGTATAAAAGTATTGGTATTGTTCTCATACCTTAAAATAAATATAGAATCTTCGATTATTCAATATCTCTGCGGGAACTGTATCGCCTGGGTCTTTAATTAGGTGTTTGTATAACTTAAGAAGTGCTTTTAAAACAATTTTAAAGTAACGATGGATAGTTTCAACAGACTTATGTATATACCACTAATAAAACGAAATCTTTGGTTTTGGCCTATAATTTATAAGAACACAATTACTTGCTCCCTAATAGATACATTTTGAGTTGATCGTAATAGGTCATGACTTGTAAGAACATCACACAATTTATATAAAACAACTGGTTTCATACGAATTTGTTCAACGCAATGTCTATCACCTCGATTCAAAATGCTATCCATATAGAATTCTCGTTGAGCAATTGAATTTATACGTGGTTCTCTTGGTATATAATTTATATTTCTTTCTTGTTCAATAATAGCTACTCCTGTAGCTATCACAGTTACAACTGCTCCCATACATGCTGCATGAATAATCTTACTATCTATAACAAAAAAGTGAAGTTTTCTGCTAATAAAACCTAAAAATTTAGGGAAATATACATTAAAAAAGCATATAAAATACTTACATAATCAATATAATAAATTATGCTCAAAGAAGCTGATTCCCAACACAAATAATGCCTTAAAGAAAATAATTATATAATAAATTTTGTATCCCAAAACAAACAATACAATAATTTATTAATGAATTCTGTATATAAATATTTAACGGACTCAAGTTTTCTACCCAAACCATTTCAGTTTTTTATAACTGTGTAATATTTCTACCCAACATCAACACATATAATATTTAACTGTCTAATATTTCTACCCAAACCAATTCCCCTTTCACTATTGTGCAGCATCATCAACCGTTGATTCAGACTTAACTATATACTCTTCACTAAATTATCAGGCTTGGAATCCATATCTTCACCCGGCTTAACCACTAAGAAATCACTGTCTAATATTTCTACCCAACATCAACGGGTATAATATTTCACAGTCAAGATTTCTATCCAAACCAATTCCCCTTTCATCATCAGTATCATCAACGCACACATCACTGTGCATCATCATCATCATCAACGCACACATCACTATGCATCATCATCAACGCACACACATCACACCCAGAAGCACAGGAAACGCATATCATCAACTCATCAACAGAGAAGGAAAATCACATCGGGTGGGTTGGGTTCTACTGGAAGAGAAGCAATTGAAGAAAAGGAGATGAAGATGAAGAGATGAAGGGGAATTGAAAGCATATGTTTTCGATTAAACAAAAGGAGAAACAGAGCATGGGTTTGCTGTGTTTTTTTCACAGAAACCAAACAAAATGTTTTGTTTGGTTTCTGTGAAAAAAACACAGTAAACCCGATTTCTGTGAAAAAGCATAGCATGGGAAAAATAGGTTTGGGTTTGTTGTGTATGGGTTTGCTATGTTTGGTTTCTGGAAAAAATGTAGGGGTTTTGGTTTTCTGTGTATGGGTTGTCTGGCGAAGAGGTGGATCGGCAGGGAAGGAAACGGGGTCGAAGGGCGCCTTCGACTTAACGAAAGAATGGTGATTCTTTGAGTTTGCTGTGATAGCAACAGTGGCGAAACGAAGGAATGGTGATTATCTGGAGTTTGCCGTGTTTGTGTATGGGTCTGTGTTTGGTTTCTGGGAAAAATTTTGGGTTTGCTGTGGTTAATTTTTCCCAAGGGTTTAGGTTTGTTGTGGTTGAATGGGTTGCCTTCCCAGGGGTTTGGGTTTACGCAGAGCATGGGAGCATGGGTTGAAGTAAAATTAACAAGATAAACAAGGAAAAAAACGCAGCAAATATATCACAAGATTTATGCCATTAATATACAAAAAAAAAATAAAAAGGATGAAAACATAAGATAAATAAAGACATTTGAGGAAAAAAAAATTACTTGGAAGAAAGCTGAGAGATGCTTCCAATTGATCTGCGTAAATTATTTGGGAGAGAAAGAGAGTTTAGGGATTTGTATTTTGGAACAATGCACGTTTTATCAATAAAGAAAAGGAAAGTGTTTTCCTTAGAATAAGGAAAGGAAAATAAAGGAAAACACTTTCCTGTCATAAAGCCTCTTTTTTTCCTTTGACTAGAATTAAGTTTTCTTTGACCAATTTTCCTTATGTTCACCAAACATGGAAAAGTGGGGAAAATGGTTTCCAGAATTCATTTTCCTGGAAACAAATAAGGCATAAATCTTTTTCAATTTTATCTTTCAAAATTCTGTTCTTTTTAAAATTAAGCTTCACATTTTTTTCTTGTTTTTCCTTCTATTGGGTTATTTTATTTGTATGACCTCACTCACGAGTTTTGGCGACCTCACTCAGATTTGCAAGTTCTTTGTTTTAAAGACTTCTTTTTATTCACTGTTTTTTTATATTTCATCTTTCTACATTTGAATTATTGGGGATTAGCAATCATTATTTTTCTAATTTTCTTTCTGTGATGTTAATTGATGGATTTTTCTTTCTTTCTTAATAATACACTAATAGCAGTTGGGCATTTTTTTTTTACATTTTAAAAAATTTGATCTAATCCACTGCAAAGCATAATCCATCTATCTAGTACATAAATTATAAGATAGTCTAGAATATTGAGTTTGAATTCAATTAAAAGTTTAATTGTCTAAGACATCATTGGCATTTTTTTAATACACTATTAAATTTATAGTCAACTAACATCCATTAAAAAAAAATTAAGATGTTTTTGGTTTCGAGCCTTTGATTATAATGGTTTTAGAGTTAGTTTAGCTAATGAACTAAGCCAGATTAACATAAGAAGCAACAAAAAAAATAAGCCTTCTTCAACAAAGTTTTAAATCAAAAAATAAATGAACCTGACAGTCTTCTCGAGTTGGAGAGAAGTCATCTTCTAGATGTCCAATTAAAAGTTGTCAACCCTTTACATGCTCATCTTTTTTGTTAGAAACATCATATATGCTAGAAACATGCTTAGCCTTCCTAGAAATGAAACTAATCTTAGCATTACATTAAGGTCCATGTGTAATAACTCTTATAGTTGTAAGGACTAGACAATCACCAACAACATATGCGTTGGTTACTCCATTAGAAACACTTTTGCACACCTGCTTCACAACTTTTATTTGTAATCGAAGAATATTGACTTTAACCCTATAAATTCAAGAATTCTCTTTATGCATATGTGAGGCGTATCTTCTGTAGCATGCTTCATCAAAAATCACCTCCAACTTATTAATGATGACACTATTGATGACTTCATCACTTTCATTATTGTCATTGTTTATGATATTATTATCAACATAATCATCATAAAAAAAAACGAACATTGTAAATTGATGGAGAGTATTAATCTACATCTATTTCACCATAAATAGGATCACCAACATCTCTATGATACTCATTACGATCGAGAAGTTATCTCATGTACTCATACTTCTAAAACTGGCTGTAAATCTGTGGTCACTCCTCGCGATCATCAGATTTCTCTTCTCCATATATACCTATCAACTGGATAATTGTTTAACTTGCCTATATGATTTTATCACTACTAATTGATTGGTTAGTTTTATAACATGTCTTTACATACCATCTCTTGCAAGAGGGAGAGCCTCCTTAACTCCTCTTTCAAGAACATGTTCTATTATACGACCATCTCTTATAATCATGGTTATTCAATAGCACATAAAAACTAACCACCAAGAATCTTTGGACTCCGATATAAACCGACACAGACAGAAACAACATTAAAAAACAACAACTATAAACAATACAAATTTTTGCTTATTAGGGTCAGTATACAAAAATTCTAATTCAATATTTCATAACTCATTGTTTCTAATCAAAACTCAATATTAAAGATCTTTTAGGATGCTTATATACTAGGAAAAGACCCTAAACAAAACTGAAGAAATAATAAAAGAGTTCTATGCGAAATGAAAAAAAATTCTAAATTAATTAGGAATATATAACAAATTTCAAACAATAACTTATAAACTTTATTTAAAAGCCTTTATGACTTTGATAACAATAAAATTTTACCTTTAAAGAAAACATAGCTTTTAGAATCTATTATAAATATTTTAGCTCAATCAAACTATCGTATCAAGATTTATATATATTAATATAAAACTACATGTTAGAAAAAAAAAATCTTACATCATAACCCCATTTTTAATATGCTCATGAATTATATTTTAAAATAAATTGTAATAGATTTTTTTTAATGGAGCTTTTTTCTTCCTTTGAAAAATGGGTTTTAAAGTTGATAAAAAAAAAAA
>Ga0325404_1008464_pt1 | contig 10584 bp, 3 predicted proteins | sample PopdelMetagenome_18_FD_205664 | JGI IMG/M metagenome (GOLD analysis project Ga0325404, IMG submission 205664) | Populus deltoides microbial communities from Bellville, Georgia, United States - Xylem-Control-R1 | ecosystem: Host-associated > Plants > Phyllosphere > Stem > Wood/Secondary xylem...
TGCAGTTCAGGTTGTTGGTTTACACGGTAATAACTGCTTGGAGTCTCTGGTACACAAGAATTTATAGCATGAGCATAAAGCTGCATTCTTTGTTTTGGTGATGTCCTAGTTATATAGTTTTTTTTTTGTTCAGTATATCTGCAGACCATAGATTTAGAATTTAAGATACGTGTGAAAAACTTTTAAGATTTGGCTATATGTAAAGCAAAATATTTTTTAAAGTGAAAATTTATTTTTTGAATTTTCAATTTAATTTTTAATTTTTTAATCTTCTTAAGATTTCAGAGAAAACTAGGTATTTTAATACCAGATCTATATCTTACCGTGCATGTCTACAGTCCGATATTATACAAAATTATTGGAAAAACATGCGATAAAATCACAAATATTTTGAAATAACGCTTTGAAATTTTTTTGGATTTTTTTAAAAAATTATGGGCCCAGCTTGACCTAGTTAGGGTGGGCCAACTAGCGGCCCAACTGACCCATCTTTTTTTGGAGTTGGGCTAGGTCGGGCCGGTTAGGGTCCGACCTAAAATAGCTTAGTCACTAGCCTAACCTAGTGATCAAGCTGCATGAACAATGGAGCGTGAATTATAATTCAAGCTCCACTATTCATAATGGCATGAATTATAATTCATGTTCCGTTGTTTGCATGCAGTAGAATAGGAAGAAGAAGAGAGTTGCTTGGCATGAAGGCTTCAACTGTGAAGAGAAGGTCCGACTGGTAGCTGAGGAGGCGTTGATGGAGGCGACGATGGTCGGTATTAGCTGTGAGATGAAGAAGAAACCTTTGGTTGAGGGGGAAGAAGGAGAAGTCGTGGTGGTGGTCCCTATCTCCGGTGAGGGGATGGAGTGGCAAAGGGTACTGGGCCACCGACAACCATGTTGTTGGTGTGGTGATGGTAGTTGAAGAGGTGAGAGAGAGAGAGAAAGAAGAGAAAATCGTCAGCTAGAGAAGGAAAACGGGGGGCATACTGATTTTTAGCCAACTTTGGACTTGAGTTTTGTAACAGTCCTGACTATTCGATTTTATCAACACTAAAAGATCCCAACATATGCTCTTAATATGAGGGTCATTGTTTTTTAACCAGATTTCTACAATTTCATGTTCTCGGGATAAAATTCCTGGATCCTAGCATTTGTCTATATAAAATTTTTACCCGGGTGAATTTAAATTTCATTTGGTTACATATTGATGATTTTATTTCCAGGTAACTCACTCCCAGTAATATTTTATTCACATTTTTGTATTTTTTTTCTTTGTATGTGGTTCGTTCTAATGCTTATTTGATGCTTCTGTTAAATCTATTCTATAAGCACTTAGATTGCTTTTCTGTCTAATTTTCAATCGGGGTTTACAAGTTTCTCCTCCTCAGGCCATGAAATCCACCTCTATTTATAGGGAGTGGAAGAGAGACATGTTGCTTTTTATTGTGTTAAATCTTGGCCCTTGATTTGGCCCCAAAAGATTCCAAGAAAAATATCAGGTGATCATTTTTGTGCAAGTTTTGTCAAATTTGGTGAAAGGTATAGGCATTAAATGCCCTTGTAAAGTAGCTCTCTAAGCAGTTTTTTTTCAGAGAAAAATTGAAGAAGAAGATGAATAATAATCACAACGACGCTATTTTGATAAAGTTTAATTTAGTCCTTTGATTTTTGATTTCTCTCAATTACACCCCTGTTTCAAACTTTCAATTTTATACAATTTCATCCCTAAAAAACTTCAATATCAACCCTAGATTTCAACCTGTTTTTCACATTAGTCCTTGGTTTCAGATTTATGCAAGTTGATCCTCAATTGACCATTAAACATTTAATTTTCTTCAATTTATCCCTGATTTCACTTAATTGGGTCCTTATAGTTTGGTGCCATTTACAAATTGGTCATTGACTGTAAATTTCTTTAATTTAACTATTAATTGACAACAAAACTTTGATGTTCTTGTAATTTTATCCATGATTTCAATCAATTGACTTGGTAAAAATTAAATTTGATCTCCTAAAATTTCGATCTTCTCAATTAAGCCTAATTTGGGCTTCCAAACTTAATTTTTCACCAATTAAGCCCTAATAAAATTAATTTGACTCATTTAAAGTATAATTAAGTCATTGCACTTAATTAAATCCTTTAATTGGACCCAATTAATTCTTAACATAATTAAATTTCAATTTGGCCCATGATTAAATCAAATTGGCCTATTAAAAATCTAATTATGTCTTTAGGCTTGATTTTTAAGTAGATTCGTCCAATAATGATTTAATTTGTCTTTAAATCTGCATTGTCTCTCTAGTTTTGGATATAATGAGGTATATTTAGGTTTCTAATCCCATCCAAAGTATTAGCTTGATTTGAAATCCTCCTAGCTTGATTTGAAATCCTATCAATCCATATTTTAGTTATTTTATTTTGAAAAGAAAAAAAGATGAATTTGGGGAATAACTTATAAATGAGTTATGACAATGAGAAGTGTACATTCTGTGATTTTATTTTTGAAGGTATTCTTATTATAAGAAACTTTAAAAGGTGCGGGTAAAATATTATTTTCACACCACTGTTCACCTACCGTTGTGGATTGCCACAATGTTTTTTTTCATCCTGTTCTTATAGGTCTAAATTGATAGACAATTTGAGTAAATTTGTTAAAGAAGAGCAAAATTTAAACACAAATAACCAAAGTGAAAAAAAAAGCATAAAGGAAGGGTGGTAGTTTCCATATTGAAGCTAAAAGTTCACTTTGGTCCTCCTACTTTTCAAATAATTACTTTTTGGTCCCTTAAGTTTTCCCACATTTTATTTTTGGTCCACAACTTTATTTTTATATTTTTTCATTTCCTAGTTTGAGAGAGGAGATAAAAAGTCATTGGATTACAATATTAGAGAAACACTCGATTGGCACTAATTTTCACCACAAAAACGGTCGATTTTGGTCTTAATAGGTTTCATTTAATGAAGAGAGTTTCACTAAGGTGTTTTTTGCCCTTGAAATTGCCAAAAAATTTATGATTTTTTAGGCTATTTTATTGGTTTATTTACATCATGAGGACCATTTTTAGATGTTTTGGTGTGAAATTTGTTTAAATTTGCATTTTTTAGGTCAAAAAACACCCTGCTTGATTTTATAGCCACCCCTCCAATGGTCAAGAACTGGAAAGTGACATGTCATTTTCCTTTATCTTTTTTCAAAAACATTTGGGGCATTTCCAAATAAAAAAATAAAGCTCACATAAGTGAGCCCTTTTTAAAATGGGCTTGATGTGCAGGCCTGACTTGCTAGGCCTAAAAGTGCATGACCTATTTTTTTTTCTAATTATATTTTTGAATTTATATTTTAATTAATACCTTTTCTTTCTAAAGTTTTAGATAGTTTATTTAGCCTTTTTTAAATAGTGGTTATCTTTTACTTATCTTTTATGTGTTTAATATCTCAAAGAAATTATTCCAATTCATCTATAATTTTTTTATGTTTTATATAAATAAAATTTATTTTCATGATGTGTTTATAAAAATAAGAATTATTTTTTCTTGGTAAGAAAAAAATGACCTTTAAGATAATAAAAGAAGAAGAAGAAGAAAAGTGTGCATTATGGGAAAAGTTGAGGTTAAATATTTATTTATCTATCTTTTACTTTTATGAAAATGATTATCATTTTATTTTATAATTTGTTTGGCATTAACAACTCTTTATTAGTTTATTAGTTCATATTTTGTTAAGATTTATTTTGTTTCACATTTCTCAATTAAGAGAATCATGATACAATAAAATGCATTTGAAACACCATCCCATTTTTCTACTACATTAAAAATTAACTTAAGATCCTATATGTAGCGCGTTGTGTTAACAACTGTTTTTGTTTTTATTAACATATATGATCCCCGGTTTATTTTATTATATGTAAACATCAACTTTTTTTATTCACAATTATATTTTTTTTCTCTCGATATAAAAAAATACATTAACAACACTTATACATCCATTCTTTTGTGTTGGAAAAAATTATATGACCCGTAACGAAGCAAGTTAAATAAACACATCAATACTTTTTTTGTATTTATGATTAAGGTTTTTTTGGTTAAAAATACATTTGAAAAGCATTCATTTTTTTTTTTGCTAAAAAACATTTCTGACCCATAGTGAAATGCAAGTCTAATAACTACTAATATGACTATAGTGAGTGTCTTTTAGTATATATGTGGATGTAGGAAGCAATGTGTTATATTATTAGTTAGATATAACTTACCTATTCATTATTAAAAAGAACATAAAATAAATAATTATATTAATAGAAACCTAAAAGAGATCGGTTGAAACAATATAGTCTATGAGTGAAAATATTGTGGATTTACATAATGTTTACTTTTTCTTTCTTTGTCCTTTTTGTATTAAGTGATCTTTGGTGATGAATTGATTAAGATTTGAGGTTGGTAATGAATTTTTAATTGCCTTTTTATGGTTATCTTGCTCTCAATAAAACATCTTGATATTAGGACGGTGCTTAATTTCACAAAAGAAATAATAATTTTGTTGTTTGTAAGAAATTGAAAATGAGGGGATCAAAATTGAAATAAATAAAAAAACCAGAGGCCTTTTTTTAAAAAAAATATGGTGTCAACTTTGATCCCTTTTTTTTATGGCTTTTGATCATCTATTGTTTTTTTAAAATTTCATCTTTCAATGTTGTGTTAATTGAGATTTGAAGTTGGTAATTTTATGTGAGCATTAGAACTAAATAAAAAGCCGCATCATTTGTTTGGTGCTCGACTTTATGAAAAAGAATTCGATTATATTGTTTGAGAAAAATTGAAAATAAAGAAACTAGAATTGAGACATGAAAAAAAATAGGAGGCCTTCGAAAAACAAATTGTGTCAACGCCTCTATGCCTTGTGATTTTGACAAATTTTCTTTTTGGTCCTTTTAGTTTAGAAATGAAAATTTTTGGTACAAAACTTTATTTTACATGTATTTTAGTTCTTGAGTTTGAGAAAGAAGAAAGAGATTCATCAAAAAATTACAAAGGCAAGAGAAAATTAGCGAAAGACTACTGTTTGATGACAAAACTCGTCGTTCATAGTGTGAACAGATTTCATTTACTATGAGAGTTATATTTAGATTTCTTTTTATGTATCTTGCTAAAAAAAGTACATCTAGCTCTATATTTAATTTAGATTCAAGTTGATTTTTATTTTTAAATCAATTAAATATTTAATTAAGATTTTGAATGGATTTATTGAGGTCCCTTTTATATATAGCTCACTTTGATATCCCCTCTGATGTATCCAACTCTTCAATAAAAGGAGCAATTTTTCATTACATTTAGCACAATATTTATTTCTCTAACATGTATGAAGATTGTCGCACCCGGCATCGCGGTGACTTTAAAAAATTTTACTCAAAAGAAAAGATATTTGGCATCTTTTCTTAGATAGGGAAGATCTTGCTTAAAGAGTCGCCGTCTAGTATTATGGTTACTAGGAACCCTAATTGATCAACAGAGATCCTATGGTACGAGATTTGTTACGTAAAATGAAAGATATTATCACTCCTTAAACATCCTACCTGAGGCAGACTGCATTACCGGTTTTGTCTTAAATTACTAACAGTTTGTTGGTTTATGCTATGATGGTTTGCATGCTTGTAATATTCCTAACTCTGGTGTCAGTGAATATTCAACTACGGATACTTCAAACTCTAGCGTTGGAAGTAATTTATAATTCAATCCTCAAACTTTAAATTTGTGTTGTCTTAACTAAATTCTCAAATATTTTTTATTCATTCATTTTTTGTTATCTTATTATTTATTTATTCATTCAGTCTTACTGCACAATCAAATTTGTTATGGTAAGAATAAAAAATGTTTTAATTTAGAATATAATACGAGGCATACACAATTAAGATTACAGCAAGGAGATTTAAAGAAGTAGTTAAATTTAGGTCATATTAGAAACGATTTTTGTAAATTTATTTCATATATTTTTTACTTTTGATTTTAATTTTTTTTTGTTATAAATTGGATTCAAAACTTTGGTTTAATAAAAAACAATAAAATCTTAACTTTAGTTTGTGGATTATATACTAAACTTTTTGTTATTAAAAAGAGTTATTTTGAGTTATTTTGTTTTTTTACAAATAATGCTTATAACTTATGGTTATTTTAATTTATTTATTTTTCATAAATTATTTATAAAAAACAACTTTTAAGTAACAATTCAAAGTAAAATATCATAATTTAAATATATCATGTTAAACATGCTCTTGATTTCCAACACCACAAGCTACATGCTTAGAAAGAAGCTTATGGAAAGGTTTGTAGACAGAAAACAATTAGAAATCAGAGGCGGATTTAGAGGATAGAATATTTAGAATCTCTAGCAAAAGTCAGCAAGGTATCTGCTCGAAAAAACCATTCAACAAGGGGTTCTGTTAGGAAAACATGATATCATTTATTCAAGATCTCAGTCATCTTGAGATTTGAATGCCCAAATACATTCACATGCTCATACAATAACATTTATTCAAGATCTCGAGCGGCATTGCTGATGCCCAAAACCACAGAATGCATTATGTTAGAATTATGAGATTCTGCCTTGAGTAAGATAGAGTTAAGTGCAATTATGTTATTTGAATTTTATGTAACCGTTTTTCTTCTTCAGGATTTGCAGCAGGAACTTTCTGCTAAGTTTGTTATTTCAATTCCAATAATCTCTCAAGTTTGTTGAGAGTTTCAATCCATTACAAGTTCTATGTAAGTCTATATATAGACATTCAAAATTAATGAAATATTATTGGTCTTTCTACTCAACTCTGCTCTTTTGTATCTATTTCTTCTATACTTAAAACTGTAGTTTCTGGAACTTAAGATTTCTAGCAGTGGTATCAGAGCATATAAATCCTACGGGCTGTGAGGCAAGCATTTTCTTTCTTTTAAGTGATAAAAATAAAGAGGGTGAGGCAAGTATTCTGAGTGCTAAAACACAGAGAGGGTGAGCATAAATACTAGTGAGTTATTTTCCTTCTGTTTTTTATCAATGTCTTCTTCAAGCAATATTGCATCTGCAATTCCAATGTTTAGTGGTGAACTCTATCATATTTGGGCTGTCAAAATGAGATTTTATCTAAGATCTCAAGGCTTATGGAATGTTGTGGTGACTGATTCTGATCCACCACCATTGAATGCAAATCCTACAATTGCTCAAATGAAAGCACATGAAGAAGAAAAACTCAAGAAGGACAAAGCCATTACCTGCCTACATTCTGGACTTGCAAATCATATTTTCACGAAGATAATGAATCTGGAAACACCAAAACAGGTATGGGATAAGCTCCAAATTGAATTTGAAGGCAGCAACAGAGTCAAAGCAGTAAAACTTCTTGCATTTAAAAGGAAATTTGAGTTGATGAAGATGAAAGACAATGAATCTGTCAAAGATTACTCTGGCAGATTAATGGATGTTGTAAATCAAATGAGACTTCTTGGAAATACACTTGAAGATCATAAGGTAGTAGAAAAACTTATGATGTCAGTCCCACAAAAGTTTGAAGCCAAGATCTCAGCAATAGAAGAATCTTGTGATTTGCAAAATCTTACTATTGCAGAGTTAATTAGCAAACTTGATGTTCAGGAGCAAAGGGTTCATATAAGAGATGATGAGACTGTTGAAGGGGCTTTCCAAGCAAACAACAAGGGAAGGAGTGCTCGTAACGTGCCAAGAAACAAACTTGTCAAGAAGACAAATTTTCTTACCATGCCCTTATTGCAGAAGAACTAATCATACTAAGAAAGATTGCTGGTTTAAGGGTAAACCTTCTCTCCAGTGTATGTTCTGTAATAATCTGGGTCATAGTGAGAAATTTTGCAGAATTAAGAAGAAACAATCACAACAACAAATACAACAACAAACAAATGTTTCTGAAGAAGGCAAAGATGATGAAGAGCATTTATTTATGGCATCACAAGCTAGCAATACTTCTGAATTAAATATATGGCTTATAGACAGTGGCTGCACAAGTCACATGTCTAAGTTTCTGTCAATCTTTTCTTCTATTGACAGATTAGTTTAACCGAAGATCAAGTTGGGAAATGGAGATATTGTGCAGGCTAAGGGGAAAGGCACTGTTGCGGTCAGCACAAATAAAGGTATTAAAACCATCACAAATTTTCTTTACATTCCAGAACTAGATCAAAATCTCCTTAGTGTTGCACAGATGCTTTGGAATGGTTATGAAGTCTCTTTTAAAGAGAAATTTTACTTTATCACTGATACACATAATTCAGAGATAGCAAAAATCAAAATGGATGGTAATAGCTTCTATTTGAAGCTTGATGCTGTTAAAGGACATGTGTTTAGTGCTAAGATTGATGAAAGCATTCTTTGGTACAAAAGATTTGGTCATTACAATCTCAATTCATTAAAGTTGCTGTATGATATTGGAATGGTAGAAAACATGTCTGAAATTCATGTTACTGCTCATACATGTGGAAGCTGTGAACTGGGAAAGCAACACCGACAACCATTTCCTAAAGGTATATCTAAAAGAGCAACTCACAAGCTGGAGTTAGTCCACTCAGACATATGTGGACCAATGAGCACAGCCTCGAGCAATAATATGTACTTTATATTGTTCATTGATGACTTCAGTAGAATGACTTGGGTTTATTTTCTGAAAACCAAGTCACAAGCACTATTAATGTTCAAAAACTTCAAGAGCATGGCTGAAACTCAAAGTGGACAGAAGATCAAGGTGTTGAGAACTGATAATGGAGGAGAGTATATTTCAAAGGAGTTCAATGCCTTTTGTTTAGAAGCTGGGATTGTACACCAGCTGACAATTCCATACTCTCCACAGCAGAATGGAGTTTCTTAAAGGAAGAACAGAACTGTGATGGAGATGTCCAAATGTATTTTGTTTGAAAAGAAGTTGCCAAGGTTTTTTTGGGCTGAAGCAGTAAATACTTCAGTATATTTGCTTAATAGACTTCCAACTAAGTCTGTTCAAAGCAAAACACCATTGGAAGCATGGTCTGGTGTTCGGCCTACTGCCAAACATCTCAAAGTGTTTGGATCATTGTGCTACTTTCTTGTACCATCTGCCAAAAGAGGGAAACTGGATGAAAGAGCAGAGAAAGGAATTCTGGTGGGATATGCGATAGAATCAAAAGGTTACAGAATTTTCAATCTGAATGCAGCTAAAATTCAGGTCAGCAGAGATGTGCATTTTTATGAGAATTCCTGCTGAAATTGGGACTTAAAAGGAGTTGATCAGAATATCACAGCTGCACTTGAACCAACAGTAAGAAGCATTGGTGTTGAAGTTCAACAAGACATTGAAGCAACTTCAGATACAACAGTATTTAAGGTTAGGCCATTGTCTGATGTGTACGAAAGATGTAATCTTGTACATGCTGAGCCTACAAACTATGCTGAAGCTGCAGGAGTTCCAACTTGGATTGAAGCAATGAAATCAGAAATTGATTCCATTGAAAGAAATAGGACTTGGAGATTGACTGAACTTCCTGAAGATAAAAAGGAAATTGGAGTGAAGTGGGTCTTCAGAACCAAATTCAATCTAGATGGTTCAATCTTCAAACACAAGGCTAGATTGGTTGTTAAAGGCTTTGCTCAAGTTGATGGAGTGGATTATGGAGATACTTTTGCACCAGTAGCTAGGCATGACACTATAAGACTTCTACTTGCTCTTGCGGGACAAAAAGGATGGAGAGTATATCATTTAGATGTTAAGTCTGCTTTTCTAAATGGAATACTTCTTGAAGAAATTTATGTTCAGCAACCAGAAGGCTTTGTAGTTGCTGGTAATGAACACAAAGTATACAAGCTACACAAGGCTCTTTATGGCTTGAAGCAAGCACCAAGGGCCTGGTACAGCAGAATTGACACTCATTTGATTCAACTGGGATTCAAGAGAAGTGAAAATGAAGCTACTTTGTATCTGAAACAAGATGAAGATGGTCTGCAGCTGGTGATATCACTCTATATAGATGACATGCTAGTTACTGGAAGCAATGCAAAGTTGCTGGAAGAGTTCAAAACAGAAATGCAAGATGTTTTTGAAATGTCTGATCTTGGCACTATGAACTACTTTCTTGGAATGGAAATACATCAATGTAGTTCAGGTATTTTTGTTTCACAAAGGAAATATGTTGTTGATATACTCAAGAAGTTCAAACTTGAGTCATGCAGAGAAGTAGCAACTCCTTTGACACAAAATGAGAAGATTTCAAAGAATGATGGTGAGAAACTTGAAGATCCCTCTGGATTTAGAAGTTTAGTGGGCAGTTTACTATACTTGACAGCAACTGGACCTGACTTGATGTTTCCAGTTGGTTTGCTATCAAGGTTCATGAGCTCACCTAGCAATATTCACATGGGAATTGCTAAAAGGGTGTTGAAATACATTAGAGGAATAGTTGATCTTGGCATCTGGTACTTGAAGACAGGAGGAGTAAAACTAATTGGTTATGCAGATAGTGACTGGGCAGGGAGTGTTGATGACATGAAAAGCACCTCTAGGTATGTTTTTAACATTGGTTCAGGTGCAATCTGTTGGAATGCAAAGAAGCAAGAG